>Ga0222683_1000029_pt1 | contig 73045 bp, 86 predicted proteins | sample AntAcemetage1073_FD_179841 | JGI IMG/M metagenome (GOLD analysis project Ga0222683, IMG submission 179841) | Saline water microbial communities from Ace Lake, Antarctica - #1073 | ecosystem: Environmental > Aquatic > Non-marine Saline and Alkaline > Saline | place: Antarctica: Ace Lake... | reverse complement strand
GCGCACATCGCGGAAGTCCATCTCAGCCAGCAGCACGCCCGCGACCAGGTGACCGTTGAGGCTCTGGTCACCGTTCAAAGCTGGGATGAAACGCCTCGCTCGGCAGTCATGCGCCTGGTTGCGCCGGATGGGCAGGTATTTGAAACCAGGGCAGCAGTCACCCCGGGCAACGATAGCAAGCTGCAGGTGATCATTCCCAGTCCACAAATATGGTGGCCGAATGGTTACGGCGCGCAGCCACTCTATCGGGTCAGTGTCGAACTGCATCAAGCTGACATCCTGCTGGAGCAGCGCGAATACCGGCTGGGCCTGCGCACCATCGAACTGCGCCAAGAGCCGGATGAATGGGGGCGTTCGTTCACGTTTGTTGTCAACGGGCTGCCCATTTTTGCCAAAGGCTCGAACTGGATTCCTGCCGACTCTTTCCCTACCCGGATTACCGCCGAGCACCTGGAGGCGCTGATCCGCTCCGCGGCCGAGACGCACCACAACATGCTACGCGTGTGGGGCGGCGGTTTCTACGAGGATGAGCGCTTTTACGACCTTTGCGACCGCTACGGCATTCTGGTCTGGCAGGAGTTTATCTTTTCCTGTAGTGTCTACCCGCTTGACGACCCTGGATTTCTTGAGAACGTACGGGCCGAAGTGGTCGAAAACATCCGACGGCTGCGGCATCGCGCTAGCCTGGCCTTGTGGTGCGGCAACAATGAAATGGAGTGGGGGTGGGTCGATTGGAACTGGGACAAGCCTGAGTTGCAGGATTTGAAAGCTGCTTATGACCGCTTTTTCCACCACACGCTGCCGGAGTGGTGCGCGGCTGAAGACCCCGACCATGCCTATTGGCCCAGCTCACCGTCGTCGGGCGTTCCCTTCGAGGATCCGAACGGTCAGCGCCAGGGGGACGCGCACTACTGGGATGTGTGGCATGGGCGCAAGCCGTTCACCGCCTACCGCAGTCAGTACCCGCGCTTCATGAGCGAGTTTGGCTTCCAGGCTCTGCCGCCTTTGGAGACCATCCGTACCTACGCGGCGGAACCCGACTGGAACATGACCTCCTACATCATGGAGCAGCACCAGAAGAACGCCAGCGGCAACGCGCTGATGGTGGGCCAGATGCTGGACACCTTCCGCCTGCCCAACGATTTCGAATCGCTGGTGTATCTCAGCATGGTCTTGCAAGCCGAAGGGATTCGCTATGGGGTGGAGCACTGGCGCCGCCATGCACTGGCGCAGCATACCCGGCGCGTATCAGGCACGTTGTACTGGCAGTTGAACGACTGCTGGCCGGTGGCCTCGTGGTCCAGTCTGGACTATTTTGGCCGCTGGAAAGCCTTGCATTACGCCGCCCGCCGCTTCTATGCGCCTTTGCTGCTTTCGATTGAAGACGCCCCTCCGTGTCAGTCGATCTTCCTCAGCAGCGATTTGCTCGAAGAGTGGCAGGGTTCAGCGCATTGGGCCTTGACGACTCTGGACGGCAAGATGTTGGCCTCAGGTGAGAGAGCCGCGCACGTGGCACCATTGGGCGTGATGGCTGTCGAAACGCTCGATTTTTCCAGATTCCTGGACGATGATACCCGCCGGGAACTGGTGTTCGTGGCCGAGTTATGGCAGGGAGACCGGCGCCTGGCCACGCAGACCGCTTTCTTTGTCCCCACCAAACACCTGTCCCTGGTCGATCCGCAGATCCATGCCAACGTGACGCTGAAGGAGGGCCTGCTTGCCATTGAACTGTCGGCGCGTTCACTGGCCCGCCTGGTGGAATGCAGCCTGACCGGCGCCGATGTGATCTTCAGTGACAACTACTTTGATCTGCCGGCCCAGAAAGCCATCAGCGTCACGGCTCCCCTGCCGGCCGGATGGGATTTAGCCACGGCCCAGGCAGCGCTCAAGATACGCTCTGTCTATGACACCTATTCCAAGTGAAATAACTCAGTTAGAGGAGGAATGACATGAACACCGATATTCAGTCCATCATTGCCAACATGACGCTCGAAGAAAAGGCCGCCTTGTGTACCGGCGCCAGCGCGTGGTCGACCACCCCGGTGGAACGCCTGGGCGTGCCCGAGATGATCGTTGCGGATGGCCCTCACGGCGTCCGACGCGTACCCGATATCCACTCGATACCCCTGCATAGCTTGCCTGCCACCTGTTTCCCAACCGCCTCCTGCAGCGCGTCCACCTGGGACGTGGAATTAATGGGCCAACTGGGCGCGGCGCTGGCGGAAGAAGCTATCGCCCTGCACGTGGATGTCTTGCTTGGTCCCGGCGTCAATATGAAACGCTCGCCGTTGTGTGGTCGCAATTTCGAGTATTTTTCCGAAGACCCTTACCTAGCCGGCGAGTTGGCGGTCAACTTGATCAAGGGCATTCAATCGAAAGGCGTCGGCACCTCACTCAAGCACTACGCCGCCAACAACCAGGAGTTTCAGCGCTTCACCATCAGCACCGAGGTGGACGAACGCACCCTGCGCGAAATCTACCTGCCCGCCTTCGAGAAAGCCGTCAAGGAGGCCCAACCCTGGACGGTGATGTGCTCGTACAACAAGGTGAACGGCGTCTTTGCTTCCGAGCATCACACCCTGCTGACCAAGATCCTCAAGGAGGAATGGGGCTTCGAGGGGTTGGTGGTCTCCGACTGGAGCGCCGTGCGCGACCGCGTGGCCGCGCTCCGAGGTGGGCTGGATTTGGAAATGCCCGGCCCGCAGGACTGGCGCGTCAAGGCTGTCGTCGAAGCGGTACGCTTGGGCGAATTGGCCGAGGCGACCCTGGATGAATCGGTCCGCCGTATTCTGCGGATTGTGTTTAAGGCCCAGGAGACCCCCAAGGGCGGCGACTTTGACCTGGATGCGCATCACAGACTTGCGCACAAGATCGCTGCTGAGGGCATGGTCTTGCTCAAAAATGATGCCCTGCCGCAGCAGGGCCGCCTGCTGCCCCTGAAAGGCCACCGGCAGATTGCCGTCATCGGTCGTTCCGCTCAAGTCGCTCACTTCCAGGGCGGCGGCAGTTCGCATATCAACCCGACCAGAGTGGACGTGCCATTCCAGGAGTTAAAATCTCGCGCCGATAACGTCGAACTGACTTACGCCGAAGGCTATCCCGCGGACAATTCCTTCCGGCAGGATTTAATCGACCAGGCCGTGGGACTGGCGCAATTCGCGGATGTTGCGCTGCTCTACATCGCCCTGCCCACTCACAGAGAATCCGAAGGCTACGATCGCCCCGACCTCGATTTGACGGTGCAACAGGTAGCGCTGATCCAGGCGGTGGCTAAAGCCCAGCCCAAAACAGTTGTGGTGCTCAACAACGGTGCGCCGGTGGCCATGAACGCCTGGATCGACGCGGTTCCGGCCGTCCTCGAAGACTGGATGATGGGCCAGGCGGGCGGCGGGGCGCTGGCCGACGTCCTCTTTGGCCAGGTCAACCCCTGCGGCAAGCTAGCCGAGACCTTCCCTCTCAAGCTCTCCGACACCCCGGCGCACCTCAACTGGCCGGGCGGTGCGGGCAAGGTGCAGTACGGCGAAGGGCTGTTCATCGGCTACCGCTATTACGACGCCAAGGAGATGCCGGTGCTCTTCCCCTTTGGCTATGGCTTGAGCTATACCACCTTCGCTTACAGCAATGCCCAAGTTCACACTGAGCAAGGTCGAAGTGTATCAGCGAAGACCTTCCGGGATGTAGACGGGCTGATCGTGACGGTGGATGTCACCAACACGGGCCACATGGCGGGCAAGGAGATCGTCCAGGTATACGTCCACGATCACGCATCGGGTCTGGTGCGGCCCGAAAAGGAGCTGAAAGGTTTCGCCAAGGTGACGCTCCAGCCGGGTGAGACCAAATCGGTCGCCATCAAGCTGGACTTCCGAGCCTTTGCCTACTATCATCCCGAATACAAGCAATGGATCACCGAGGATGGAGATTTCGACTTGCTGATTGGCGCCTCGTCCGCCGATATCCGCTGCACCCAGACCGTCACGCTGCAGTCCACGTTGGAACTCCCCAGTCTTCTGGACCACGAGTCGACCCTGCGCGACTGGTTGGAGGATGCGCGCGGTCAGCATGTCTTCGGACCGCTCTTCCAACAGATAAACGCCCAGATGCAGGCCATTTTCGGCGGCGGAGAGAGCCGCGAGGGTATCGGGATGGAAGTGTCAGGCTTTTTGATGGATATGCCTTTGCTGCAGGTGCTTGAATTTCAGCGGAACACACTGCCGGTTGCACCCGAAGAAATGGTAGCTGGACTGCTTGCCCAGGTCCACGGCAAAGGTCAATGATTAGAGCAAAATTAGATACCGACCACTTTGTGGCATGTTACCACTAGGAGAGATGATCGTGTCGAATATAGAGTTAAAAGGCCCTGCGCTACCTAATATTCCCTGGGAAGAACACCCCCACCATTGCAACGATGTCGTCTGGCGCTACTCCAAGAACCCGATCATCCGCCGCGACCTCATCCCCTCATCGAACAGTATCTTCAACTCGGCGGTGGTCCCGTTGGGTGACGGGTTCCGCGGCGTCTTTCGCTGCGACGATAAGCGTCGCGCAATGCAGCTCCACTCCGGCCGCAGCGTGGATGGCCTTTCATGGCAGATCGAGAACGAACGGATTCGTTTTACGCCGGCCGAGGCTACTGAGTCCATGAACTGGGGATACGGTTACGACCCACGCGTCTGCTTCATCGACGGTCGGTATTACGTCACGTGGTGTAACGCCTATGCTGGTTGGCCGACGATCGGCATCGCCTATACGTACGACTTCGAGACTTACTACCAGATGGAGAATGCCTTTCTCCCATTCAACCGTAACGGTGTCCTCTTTCCCCGTAGGATCGACGGCCACTTCGCCATGCTCAGCCGACCGAGTGATCGCGGCCACACGCCATTCGGTGAGATCTACTACTCGGAAAGTCCTGACATGACTTACTGGGGGAAACATCGCATGGTGATGCGTCCCGCAGGAGGCTGGCAGTCCACGAAGGTCGGCGCCGGCCCCGTGCCGATCGAGACGACCGAAGGGTGGCTCCTCTTCTACCACGGCGTCCTCACGTCCTGTAATGGGTTTGTGTACTCAATGGGTGCCGCAGTCCTAGACCTAGACCGGCCGTGGAAGGTCATCGCTCGAACTGAGCCTTACCTTCTCCACCCCAAGGTGCTCTACGAGCAGGTCGGCGACGTTCCGAACGTCATCTTCCCGAGCGCCGCGCTCACCGATGCTGCAACTGGCCGGATCGCGATCTACTACGGCGCCGCAGACACTGTGACCTGCCTCGCCTTCTGCCAGGTCGACGAGGTCGTCGAGTTTGTCCACAGGAACTCGCTATAGATGCGCCATGTATACACAGTCGCTAACGGGAGCATGGTCCTTCAGACAGGTCGGAACGCGGGAGTGGGTGCCCGCAACTGTCCCGGGTGGCGTTCAGACTGATCTGTTGAATCTTGGGAAGATTCCGGATCCGTTCGTCTCGGATAACGAGCACGCGGTGATGTAGGTCGCTGAGGCGGACTGGGAATACCGTCATGTGTTCGTAACCGCGGCTGATCTTCTCGCCGAGGAGCACATCTCCTTGGTTGCTGACGGCCTCGATACGATCGCCGAAATCAGGTTGAACGGGGAGATCGTAGCGAGGGCGAACAACCAGTTTCGTCGTTGGCGTTGGGAGATTGGGAAGCTCCTACGGAAGGGCGACAACGAACTCACAATCCTCTTCTCAGGGCCGACGGCATACGCCAGCAGAGAACAAGAGCGTCGCTGGATGATTGGCGCCAGTGCCGGGCTGGACAGCGCGCCGCACCTTCGCAAAGCACCCACTCAGTCGCTTCCGGGCTCTCCCGGCTCCCGCCTGTCTGTTCTTTGGACGCAGACAGGCGCATGGAGCTTCTACACATGCAGAGGGTCTCGGACTCCGTGGGCCGGTACGCACCTCGCTTAACGCTACGCACTAGAGAGATGATTTCGGAGCTCAATACCTCGCCTGTGCAGCCCCGCGCCAACGCTTCGCCGGCCCCTTATACGGGTAGCCGACGCATGACTCGGGACCGTAGTGGCTCGCTACGCCTTACTACGTGGTGGACTTTCACCACCTCCTCCATGCCGGTTTTTACCGGCGCTTTCGCTCATCACTCTTCACGATCTGCTAGTCGTCATTAACCATTGACGACTCACCACTTCGTGTCCCTTACCCCACAATCCTGCTTTGTCTCGTTGCCCCTTAATCCATCAATCCTTAATCCGTGTCCCCATCATTCATCACTGTCTCCCGACCCCGGACTATCAACATTTAACTTTCTCCATCCATTCACTACGTAGTGTTCGCTAAGCTTCTGTTGTCCGCTGTTTGAGCCACTCTGTTATTGCAAGTACATCGAGGTGTTCATTGCCAATTCGCAGCATTAGGTCAACAGTATCTCCCCCACTAGACGTCAACAGGGTGCCGTTCTCCCCCAAGAACCGTTTCATGGTTTCCTACACTGCCCGTTTGTTTCCGTCGACAAATGGCTGATTGAGAACCAGCGAGTGACCCAAAGCGGCTGCCTAACGATTTGCATCAACGGTGCCAGCGTCTGTTGCGTGCAGTTGTTAGCGCTGCATGGTTCCGAATAGCCACCCCGTTCACCTCTTCCGAAGTCGTGGGATCCACATTGGCACTTCCTGCATGTACAGCTCATACTCCTTGCCAAAACGCGCAAGCAGCAGCCTTTCTTCGTAACGTGAGATGTAATGCAAGAACCCGATCGCAACAACCCACACTATTACAGCAGCCAGTGATATACTCAGCATCAGAAGACCAAGATAAAGCAGAATCTCGCTCAGGTACACTGGGTGCCGCACAACACTGAACACGCTCTTCCTGATCACGCCGGGCGTCTTCGTCTCCGCGCCAAACACGATAGACATGCCCGTTCTCGCCAGGTAGCCCGATAGAACCAACAGAACGACTCCACAAGGGATTCTGACGCCAAGTGGCACGTACTGGTTAAGGAAGGTCGAGTACTGGAAAAAGAACGTATCGGCTATCCACGTCGCCGCAAATAAGCAGGCCACCACTACCTGCCCGGCATCGCCAACTGTATGCTCGCCGACAAGATCCTCCCGCTGTTGCTGTGCTTTCCTCTGCATATGGTGGTGCGGCATATTCTTTCGTTCCTCTTGTTTCATGACGGAATATACGCTAACGACCAAGTTCAGTTGCGGCGGGGGATTTGCCGAAACACATTCGACAGACCAAACCCCGCCGCAAACCCAAAACATCACTAAAACCGCAGATCCCGCCGTCAACTGCAACGGATGGTTAGGTGCCGCAAACAACTATCCCGCTACCTGTTATTGATCGCGGTAAAGGACACGAAAGCGTTCACACTCGAGCAACATGTCCTCGCTGACCTCGTAACCTTCCCGCGCTCCCTCGCGAGTGAAGAAGTTCCAATGTGCCTTACACCAATAGTTCAAGCTGCGGTCACCCTCACCTTCATCCGAAGCAAATTGGGCATCCACGTCTTTGTAACGCCGCACCGTTATCTCAGTTGTTTGAACCACACAACGGGGTTGCCCCTTGCCATCAACAATTATGCTGGGTCCTGCTTCTTCTACAAGGTTCTCTCCAAGATACCGGCAGCAGGTAGCTGTCTTGATACCTTGTAGCACTAATCTTCCGAGTTTATCAGCCATTTCGGGACTGTCACCAAAACTCCACGCCTCAGGAATCGCCTGAAATCTGTGAGGGTGATCATCTGGGAGCGTATCAAGGTACGTCTGCCAAAACATCCGAATTGTTGCGTCATCTGGCATTTTTTAATCCTCCCCGCTGCCCAACAATAATCTGCAAGTCTGCACCATATTATGCCACCTTGCGAATCCTGTTAAAGCAGGACCTATCACCGTTTTCGCCCCTATGCGCTCCGATATTGACATGCGTATCTGTGCCGCATAACACCCACTGAAGTCGATGTACTCAACTTGCCAAGGCAACCTGCCGCTACGTCACGTCGGGCGGGAGATGCACCGCTACTTCGCAGAGATCGTCTCCCTTCAGAACGGAGCGGATTAGCTCCACCTTCACCGGCTTCCCAAGGATTCCTTCCCACTTCTGTAAGAACCAGCCTGCTCCGCAGTTGCAGAAGGTGGGGGAGATCGTCTCGCCCGCGCGCATCGCCACCCTGAGCGTGGGACAGAAGCAGTAGCTGATACGTCGTTCGAGATCGTTTTCGGCGTTCTTGTAACCTTTGGGATCATACGGAAGCTTGGCCTCGTAGATGGTGTTGCCGACGCGGTTTGGGTAGTTGGGGCCGGGCAGACCATCCTTTGGGCGATCCCTCCGTAGCGAGGCCAATAATTCGTCGATGCTCCCTGCTTCCTGGTAGGTCTGTCTCATCTCGTCGATGAGCACCTTAGGAAAGCGGTGCGTGCAGCCTGACACGATGCGGCAGCGTGCTTCCGGGTCGGGCACGGCTTCGTCTAAGCGTTCCATAGCGCCTTTCGTCCATGCGACATGCTCGGAGATCTCGGTCTCTTCGAGGATGGCGGCGCTCCCGGCCATGACGCATTCTTGAGCTTCGTCACCGGCTTCCTCCTTGAGCCCCTCCGAGAGGTAGCCAAGCCACTCTGATAGGAAGAGCGGTACTTGCAGCTCGACCTTCTGCTCCTCGGTGGCTTGTTTGAGTTCGTCTCCTTCCTCCAGGTAGACCAGCCGGAACGGGCCTTCGGCGATCAGGTATTCGCGTTCCACGGCGTAGCTGTAGAGGGGGCGTGCGGTCTTGGTGAAGGAGTTCTCTGCCTCCGGTGGGGCGAGCGGCCCTTCGTGGTCACGGATGAAGTGTTCGTGCGGTACCAAGCGATCGACCAGATCGAGGTAGCGCTTCGAAGGTCGCTTTGCGAACAGAACCGGTAGTGCGCCCACTCCTGTCGCTAACCCTGCAGCAAGACTCCCCAAGAACCCTACTAAGATGATATTTGACATATTCTCTCCACGTACCATGCGTTCATAGGCAATCGCCCTTTGCAGACAACTCTAGCGTCTAATCAAAGCCAACAACCCCCTTGTTGAAGCAGAAGGATGCTGCTCCCTCCAGCTGCTCAGGGTCCACCGAGATTGAAAACCTGTTCACGTACACCGCAAGCATACACTCCAACGGACTCGACTTGCCAATCTCTGGTCTTGTGTCACCCCGCAAATCCGACCGCTCTTGCTTTCTCGTTTCAGACGATGGGCGACGTGCCCACAACGAACTAGACAACGCATATCGCGGGAGTTAGACTGTTGAGAGGGAAGTACAACCACAGTTTCTGTTGCACTGAGCGGATCACGAGAGCCAGGCCTGTCTGCCATGGCGACCGGGAAAGTGAGTACTGACACGGGTAAGTCCCATTTGAATGGAGGGGTATCATGAGTACACAGCAGGAACCTTCATCCCCTACAACGATTGTGATCTTCGGGGCGTCGGGCGACCTGACTCGTCGTAAACTTGTTCCATCCCTCCACAGTCTCTTGTGTGAGGGGTTGCTCCCTCCGGAAACACAAGTCATTGGCGTGGCCAGAAGACAACTCTCCGATCGAGAATTTCGTGCCCATCTCTACACCGGTGTAGAGTCATACGCAAGACTCAAGCCGGCATCGAAGCTCTGTGATCTCTGGCCTGAAGAGGAAGATCGTTTTTCCTACTTGGCAGGAGACTACAGCAATCCAAACACATATCAAAACCTAAAGTCGCGGATCGAGGACGGAAACGCCCTGTTCTACTTGGCTACGCCTCCTTGGTTGGCCGCGACGATCGTTGAACAACTTGGCAATGCTAGCTTGGCCCGAGCCGATCAAGGCTGGCGACGGGTCATCGTCGAAAAGCCGTTTGGAAACGACTTGGATAGCGCACACGAGCTGAATGAACAGATCTACGGTGTGTTTGACGAGACGCAGATCTTCCGGATCGATCACTACCTGGGGAAAGAGACCGTGCAGAACATCCTCACCTTTCGCTTGGCTAACGCGGTTTTCGAGCCACTGTGGAACCGCAACTATGTTGACCACATTCAGATCACTGTGGCTGAGGACCTCGGGATCGAAGGCCGAGGCAAGTACTACGACCGGTCCGGGGTCCTGCGGGACATGGTACAAAGCCATCTCTTACAGCTTCTTGCCCTGTTCGCGGCAGAGCCTCCCTCAACAGTCCGCGCCAAGGAACTGCGCGACGAGAAGGCAAAGCTTCTCCACGCCGTTCGACAGATTCAGCCAGAGGACTGTGTATTGGGTCAGTACGAAGGATATAAGGAGGAAGGCGGGGTTTCTCTCGATTCCAGTACGCCAACATTCGCTGCCTTTAGGCTCTACATCGACAACTGGCGTTGGCAAGGTGTGCCTTTCTACCTGCGGACGGGGAAACAGATGGCACGGAAGGTAAGTGAGATCACCCTTCAATTCAACCGGGTTCCCCGCCTCCTCTTTCCTGAAACCACAGAGCTTTCCCCAAACCGGCTCTCCCTGCGGATTCAACCCGAAGAGGGAATTCACCTGCGTTTTCAGATAAAACGCCCCGGGGCTGGTATGGACACAGAATCGGTGGACATGGCATTCCGCCACGGAAAGCATTTCGGTGAGGATGCTTTGCCAGATGCTTACGAGCACTTGCTTCTGGACGCGTTGGAAGGTGATCAGTCCTTGTTTATCCGCAATGATGAGATTGAAGTGGCGTGGAGACTCCTTGATCCGGTTATCAGAGCAACCGAGGGATCCGATCCTTTCTTGCCTATTTCATATGAACCGGGATGTTGGGGACCGAAGGAGGCCGACGATTTGATGCGCAAGGACGGCCGGGAGTGGGTATATGACTGCCATGATCAGGCATGATCACATGGGGCGGGTCAGGGTCTTTCGAGACATCACAAATCTGGTGCAGGCTGCGGCGGAACGGTTTGTCGAACTCGCCGGCCAATCGATAGAAGATCATCAGCGATTTCTCGTTGCCTTGTCGGGAGGAAGCACACCAAGACCACTCTATGAACTCCTAGCAACGGGGGCGTTTGCGGATAGGATCGATTGGACACGCGTTGAGGTATTCTTTACTGATGAGCGCTGTGTCCCCCCGGATCATCTGGACAGCAACTACCGCATGGCACGACTGGCTCTTCTTGATAAGGTTCCTATTCCTCCAGAAGACGTACATCGAATCCGCGGAGGGCTCCCTCCTGCTGATGCAGCACTCGCCTATCACAACGAGTTAGAATCCGCTCTTTCGGGTGATGGTCGATTGGACCTAATCTTGCTGGGTATGGGACCAGATGGTCACACGGCCTCCCTCTTTCCTGGAAGCGGAGCGCTTGACGAGAAAAGCACGGACGTAGTTGCAACCTACGCCGAACCCCTGCACTCCTGGCGAGTCACACTTACGCTTCCCGCATTGAACGCCGCCATGAGCATTCTGTTCTTGGTAAGTGGAGCCGGGAAAGCGCCGGTCCTAGCCCGTGTTTTCTCCGGGGAGGCGCTCCCTGCCGGAATCGTCAGGCCGGACGCTGGTACGCTCACCTGGTTTGTCGATCAGGAAGCCGCGTCGCTGGCGCGCATCGAGCACGGAACGTAGATTGTTCAAGGTGTCATGAAAGATGGGCTAAGGAGGATACCATGCCGACGAGCGGTTTGTTTGTAACATCTGACGGGTTGGCCGTTCCTGCGGTGACCGCAAACGAGATGAGGTAGATTGACGAGATCGCTATTGGGAAGTTCGGGCTTGGGATTTTGCAGATGATGGAGAATGTCGGACGAACTCTGGCCGAACAGGCGATGAAGCGAGGCTTTGTCTTCTCCCAGGAAGCAAGACGAGACCTTTCCGATATGTTCGATAAGGCTGTCCGTCTTCATCGCCTCTCCCTGAGCATGCTTGAGAGTGAGCATGGCGCACTGGCTGAGGAAGAGACTTGGATTCCGAACCAGGTGAAACACAGTTTTCTCTATAAAGACACCGTTGTCAGTTGCGCTTGTGAGTTGAATCCAGGGTGCGGATAGCCTCATTTCGATGTGGTGGGCGGGCTTCTGCAGTCACCCACCATCATTATTCTGATAGTAGCTGTAACCTCTTTGGACTGGCAATCAACAGCTTCCCCAGCTTCCTGGTGACAATCCCTTCGCGTTTGAGTCTGCTCAACGCCGCAGTCGTTGTCTCCCGCGTTGTTCCAATCAGTTCCGCAAGCTCACGGTGTGTGATCCTGATCTGAACCTGAATTCCATCATCAAGCTTGCGCCTATGCTTCTCTGCAAGCTTGAGAAGTGTGCGGGCAAGGCGCGTGGGAACGTCGAGGAACAGCAGCTCCTCCAACCGATTCTCCAACTCCTGCTTGTGCAGTCCCATGAGTTTGGCGATTTGCAGCGCAATCTGAGGATGAGCCTCAGCGAACCGGGTGAACCTCTCTCTTCCCATCCAGCACAGCCAAACGTCATTGAGAGCGGTCGCCTCCAACTGGCGGACCTAGCCCATCGCGCCCATCTCGCCAAACGGCTCTCCCGGTTTGCACACCCGGATCGTCACGCTATTTCCGCCCTTATCTCGGTGGGAAAGCTTCACTCTCCTCATCTTCACAAAGTAGACGGCGTCACTCGGGTCGCTGGGTAGATAGATCGTCTCGCCGCGGTTGTATTTCGTGTCCTTTACCTCGCGGTTGAACATCGCCATCTCTTCGGAATTCATCGCGGCCAGGAGGTTGAACCGGGCCAGGCACCGCAGTCTTTCCTTATCCATTTTCTGGCTTACTCTACGCAACGGTTCATCTTGATGATGTCGCGGTGGAACCGGCCGCCACACCGCCGATGATGACCAGCTCGTTCCGGTTCATATCAGTACTCTGGCCGCAGCCCAAACTCGGCCGACTCAATCCATTCCGCCGGACGGTCGAAGTACTCGACAAGGCCGCTCACGAGGAGGTAATGACCGAGCTCCTGCTCGGATAGCAGCCCGAAGAGTTCCTTCTCTTTCGGATCGGTTGCTGTGCTCCCCTTCTCCTCGTAGAATGACTTTGTCGCCTGTTCGATCTCCATTGCTTTCTGCAGCATTTCATGCAGGGAATGATCGGACGAGATCGCGTCCTTCCCCTCCTTCACCGCACCCTCGACCAGTCCCTTCACCTCGGAGATGAGAGACGATGATCCGAGCTCCTCGTAGTCTCCCGCCCTCATCTTCTCCAAGACCTGTGCGTGGCGCTCCTCCTCCTTTGCCAGCAGATCGAGGATCCGCTTTCCGCTCGGGTCGGTCACCCTTTCTGCTGCGTCCGCGTAGTAGCTACGCGCCCGCTCTTCCAGCGTTATCGCATCGTCGATGATCGTCACAGTTCCTCCTTTTGTATTTTACGGAGCATCAATGGTCAAACAGGGATAGGTATTCGCCATACACCTCCTCCTTCAACTCTTCGACCGGGACGAACCGGAGGGCGGCCGAGTTGATGCGGTAGCGCCTTCCCGTCGGCGGTGGGCCGTCCTGGAATACGTGCCCGAGGTGGGAATCGCCGTAGCGGCTACGTACCTCTGTGTGCGCTGGAGCGAGGCTCCTGTCTTCCCTCTCGACGACTGCCCCCGGCTCGATCGGCCTGGTGAAACTGGGCCAGCCCGTGCCGGAGTCGAACTTGTCCTTCGAGCTGAACAGCGGCTCGCCGGATACGATATCCACGTAGATCCCCTCCCGATGATTGTTCCAGTATTCGTTGGCGAACGGCGGCTCGGTCCCGTTTTCCTGGGTCACCGAGTACTGAAGCGGGGTCAAGATACGCTTCAATTCCTCCGGGGAAGGTTTTTCGAAGTTCATCCACGGCCGATCTGGGAAGAAGGGAAAATCCTCGTGTCCCGCCCAAACCCGGCGCGAGAACACCTCCCGTCCCGATGCCGCCCGATAAGGGCTGAAGCGGGCGGCGTTTTTAATGTAGTAGTCTTGATGGTACTTCTCAGCGGTGTAGAACTCCTGCGCGGGGAGGATCAGGGTAACGACCGGTTTACCGAAGATACCGGATTCATCCAGCGCCTCCTTGGACTCCTCCGCGAGCCTCTTTTGTCCGTCGTTTAGGTAGAAGATCGCCGTGCGGTACTGGCTGCCGCGATCGTGGAACTGCCCTCCCGAATCGGTCGGGTCGATGTGCCGCCAGAAGACACCGAGGAGATCGGTATAGGAGATCTGAGACGGGTCATAACGCACGCGTATCGACTCGAAGTGGCCGGTGGTTCCGGTCGTGACCTGTTCGTAGCTGGGATCGGCGACGCTTCCTCCGGTGTACCCGGATACGACAGCGGTGACGGCGGATAGCTCCTGGAAGATCGCTTCCATACACCAGAAGCAACCGCCGGCGAAAATCGCTTCCCCAACCCTCCCCGGTTCCGATTGGTCCCGCGGACCGGGCATCGGACCCGTACCGGTGGTCTCGTTCATCGTCCTCTCCTCATCTCCTTTCCTTGTCTGGGCGGACGTCGCTCTTGGCGAACAGCCGGCGAGAAGCTAGATGATCCCAAGGGCGATGACGGCTACCCCGATGATAACGCCAATCCGCATCCATTTCTTACCCGGTTCTCTGTTCACGTTCATCGGCGCTTGGGTCAGAAGTAGACCGAGATGGAAAGGATTCCATGCACCGTTGCGACACCGAGTGTGACGAGCCCAAGCAAGTGATGCAGGCCGCGCGGGATACGGCGCAGACTCCGCGCTCTCAACCGGAGCATCTGCAGGACAACGGTTACAACGAGAAGAACGTAGGTGAGCAACCCTAGGTAGAAGATGAGAGGCCTACCAAACAGGTCAAGATAGGCAACGTCCTGCAGGGCACTCATTCACTTCCTCCATCCAGAGTGATCGAACTCGTCGACCTCTTCGTATGGTGTGCGGTCAGTCGATCGGATGCCACGTGATAGGCGAGGATAATCGTGACATCGGTCCCTAGCACGAGGGAGACGTCATTTGGATCGTCGCTTGAAAGCGGTATGACGAACTCGATCACCGTCTTCCCATCCGTTTCCACGCCCGCAGATTGCATGATCTGCGAGGCCTTATCAGCGCGGTGCGATGTCGGGGACGCACCGTAGTGGTCTTCGATTGCAAGGCCATCCTTGTTCACCGCGCCGATAATGATGTTCGCACCTTGCATCTTGCGGATTGGGAAGAAACCGATCGCCTCCCACCCGGTTCCAGGGCTGACAATGCCGATGTAAAGGTCGGTCGCATCGTTCTGCCAGTGAACCTCCATCCCGGTTCCGGGATCGGTCAGCGCATGGCGGTACTCATCGGGCTCAATCACGCCGTCGATCATTGGCGGCCAGTCGATGTCTGTGTAATCAGCGGTCGGCTTAAACTTGAGGCTTACCGCCCCACTTAGTTCCTGCAGATCGAGCCGCCACGCTTGATCTGTCGGGGGTAGATCGTAGCGGCCGTTCTCGTTCATGTCGACGTAGAAGTCGATCCGGTAGGGATCCCCCTCGGCAACTGATCCGAAGTCGATCGTGAATGAGCCCTCAGCAATCTCGGGGATGATCGTACGTTCCACCTCTCTTCCGGTCGCGAGATCGAAGATCCGCGCTGAGAGCGTCTTCCTCACGTACTCGTCCATCCCGGAGTAGTTAAGCACAATTGAACCCTGGCCGAGAGCAGGGACCCCAACAGCAACAGACAACAGTACCGACACTATCGTGATGGCTTTCTTCCTATTCATAATTCTTCCTTCTTGCTCAGAAATAACTCAGCTCCAGTCCGGCGCTCGCTGCATTGAGCCGTGCCAGCTTCTTCGGCGAGAGGGACCAACCAAACGCCTCTGGCTCAGCAAAGTCCTGCCCGAATCCCCAGCCTTCTGTCCCGAACGGCCATGTTCCCAGACCGATCTTGGAGACCTTGAGGTCACTCGTTCCCAGTGTTGCGTATTCCATGATCCTTCTACAAGTTAGACCTATTCCAGAGTAAGACATCAGTAAGCGGTTTTCTTTTGCGCGCTTCGAGTTCTTCCTCGCGGTGTTTCTCGCCGAGCTTCTCCGGATCTCCCGGTCGAGCGATCACGACGAGGGTGATCAACACGTAGTCATTCGGTATCCCGAGTATTTGCTTCACCACCACCGGCTTGAAACCCGCAATCGGGTGGGCGATCAGCCCCATCCCTGTTGCCTGGATCATCAGGTTGGAGACGGCCATCCCACAGCCGAAAAGGTAATAGTCGCGATTGTCGGAGAGCTGGCAGTCGAGATCCGGTTTGGAGAACACGGCGATGATCGCCGGTGCTGGCTTGGTCCAGTAGTTTCCCTTAGGCATCGTTTCCTTCACTGCTGATAGGGTCTCTGGATCGTCTATGGCGACGAATCGCCATGACTGGTTGTTGAAGCAGGATGGTGCCAGATGTGCTGCCTCGATTAGCGTCTCGATCTCCTCCCGGGATACAGGAGCCTCCGATAGCGCTCTGCGTGCGCGGCGCGCGGCGATAACGGGGTTGATCCGTCGGTCGGACTCATGCAGGGCGCGCAGCGTCTCCAGCACTTCCTGTGCGTGCCCGTCGACCTTCACCTTCTTCCACTGTGCACGCACGATCCCCGCCCGGTCGATGAGAAAGGTCGAGCGGAGGATTCCGCCGCTTTCCTTGAGTGCCCCGAACTCGCGGGCCAGGGCCTTATCCGGATCGGAGAGCATGGTCACCGTAAGCGATTTTCCCCTTACAAATTTATCTTGCACCTCTGGCCTATCTGGAGATACGCCGACAATCTCGGCATCCAGCTTGCGAAATTTGGCCAAAAGAGAAGTGAAATCCTGCGCCTCGCGCGTGCATCCCGGAGTGTTCGCCTTGGGGTAGAAGTAGAGCACTAGGTACTTACCGGCAAATCTTGCCGAATGCGCTTCTTCCCCACTGTGGGCGCGCAGGGTAAACTGTGGTGCCTGGTGGAATAGCATCGTTCCTCCTTGAAAAAAAGGCGCCCACGTGGAGAAGAGCGCCCGAAATCAGTTGTAACCGGCCAGGATTACTCCTTGACGTTCATCGGCTGGTTGCAGCAGACGAGCGTCCCTGCCCCAGACTTTGTAACCTTCACCTCTTGTCCACAGATACTGCAAACGTAAGTCTTTCCTTCTTCCGCCATGTTAGTCACCTCCCTTATAGCTTGAGCGAACCTTCCCACAGTCCGTGCAGATTGCAGTACTCAAGTGCGATCAGCTTGCTTATCCCTTCCAGGTTGGCATGAGTGACCACAGCAGGGACCCCGTAGGTGGGGCCGAGATCGAACGTGGCAATATGGACAGCAAGCCCATTCTTTACCCCGAACAGAGCGATCCATTTGATGTGGTGCTCTATCGTGTTCGGATGAGCCACTTCTTTTCCCACGATGACCTTGACGACCTTGGCTCCACACTCCGGGCAATCGGATAGCTCGATCACCGGGACGTGCTTCTCTTTTCCTTCCTGTGCTCCAGTCTTGATCAGTTCTCCAAGTTGCATGGCTTACCTCCTTTTTTTCATTTCTTCTAAGTCTTCCAATAGAGATTGGAAGTCCTCTTCGTGTTCGACTTCATCCCGGAGGATGGACAGGGCGATCTGGTAGGTGATCGGATCCTTCCCCTCCGTTTCTTTCATCAGGCGGGTGTAGACGTCGATCGCGCACTGCTCCCCCTCAATCCCCTGTCCGATGATCTCCTCGATGTAGGGGTCGGAAGGGTTGAGGTAGGTGCAATTGGCCGCCTTGTTCCAAACGTTCGGATCGGTGATCGGTATTCCTCCGAGCTGGATGATCCGGCTAGCCAGCATCTGGGCATGGCTCAGTTCGTCGTTGGCGTGCTCGGTCAGCTCGGCGATCGCTGCCTCCTTCATCGGGCCCTTGACGATCAGAGCGCCGATCCAGTACTGGTAATACGCCAGCCATTCATCGGAAAACGCCTTGTTCAGAAGCGACAACAACTGGGCGACATCCATCCCGATGATCTCTCGTCCTTTCGTTCCCATACCAACACCTCCCTTTAGAATTCCTTGAACGTTTCGTGCCGCGCTCCGCACACCGGGCACACCTCCGGGGCGTCGCCCTCCACGGTGTAGCCGCACACCGGGCAGATGTACACCTTGCCGATCTCGACGTCCTTTCCGGATTCTGCCTTTTCCTTCGCTTCCTTGTACATTCTGGCGTGGATCTTCTCCGCCTCGAGGGCGTAGTGGGTGCTCCGCGCCGCACCAGATTCGCCCTGCATCTCGGCGACCTTGTTATAAGCGGGATACATCTCCTCCACCTCGAACGTTTCACCGTCGATGCACTGCTGCAGGTTACTCGGGGAATCTCCGATCAGCCCGAGCTCGCGGTAGTGGTTGGTTGCGTGTACCTGCTCTGCGTAGGCTATGGCGCGGAACAGCCGCGCCAAGTTCCTCTTTCCTTCTTTCTCTGCCTGGTTGGCGAAGATCAGGTAGCGCATGTGCGCCTGCGATTCGCCGGCGAACGCTGCCTTCAGGTTCTCCTCTGTCATCGGACGCATAGTAGAACCTCCTTATGTTGTGAGTTTCGCTAAGATTTCTCCCATATCGGGGACCTCGCTCATCGGATAGACCTTGGACCACTGGGCGATCCCCTCCTCGTTGAGGATGATCACCGCCCGCTCGGAGTAGCCATCGGCGGCCCGGAAGATACCGTATGCCTCAGCGACAGCCCCGTGTGGCCAGAAGTCCGAAAGAAGCTGTGTTTTCCTGATGCCGACATCCTTGGCCCACGCGTGCTTCGACGGGACGGAGTCGACGCTTATCCCCAGTGCAATAGCATTATGCTTCTCGAACTCCTCTCGGTTGTCCTCGAGCGCTCGCATCTGCTTGGCGCACACCGGGGTGAACGCAAGCGGATGAAACGAGAGGATCACCTTCCGTCCCCGTAATTCTTTCAAATTGACCTTCTTGCCGTGCTGGTCCGCAAGGACGAACTCCGGCGCATTCTTCCCGATTTCGATTCCCGCCATCTAACCCTCCTTTCGTGGCCAGCGCATCCGCGCCAGCCGCTGTTGTATCTCAGTTTTTTCCAGCGGGAGCAGCTCGGCGAGCGGGCCATCCCCCACCAGGTTACGGTAGCTTGTCCCGAATACCGGCCGGGAGGATCCCTGGTAGATCACCCCGATCGGAAGCGGATAATCGCCCTTGAGCGCCGCATGCAGCGCGGCCGCCCGATCGTGCGGGTCGTACTCCGCCGGGAGTGGGGTGAGCCTCTCCTTCCACCACGATTGCCAGTCGTGCCTATGCTCCCCCCAGGTGACGCACGGCTGGGTCACCTCGACAAGCGACAATCCGGGGGTGCTTACCGCTTTGACGATCAGGTTTGCGAGTTCCTCGATGTCTCCAGCGTACCCGCGCCCGACGAACGGGGCATCGTGGACAATCGCCGTGGCCAGCCCCTGGATCGGGTAGGCCTCCACCCCGGAGAACTGAAGGCGGGTGCGGGTCCCCACCGGGGTCGTCGGCGAAGCCTGCCCCTTGGTGAGGGCGTAGACGCGGTTGTCGTGCACGATCACCGTGATATTCGGGTTGCGCCGGAGGGCGTGGAGAAAGTGGTTTCCTCCCTCGCCGTAGCAGTCCCCGTCCCCGGTGGTGACGATCGTGGTGAGGCGTGGGTTGGCGAGCGCGATCCCGGTTGCGGCTGGAATCGCACGGCCGTGCAGGCCGTTGAAGAAGTTGGCGTTAAGGTAGTGGGGGAGCTTCGCCGCCTGACCGATCCCGGAGACGAGGCAGACCTCGTGCGGGGCCTTGGCAAGTGCCTGGAGCGCCTGCTTGAGCGCGGTAAGTATCCCGAAGTTGGGGCAGCCCGGACACCATTGATTCTCCGCTTCCGACCTGTAGACATCTCGTTCAGGCATCGATCCTCCCTTGAAGCCATTCTGCAGTAATCGGAAGCCCGTCCGACCTTCCGATTGCCTCTGATACTTCGATCCGGTATTCGCCGGCGAGGAGGCGGGCGAGCTGACCGGTCGCGTTCCCCTCGACCGTGATGTACTTCGACCCACTGGGAAAGGTGAACTCAGGAAGGGGCCAGAGTTCGGTGAAGTGGAGTGCGCCGACCGCTTTTCCGCTTCCCCGGAGCCGGTCGACCGCCGTGCGGATCGCTCCCCTGGTTGAACCCCAGCCGATGAGGACTGTCTCCGCCCCTTCGAGCCGGTATCCCTCCGGTGGCGCGATCTCCCGCCGCAGTCCCGCTGACTTGTTCAGCCTCTTCTTCACCATCGCCGGCCGGACCGTCCGCAGGTCCTCGGTGATGTGGCCGGTCTCGTCATGCTCGTCGGAATCGACGTTCACCGGATGGCCAGACTGTCCGGGGTAGAGGCGGGGGGAGATCCCATCCTCAGTCAGGGCATAGCGCTTGTAGTCGAGTATCCGCCTAGGGGCGGCGAAGCGCTCGATCGGCGGGATCTCCTGGAGCGGGAAGTTGTCGTAGGAGAAGTGGGTGTCGGCGAGGTACTGGTCGGTGAGGAGGATCACCGGGCATTGGTAGCGATCGGCGATCTCGAACGCCCGGATCGTCTTTACGACTGCGTCAGGCGGATCGGCCGGGGCGAATACCGCTTTGGGAAATTCCCCGTGTCCGGCGTTGATCGCGAACAGCAGGTCCTCCTGCGCGGTGCGTGTAGGGAGCCCGGTCGCCGGGCCGGGACGCTGGGCGAGGACGATCACGATAGGGGTCTCGGTCATCCCGGCGAGGGAAACCGCCTCGGTCATCAGGGAGAACCCACCTCCCGAGGTGGCGGTCATCGCCCGCGCTCCTGCGTAGCTCGCCCCCAGAGCCATGTTGATCGCCGCGATCTCGTCCTCGGCCTGCTCGGCGAAGACGCCCAGGTCTTCATCCCGAGCAAACGCGGTGATAATCCCGGTCGACGGGGACATCGGGTAGGCGGAGATGAACCGGCACCCAGAGTAGGCGGCCGCGAGGACAATTGCCTCGTGAGTGGAGATCAGTACGTGTTCTTCGTCCCTCGTTCCGAGCGAGAACCGTGCCTCTGTCACCGAGTAGCCGGCCGTCGCGGCGGCGACGTTGGCTTGAACGACTTCCTCCCCCTTGCTGGAGAATGCCTCGCGCAGGACGCGCTCCAGTGCCCGGCGCTCGATCCCGAGGGCGGCGATCAGCGCGCCGGCGGCGACCGAATTGGCGTACAGCTTAGATCCCCCCTCCTTCTCAGCGATCTTGGCGAACGGGAGCTCGACGATTGCTCCTCCGGGGGAGAGCAAATCGGCGTAGTGCTCCTTCGCCCTTTCGTTGAGCGGGAGGAGGAGGTCGACCCGCTCACGGAGAGAGCGCGGCGGTTCCTCGCCGATGCGAATCCGGTAGCTGTTGTTCCCGCCGCGGATGCGCGACTCATACTCCTTTGTTGTCATCACCGGCCAGCCGGAGGAGAGGATTGTCCGGGAGACGGCGTCCCCGATCGTCTGGATCCCTTCCCCGGCCGCGCCGACGATGGCCACCTGTACGTCGCTCATCTAGATCGCCTCCTTCGTCATCGCCTGCTCGATCATAGTATCGATCACCTTCTGCAGCGATGCGGGAAGCCCCTCGATCCTCACGTCGAGAAAACCGCGGATAATCAACGCTCGCGCCTCTTCTTCAGATAGACCGCGTGTCATTAGATAGTTCAGTTGTTCACCGGCGATCTTCCCGACGGCCGCCTCGTGCGAGAGCTCGGTGTCGGGGTAGGTCGCCTTGAGCTCGGGGATAGCGTGGATGACGGCCTGGTCATCGAGCATGATCCCGTTGCACTCCATGTGCCCTTTGGTATCAGCGTTTCCGCCTTCGATCAGTCCGCGCGAGATCACGCTACTTTTCGCAGCTACGACACGGCTGACAATCTCGCCGCGAGCACCAGCGCCGAGCAGATTGATCCTTCCGCCAACATCGAAGAACGACCCTTCCTTGGCGTACAGGATCGAGTTGAAACGTGCCGTGCCGCCGGATTTCACAACCGCGAGCGGATTCGTGTCGATGTGCTTTACCCGCGTTAGGGCGATGTAATTGGAGAGGTACGTGCCTCCCTGTTCAACAACGATCCCCGTTCTGGGTCGCACCTCCACCCCTGGGGCCCAGTCGTGGACCATGGTGTAGGTGAGGGTTGCCCCCTTGCGCACGAATATCTCGGTCACCGCGATGTGCTTGCCGGCGTTGCTATACGACGCGGCGGTGCACCCGGTGATCAGGTGAAGCTCGGAGCCCGGTTCGAGGACGATGATGTTGTGCAACACCTGTTCGTTTCGATCTGCCTTAAGGAGGAAGCAGGACTGGGCCGGAAACCTGATCTTCGCTCCTTCTTTCACATAGATGAAGTTACCCGCCGGATTCTCGTGAGAGGCAACCAGACGGGTGAATTCGTCAGTATCCGGGTCGACCAGGCTCCATTCTAAGTCCTTTACCCAAGGGTAATCGCCCCGCGTCCGGCGCATCGAATCCATCACCAGGTCTCGCTCTTTCGAGGCGGCGACACGCGTCGTGTCATCCTCGATTAGGAACGACGCCGACCGCGGGGTCTCCCCGGTTTCATCGTACCCGACCTTGCGTAGATCGAGCTTATCCTTTGAGGAAGTCATGGGTCTTCTCCTTTATTTGCGCTTCGGCAAGACAGTTTCCAAAGCCGTTCTCCGAGATCTGGTCGAAGATGTCAAGCGGTGCTCCCGAGCAGATGATCCTCCCGTTAACCAGGACGTAACCCCGCGTGGCGTGCAAGTGCTTGAGGACGCTTCCGGTATGGGTGACGATGATCCCGCCGACCGTTCGCTCCCTAATTGGAAGGTCCCTCTGAAAGAGGCGCTCGATCACAGCGGTCAGAAGCTTGAGGCTGTCCACATCCACTCCGGACTCCGGCTCATCGAGGAGAAGGAGCTTCGGACGTTGCAGCAGGAGCTGAAGGAGTTCACTTCTCTTCTGCTCTCCGCCGGAGAAGCCATCGTTCAGACCACGAGTGATGTGTCCACCCATCCCAATCTGGGCTGCCTCATCGCTGAGCCTGCTCTTGTCGATCCCGAGCGCTATGCCGAGAGCGGAAAGCGATACATCTCGCACTGCAGGTGGCTGCTGAAAGGCAAGACCGATCCCCAGCCGCGCGCGCTCATCGATCGGGAGTTCGAGTATCGACTCACCCTCGAACCGGACATCTCCTGAGGTCACTCGGTAGGGAGGGAGACCCATGATCGCCTTGATCAGGCTCGATTTTCCAGTTCCGTTCGGTCCGAAGACAACGTGTATCTCCCCTGGGGCAACAGTGAGGTTGACGTTGGAAAGGAGTGGCTCATCACCAATTGCAACCGTAAGATTTTCGACTTCGAGAAGCGGTTTCATCATCCCTCTATTTCCTTTGTTAGTTCATCGCTCAGGAGGACGATGTGCCCCATCTCCTCGCGGATGATGTCATCCATTTGTTCCCTTCCAAACTCCTCGGGTACCAGATCTCGAATTACAAGGTAGAAGATTATTGAATCCTTCTCCAGGTCGATTGCCTTATGATAGATATCGACAAGGGACTTTCCCGCAAGATCGGCTGCTGGTGATGCCCGGTAGTCGAATATCTTCCCATCGACGATTGCTCCCAAGTAGGCAGATACTTCCCCCGCGGGATCAAAGGATGCCCGTACGACTGACTGAGAAGCGCGCATCTCGGCGAATATCCGCTCGTGGTTACGCTCCATCTCCGCCAGTTTCTGAAGCTTAGCTTTCTTCTCCTCGCCTTCCGTGATCTGGGCGGCACGGGCGTAGTATTCCGCGCCATTTCGCTCGATTTCTTCAGCCATTGCTAGTATCTCGTCGATATTGTAGTTTCGATTCATGGTTCAATCTCCTTTCATCATTCCCGCCAGCTCGTTGGCAAGATTGTCGATTCGAGATAGGTCCTCTTTCCGTGGGGATCCCTTAACCATCACCGGGTCAATCCACTGCAGCTTCAACGATGCTGTGAGTGACTTGATCGTCTCCGGCGCTTTTCCTCCCCACCCGTATGAACCGATAACAGCGGCGTACTTGAGCTTCGGGCGTAGAGCCGCAACGAGGTATGCCGCGGAGACGACGCTTGGATGCGGTCCGACGAGAACGGTGGGGGTTCCGAACACGACAGCCTTCGCCTCAACCAAGGCTTCGCTGAGCTTCCCAAGGTCGGTCACCGTCAGATTGAATGGCGCGACCTCAATCCCTCGATCGACGAGGGCGGTGATCAGATGGTCGACCATCACCTGCGTGCTCCCGTGCATCGACACGTAGGGCAGCAACACGAGGTCTCTCGGCTCATCTAAAACCCAATGCCGGTAAGCATCGATGATAAAGCTAGGATCGTCGTATACCTGGCCGTGGCTGGGAGCGATCATCTCGATCTCGTAGTTCTCCAGGCGCGCCAGGTGCTTGGTGATGATCGTCCTAAACGGCATCATGATCTCGGCGTAGTAGCGCTTGGCAGCGTCGTAAACACGCCCCTTGTTGTGAGCGTAGATCTGCGTACTAGCGATGTGCGACCCAAAGAAGTCGCACGTGAATAGGATCTTCTCCTCCTGCAGATAGGTGAGCATCGTCTCCGGCCAGTGCACCCAGGGGGCATGGATGAACTCAAATGTCCGATCCCCGAGGGAGATCGTCTCGCCATCTTCTACCACAGTGATCTTCTCCGGATCGACGTGGAGGTGATCGACGAGCATCTGCTTTGCCTTGGGACTGCAGAGGACCTGCGCCTGCGGATAACGTTCCAGGACCTGCGGAATACCTCCGGAATGGTCTTGTTCCACGTGTTGACACACCAAGTAGTCGATCTGCTTTACCGAAGCGAGTTGTCTCATCAAGACCCCGCTCTTCACAGGATCGACAGCGTCGATGAGAGCGACCTTTTCGCTTCCCTTTACGATATAAGCGTTGTAGCTTGTCCCATCGGGAAGCGGAATCAGTTCGTCGAATAGCCGTCGGTCGAAGTCTTGCGTCCCCAACATCGATACTCCTGGTCTAATCTCCCGAGCATTCATTCTTCACTCCTTTATAGACTAACTGTTACAAGATTCTTCGCTCTCGAAGCTCTCATAACGAACGAATTCAGATAAATCCTCGCGTCTCTTCTCCGTCTTGTGGTGAGGATTATAGGCGGCTACTCCCACCGGAAGGAGAGCGACTACGCGCATCTCCTTGGGAACGCCCAGTATCCTCTTAATATTTCCCTCGATCGATCTGCGCCCTCCCTCGGGGCTGTAGACTCCCGCCCAAAAAGTGGCGAGGCCGAGGGAACTGGCAGCCAATGCCATGTTCTGTGCGGCGAGCGCACCTGCCTCCACATAGTGCTTGCTATCGCGCCATGGGTCGACGACTATCGCAATTACCACTGGCGCGTCTCCCATACCGGAACCAGTGATACCAACATTGCCCCGTCGCGCCAGAGCGATGCGTTGCACCAGGCCCTCCAGTGCGCGCCTCTTGTCCTCGTCACGGACAACAATAAACGTCCACGGCTGAGAGTTTGCATACGACGGTGCCCAGCGTCCCGCCTCCAAGATCGTTTCCAGCTGTTCATCGGATATGGGGTCTTCCTGAAAACGGAAGATACTGATCCTGTCTCGAATAGCTTTCAATACTTCGTTTTCTTGCATGCTAATCCTCCTTTGCTGTGGTTGATATCAGGCTAATGTGGTGCCTGCTCCTATTCCTTCAGAATGCTGTCGATGTCTTCCCGCGGATCACCGATAAGGCGCAGGTCGTAGTTGTCCTGCAATCGCGCTACGGTTGCCGTCTTTCCGCACATACCCTGCACCGTGCAGCCGGTTCCGCCCACGGTCTGTGAGCACTGGTAACAGAACATGTCTAGTTTTTCAGGCATTCTTCGCCTCTTTGTGATCAGCTGTTTCGTCGAGAAGACGCCTCTCTCCTTCGATAGCTTGTATTTGTGTGATGTCTTGCGTCACTTCGAGCGTTCCTAAGTACTCTCCATCGTTATCTCTTACCGCAAAGTACCGGATGTAGACAGTCTTTCCCGCCATGTCTATCCAGAAATCTGCCAGATCGCGAGTTCCACTCTTGAAATCCTTCAGAATGTGGTTCACGGTGTGTACGCTCTTTTCCGGATGACAGTTCTGGACTGCTCGGCCAATGATCGCCGGACTTCTCACGAACACGCGATCCGGTGCTTGGTTGAAGTAGCGAACGCGGTCGTCCTTATCGATGAAGGTGATGTCCACCGGTAGGGTATCGAGGATCGCGGTGAGCTCATCTCGGGAGAGGGCACCGGCGGAGAAGGTAACCTCTCCATCCATCCCCGCTGCTTCCTCATCGCTCGCTGTGGCTGGGGCGGGAGGGATATCCGCGATGAACGGGGTGTACCCGATGTCGTCGAACTCACGTCTGATCGTTGTCCACTCGGGGGCAGTGATCACCTGAAGCGCGCTCGGGAACAGGATCTTTCCCTCTTTCTGAAAGTGAGAGGATAACATGTCGTACAGCCCTCGCGCCTTTGCCTCCAGGAGCTTCCCCTTGGTGCCGGATTCGATCAGAGAGATCACTGCTTTGCGCTCGGCGCGGATGCGGTCGTGCTCCATCCACATGATTGCCGGCGGCTCTGTGATTCCGTGTTTCTCAAGGTAAGAGAAGAGGACGTTCTCCTCGCGCTGATAGTGAACCTCAGTGTCGGCGAGTTTCCCAGCTAGCGATTGCAATTCATCATCCTGGCCGGCTCCGTCCCGCGCAATCTTCCAGATACGCTCCGCCGCTTGCAGCATCCCCCGGTGCTCCTCATAGAGGATGTGGATTGGGTGCCAGTCGGGAACGTCCGGTTCTTTGGACATAGACTCCTTAAACATGGCCATGTGTACATCGCACAGGCTCATCAGTTCCTCGCGCGTTGTCCCCTCGCTGACGAGCTCCGCCTCGACCTGGGAGATCTCAAGCGGAGTGATTTCGCCCAGCATTCCTTTGAATTCTTCCTTCAGCGCCTCTGGGGACTCACCTGCGTGCAGGCGCGAGACGATCTTACGCAGCGCATTCTTGCGTTCGTTTGATATCAGTTCGCTCATTTCCTCTCCTTTGGGGCATCCAGTCTGTCAGCTACCGATTGGATCGTCGTTTCGCTAAGAAAGCGGGTGATCTCGTCGCGCACCGGATCCCACACATCGTGCAATGGACAGCTCTCGCGGCCCTCGCACGGGAAGGTTTCGAATGCACACTCTGTGAAGTACCCATCCCCTTCGATCACTCGCACCACGTCTGCCAGGGAGACCTTCCCTGGATCGCGGGCAAAGCTTATCCCGCCGGTCTTTCCCCGCATTGATGATAAGATTCCGGCACGCACGAGTGGGGGAACAAGCTTGGCCAGGAAAGGCGGGGGGATATGCCGTGCTTCAGCGATCTCCTTGACTCGCATCTGCCGGTTTTGCCTGGCCAGTTCGACCAGGGCAATCACCGAGTACTTCGTAGTCAAAGAGTAGAGCATTATCCCTCCAGATAAAACGATCTTTTTATCTTGTTATTGTACCAACAACCAAACCTTTATCAAGTACGGAGCAATATACCAAAGACCAAGTATTACATTCTGCTGCTACCTACTGCTTCTCGAACATATCCTTGCCCACACCACAATCGGGGCAAACCCAATCCTCGGGTAGGCTCTCAAACGGAGTCCCCGGTTCAATGCCGCTTGTCGGGTCTCCATTCTTCGGGTCGTAGACGTATCCGCACACTGTGCATACCCATTTTTCCATTCTCTTCATCTCCTCTTACGCATAGTCTTTCTGTACTCGTTGTAGGTTAACGGATCTCCATCCTCTTTCGTTCCAGCCCGGTCTACCGAGGCGACGAACAGCGTGTGCGTGCCAAGGTCGACGGTGAACTCCGGCAGTACCGTACACTCGTAGAACGCCTTTGCGTTCGGGAGGATCGGGATCCCTCCCCCGCTCTTTTCATAGGGAAAATCTGCGAATTTGTCGACATCTCGGCCGGACTGGAACCCAAAGCGACGCACGACATCCGGACAGGTTGGGTCTTCACGATTGAGGGCATTTAGCACGAACTTTCCCGTCTCGGCGATCATCTCATGGGTGAGCGACTTCTTTCCCACGCCGATCGAGATCCGTGGCGGGGCGTTCGTGATCTGCATTGCCGCATCCAGGCACTGGCCGTTAGCCCTCCCGCCGCGAACGGCGGTGAGGACGTACAGACCGTGTGTAACCTCGAACAGCGCCTGGTTCAGAGAACCAGGATCGCTTGCAATCTTGAACTGGCTCATGCTGCTTCCCCTTCTACGCTCGATGCAGCCGCTGCCGGACGAGCACCCAATTCACGATCGACCATGACCAAGCCGTGGCCGGAATCGCCCATCCGCTCCAGCAATTCCACAACCTTCTTCGTTGAGGACTCTTCCTCCACCTGTTCGGAGACGAACCACTGTAGCATGATCTTCGCCGGATTATCGTTCTCCTCCTCGGCGACCTTCACCAGCTTATCGATCGTTCCACTGATGAACTGCTCGTGGGCGTATGCTGCTTTGAACGCTTCAAGGGGTGATGTCCACTCCTTCTGAGGTTGCGCGAGAGGCAGAAGCTCCACCCGCCCTTCCCGCTCATTGATGTGATTGAAGAAGCGCATCGCGTGCGCGATCTCCTCCTGCGTCTGTATAGTCATCCACTGAGCCATACCGTCCAGCCCTTCGGCATTGAAGTAGGCGACCATGGATAGATAGAGATACGCCGATTCCAGTTCGTGTTTGATCTGCTCGTTCATCGCGTCCTGCATTCTCTTTCCGATCATCACGCACTCCTTTACAGCTTCTTGTGGCAGAACCACCAATCGTAGCAATCATGATGTTTTACGATCTCGCGCGCCTGGTCGACGGTGCTTGCCGGCGGCACGATCACCTCGTCTTTGACCAGCTCGTTCTCCGGCCAGTTGGCAGGGATGGCGACCCCTTCACGATCTGCAATCTGGAAGCCTTTGATCATGCGCAAGAACTCGTCCATATTCCGTCCTAACTCTTGCGGGTAGTACATGATAGCCCGCACGATCCCGTTGGGGTCAACGATGAAGACCGCCCGTACCGTGTTCGTCCCCTTCCCCGGGTGGATCAGGCCGAGCTTATTGGCAATCGCTTCCGTTCCACTAATGATCGGAAATTTGATCTCTACGTTCAGATTGTTCTTGATCCAGTCGACCCATTTGATGTGAGAGAACACCTGGTCGACCGACAGACCGATCAGTTCTGTGTTCAGTTCCTTGAACTTGTCGTAGCGCTTCTGAAAGGCCACGAATTCCGTGGTGCAGACCGGGGTGAAATCGCCCGGATGGCTGAACAGGATAAACCACTTTCCTGAGAAGTCTCCCGGCAGCGAGACCGGCCCATGTGTCGTCTGAACCTTCATCTGTGGAAACGAATCCCCAAGTAACGGCATCTGCATCCTGTACTCCTGATTTGTTGTTTGCATCACATTCCTCCTTTTGACTGTTTTGCAGTCTTTTAGTTACCAGTTTTTCCCGAGGAGTTCAAAGTACGCCTGCGGGTGTGCGCAAGCGGGACAGACCTCGGGGGCCTCGTTCCCTGTGTGCAGGTAGCCACAGTTACGACATCGCCAGACCACTGACTTGTTCCTATTAAATACAGTTCCTGCCTCGACGTTTGCAAGTAGATCGAGATAGCGTTTCTCGTGTTGTTTCTCCGCCACGGCGATCGCCTGGAATACGCCGGCGATTTCAGGGAACCCTTCCTCGTGAGCGACTGCGGCAAACGCGGGGTACATCTCCTCCCACTCGTAGTGTTCTCCGCCTGCCGCAGCTTTCAGGTTCTGCGCTGTCGTTCCGATCTCTCCGGCGGGGAACGACGCCTCGATCTTCACCTCTCCACCAGTAAGAAACTTGAACAGCCTCTCCGCGTGTTCCTTTTCCTGCTGGGAGGTCTCCTCAAATATTGATTGTATCTGCACGTAGCCATCCTTCTTTGCTTTACTGGCAAAGAAGGTGTAGCGGTTGCGTGCCTGTGATTCCCCGGCAAACGCCGTCAGCAGGTTTCTCTCTGTACGCGATCCTTTCAGTTCCATCGTGTTTCCTCCTTCTATTCTCTTGCTTCCTCTCCAATTTCTACCAGTCTCCGTGTCTTGCACCTCACATTGTCTACAGCAAAAGGACTCTTCTTCGCAAGATCCATCATCTTTCACCTCTGGCAGCCTGGGCAGAAATAGGTTGATCTTCCGGCTTGTATGATTCGTGCAATAGGCCCTCCACAGCGCGGGCAGACCTCTTCTGCGAGCCCGTAGACCGCGAGGAGATCTTGAAATTTGCCATAGTCTCCGTAGGCATCACGATAATCAGAGACCGTCTGTCCAAACGTGGTTCCCATGTTGTCGATCGCTTTTTGTATGATCGTGCGGATAGCGCGATACAACCTGGTTGTCTCATCCCTGGTGAGCGTGTTCGCGCTGCGCCTTGGATCGATCTCTGCTCGCCACAGCGCCTCGGATGAGTAGATGTTCCCCAGTCCGGCGATCTTCTTCTGATCCATGAGCAGCGGCTTGATCGGCGCGCGGCTTGCGCTTGCTATCTTGTACAAACTCTGAGCAGTAAACTCATTAGACAATGGCTCTATCCCTAACTCGTGTGGAAATCCGTCCTGCGAGTACTCGACCGTCCCCAGACGACGGGGATTGATGAAATAGATTGGGCCTCCACGACTCAGGCGCAAGATGAAACGGGTGTGCTTCTCTTCGATTGTGGTGCGCGTAAGGGCGAGCCGCCCCGACATGCGCAGGTGCACGATGAGTGAGCCTCCACCGGACAAGTGAAGGATGATGTACTTTCCTCGTCGCTTGATCGTTTCGATCGTCTTGCCGACGATCTTATTGCGCGGGAGGATGATGCGCTGATCGCCTATCTCGAGGACATCAATTCGCGCTCCTGCTACTGCGCTTAGTCCGCGCACTATCGTTTCTACCTCGGGAAGCTCAGGCATCCTTCCTCCCGCTCGTTCTTGCAGCCTCTTCTTGAGCTTCCAATCCGGGGCTGTTCTTGGCGGCCTGTGCGCGGCAATGCGCGCAAACACCGTAGACATATGTTTGTACCGATTCCACCTGATGGCCGTCTATCACATCTCCTGTGTGGAGCGTTTGCGGGGTGTCGATGTCGTATATCCTGCCACAGACGCGGCACAGAAAGTGCGGATGCGCCGACGTCCTGATATCGTAGCGTGCCGCTTGACGGGCGATCGTCAACTCCCTGATTGCTCCTGCTCGCTTCAGCGCGTCGAGCACGTTGTACACGGTTGCCTTGGAGAGGGAGGGGAAGCTGCTCTTCACCCCGTTATAGATCTTATCAGCGGTTGGGTGAACGAGGTGGCCTTCGAGGAATTCCAACACAGCCACTCGCTGAATCGTGGGGATGAGTCCTAGCTTCCGCAGTCTTGTGGAACGATCTTGGTGGTTCATATTGAACTCATTATAAAACGAGAACGAGTATAAGTCAAGCTCACGCTCTTGCCACCCAACGCTGGAAGCTTCTGACTTACTGCGTTAGACTTATTCAGCAGCGTCTGTGTATCAGGCGACAGGGGGTGATACCATGAAGTTCCCGACACATAAGACAAAGATCGTCTGTACCATCGGCCCGGCTTCCGACGAACAGAGGGTTCTCGAACGGATGATCCATCAAGGGATGGACGTCGCTCGCCTCAACTTCGCTCACGGTGACTTCGAAAGCCATGCGCGGTCGATTCAGCGGATCCGCGTGGCATCAAAGAAGGTTGGCAGGCGAGTTGCTATCATGGCCGATCTGCCCGGGCCGAAGATGCGTGTGGGAGAATTGGCCGTGGAGCCGGTGCAGCTTGAACGTGGGGCAGCCATCACATTGACAAGCGCGCCGGTTCTGGGTGATGCCAACAGGATATCCGTTAGCTTCTCCGGCCTGAGCGAGGCCGCCCGTCCCGGTGATGCGATCTTTCTAAACGATGGTTTCATCCGTCTCAAGGTGGTGGAAATTGGCGAGGATGAGGTCCACTGCCGCGTTGTGGTTGGAGGAGAGCTCCGTTCGCACAAGGGGGTTAACCTCCCCGGAACCGACCTAGGTATCAGTGCCGTGACGGAAGATGATCGCCGGTTTCTCGAGTTCGCTCTGGAGCAGGGAGTAGACGCAGTCAGCATCTCGTTTGTACAGGCGCCAGAGGACATTGAGACGGTACGAGGGATCGCTGCCACGCACGGTAAGTCCCCGTTCGTGATCGCCAAGATCGAGCGAGCGGTGGCCATCCATCGGATCAAAGCGATCATGGAGGCCACCGACGGGATCATGGTTGCCCGTGGAGACCTTGGTGTGGAGACTCCCATCGAGGGGATCGCCGTCCTGCAGAAGCAACTGATTCGCGAGGCCAATCTTCTTGGCAAACCAGTCATCACAGCCACCCAGATGCTGGAATCGATGGTGGCAAACAGCCGCCCCACCCGAGCCGAGGCGACTGATGTCGCCAATGCTATCCTCGACGGGACCGATGCGGTCATGCTCTCGGAGGAGTCCGCCGTCGGTGCCTATCCGGTGGATGCGGTGGGGATGCTTGCTCGCATCGCCAGGGCCACCGAGGGGAGTCATCACGATTACGGGTTCAATCATTACCTCTCCCCGAGCGTGTCGGAGGGAGAGCTGATCGAGGAGACGATCGCATCGAGCGTCGTTGCCACGGCGAACAGGCTGCATCCCAAGCTGATCGCCATTCCCACCCGCACCGGGGCCACGGCACGCCGTGTCACGCGTTACCGCCTGCGTCCGTGGATCGTCGCCTTCAGCCATAACGCCACCACCTGTCAGCAACTGGCTTTCTCTTACGGAGTTCATCCCGTTCACCTCGAAGGTGACCGGCATGACTGGAACAGAATGATCAATGAGTGGTGTGCCAGTGAGCAGATCACATCCGGAATCGTGGTGATGACGCAGGGATCGTCCCGCCGCAACCAGAAGCGCACCAACCAAATTGAGGTCTTCTCTTTGGGAGAGGATGGTATTGAAGAATGAAGCACGCAAGATAGAACGATATAGATCCCAGCAATGAGGAAGACGAGCCATTGAGCAATGTGCGCAATCGGCGATAGTCTTCAAGTTTGTCATATTGAGGAGGAACGATGGATACAACAATTCAAAAACTACACGCCCGTGAGATCCTTGATTCTCGGGGCAACCCCACCGTTGAGGTGGAATGTACACTTGCCTGCGGCACGTTCGCCCGTGCTGGCGTCCCCTCTGGGGCATCTACCGGCGTGCACGAAGCGGTTGAACTGCGCGACGGAGATAAGAAGCGCTTCGGTGGCAAGGGAGTCCTGCAAGCTGTTGCCAACGTCAACGATGTGATCGCCGGCAAGGTGATCGGCCTGGACGCGCGTGACCAAGTGATGATCGACGAGACGATGATCGCCCTTGATGGTACGCCTAATAAGGGAAACCTGGGGGCAAATGCCATCCTTGGGGTATCACTCGCCGTGGCGCGTGCGGCGGCCACTGCCGCTGGCATCCCCCTCTATCGCTACCTCGGTGGACCCACCGCGCATTGCCTACCCGTGCCGCTGATGAACATCATGAACGGCGGCGTGCATGCCCACTGGCAGGGAGCGGACTTCCAGGAGTACATGATCGCCCCCTACGGCGCTGACAGTTTTCGTCAGGCCCTGGAATGGGGTGCGGAGGTCTATCACGCGTTGCGTTCCGTTCTCAACGAAAAGGGAATGAGTGTTGGCGTGGGCGATGAGGGCGGATTCGCCCCGCATGTCTCCTCCAATGCGGAGCCACTGAAGCTCATTGTAGAAGGAATCGAAGCAGCTGGTCTTATGCCAGGGCGTGATGTCGGTGTGGCAATGGATCCTGCTTCGAGTGCGTTTTTCGAAGACGGGAAGTACCATCTGAGAACCGAGAACCGGGAGCTATCATCGGTGGAGATGGTGAACTACTACGAGAAACTCGTGAATGAATTCCCGGTTGTGCTGATCGAGGACGGAATGGCAGAAGATGACTGGGATGGCTGGAAACTCCTAAATCAGCGAATAGGCGGGATCATCGAGCTTGTGGGCGACGACTTGTTCGTGACAAACGTTGAGCGCATTGCACGAGGCATCCGCGAGAACGCCGCTAACGCTGCTCTAATCAAGCTCAACCAGATTGGTACTCTCACCGAAACGGTCGCCGCAACGCGGCTGGCGCAGTTCAACGGTTGGGGAGCATTCGTCTCCCACCGGAGCGGCGAGACAGTGGACAGCTTCATCGCCGACTACACCGTTGGCCTCGACACTGGCCACCTCAAGACCGGCGCTCCGGCGCGCGGTGAGCGGGTGGCGAAGTACAACCAGCTAATGCGCATCGAGGAAGAACTTGGCAGCGCCGCTACCTATGCCGGAAAGGAGGCATTCGTGCGGCCTGTGCGTTTCTGAACGTTCAGCTAGACTATGCTTGCGGCGATTAGCGCAGTGAGTCATGCTGATCGCCGCAAGCGCTGGCAACACAAGATACGAACGGCGCATATGCGCCGGAGACGACTCAGCGCAGGTTCTCCGCTTCGAGATTGCCTGTGGAAATGCCACAGCAACCACTCTACGTGCGCGAATCTTCACGGAGTTCGAGGCCAAGGATCTGGTAAGTCAGATTAGCGTCGAGAAACTGGGTTAGGCAGATCACGAATAACACGAATGTCGTGAAGCGGGCGAAACTGATCGCCTGTTCGCGTGTAGAATAAGAGATTGCTCGTTTCCAAAACGAGCGCGGATCTGTTTGGGGTGATTGTATGGCGGCTGAGAAAACACGGAGGTGGTAGGGGTGAAGAGAGCGTTATTGTTGGTTGTATTGGTTGTTAGCTTGATTGGTGTTGTGGCGGCAGCGCAGTGTGGCTGTGATACGCCGTCTGTTGGTGATGAGGCAACCTGCTACACCGGCTACTGGCTGGGAGTCGATGTTGGTTTCAAGCTTGTGGTTCCCGGAGAGTATTTCTCGCAGTGCCCGATTCCGCAGACTCCGTTCATCACCGGATGGCGGGTGGAGACGGTCGATGGGATGGTCATCTATCAGCAGCAGTTCCCCGACATGCCAAAGGGACACAACTTTGAGATGCTGTGGGACCAAACCGATGGATATTGCAATCAGGTCCCGATTGGCATCTACCGGCTCGTCATTCAGACAACGACTGCCGGTGAATTCAAGAACTATGTAAAAATTCAGCCCTGGCCCAGTCCGAGTAACTGGTGCAATTGTTGGTGCAACTGTTGCTGCATGCAAATCGATACGCAGCCTTGCTGCATCTCGCACAATCCGTACATACAGATTGCCCGCTGCACGGGGCGCCCCTATGTGTGGGGATCAATCAGCCTCCGTATTCACGTAGACCTGGGTGCCTGCGGTTGTTGCGGCTGCCCGTAACCAAACAGAACTTTGAATCAACCAATCGGGGTGACTGAGAAGCATTAGTTGTCCCGATTTTCTTTGATAGTCCATCGGACACTCTGGTCATGCCTAAAGCGCTCTCTCTTTGTGCAAGGCAAGTACAGAAGCATTGTTTCTTGATTGCGCCTGGGAAGTGGCACAGGTAGAATTCCCTTTAAGCCTATGTTTCTCATTGGAGCAGTCATCATCGGACTTGTGCTTGGGTACGCGCTGAGAGGGAGGATCGCTAATCTCTCGGGTCTCCGCCTGCGCTCATTGTGGCTGGTGGCAATCGCGATACTGATTCAGTTTGCCATTTTCCCGCTTTTCTCCTCGCGCGCGATCTTTCCATATGCGACGACGCAGCTGCATCTTGCCTCCTACGGCCTTCTCTTCCTGTTCTTTGTCATCAACTACCGGGTGTGGGCGCTGCTCATTATTGCTGTGGGATCGTTGTTCAACCTGGTTGTGATCGCCATCAACGGGGGGAGGATGCCCTCATCTGTTCACGCGCTGATCTGCGCCGGCCAGCCGGGGATTGCGCAGAAGCTAACTACCGACGGGGTCATGGGAAACGTCTGCCTGATGGGTGAGAACACAAGACTCGATTTCCTCGGAGATTGGCTGTACCTGCCACACGGGGTGCCACTGGCTACTGCATTTAGCATCGGCGATCTCACTATCGCCGTCGGATTGATTATCCTTATCGTTTGGGGGATGCGTTCTCATGCCTAAAGACTTAACACGCTTGCTCGCCCCGCGCGGGGTGGCCGTTGTCGGTGCCAGCCCGCGGTCGGGCTCCGTCGCTGGGGAGATTCTGCGAAATATCGTGCGCTGCGGCTACACCGGTGAGGTCTACCCGGTGAATCCGAAGTATGACACAGTCAATGACCTGCGTTGCTATCGCTCCATATCCCAGCTTCCCGCTGGGATCGATCTTGCTGTGCTGGCGATCAACCGCGATCTCGTGCTCGATGCGGTCGCCGAATGTGGGAAGAGCGGAATCAGCAATCTCGTGATCATCACCGCGGGATTCAAGGAGAGCGGGAAGGAGGGGATCGAACGCGAACAGCGACTGCGCCATCTCATCGAGAAGTATGATCTAAGCGTTGTCGGGCCAAATTGCATGGGAATCATCAACAGTGATCCCGCCGTTTTGCTCAATGCATCCTTCTCCCGTTGGTTCCCAAGTGACGGCGAGGTTGCGTTCATCTCGCAGAGCGGGTCGCTGGGAGAAACGGTCCTCGAGTTCTTCGAGGGGATGAGCCTGGGGATTTCTCAGTTCATCAATTTGGGAAACCGCGCAGGGCTGTCGGAGAACGACTTTCTCCTGCACGTAGCAAACGATGATCACATCCGCCTTGTCTTCCTCTATCTGGAGAGCTTCGCCGACCCACATTTGTTCAGACGCCTTGTGGAGAGAATTGGAAGGACAAAGCCGATCATCGTCCTGAAATCGGGGCGCACACAGGCGGGAGCGGCCGCCGTTGCCTCGCACACGGGCTCACTGACTACCTCCGATGTGATTGTCGAAGCATTCCTCAATCAAAGTGGGGCAATCCGCGTCTCGTCAATCAAGGAGGCACTGACGGTGCTGGGGGCGGTGAAATGGGGCGCGATCCCGGAGGGAAACAAAACGGTGATCCTGACCAACGCCGGCGGAGCGGGTATCATTGCCGCCGATGCCTGCGAGCGGGTCGGTGTCGATGTCCCTCAGATCTCAGATTCCGTTAGGGAGAGGCTGGCATCGTTCCTCCCACCGGAGGCTGGCCTCGGGAACCCGATCGACATGATCGCCACTGCCAGTTCTACTGACTACGAGCGAACATTGCACGAGACGCTGAGCGAGGTAGATGCGGCGATCGTCATCTTTAGGCCGCCGCTGGTGTTTAGCGAGCCACCGGAGACCGTGGCCGATGGAATCGTGCGTGTCGCCGAGGAGAATCCGGGGAAGCCGATCCTTGTTTGTACCCTCAGCCATAGCGCGGATTTGGCGACGTTTCGCGAACGGCTCGCCGCGGCGCGGATACCGGTGTACACCATGCCGGAGACGGCAGTTGAGGCCCTAGCTTCACTCTGTCGTGTGAGCGAGCTGTGGCGCGTGCGGCGGCCAATCGACCGTCACGTGAGCGCTGACAGTGAGCGGGCACACAAGATCGTGGCAGAGGCGCGCGCTGCCGGGCAAGGAGCACTCACCTTTGCCCAAGGGGCGGATCTCCTTGCGGCGTATCACATTCCAGTCTGTCCGTTTTTCTACGTTACTGATGACGGTGCTGCAGGAGAATTCGCCGCGAAGGTCGGCTATCCGCTGGTGGCGAAGATCGACGCCCTTAAGCTGTTTCATCGCTTCGAACACGGTGCGGTGATCACCGGGATCAGGGATGAAGGTGAGCTGCATGCTGCGTTGGAGAAGCTGCGGCAAGTGATCGAAGAGGAAGAGCTTGCTGACGGGCGCATCCTGTTGCAGCCGATGATCGAAGGACGGGAATTGATCATGGGAGTGAACCGCGATCCATCGTTTGGGCCGGTGATCATGTTTGGCATTGGCGGGACATTCGTCGAGGCGCTGAAGGACGTGTCGTTCGGAGTTGCTCCGCTATCGATAGAACACGCGCAACTGATGATTCGCTCCATTCGAGCCTTTCCACTGCTTGGAGAGTTTCGCGGTCAATCGGCGGTGGACATCTCGCGCCTCGCGACGATCCTGCATCGTCTGAGCCGGTTGAGCATGGATATACCGGAGATTGTGGAGATTGACCTGAACCCATTCATGGCCGGCCGGCATCTATCGGCCGTCGACATCCTGATCAAGCTCTGAAGAAACAGTGATTGGTGACAAGTAATGGGTGATCAGAAAGATCGAACAGCGTAAGACCTGTCCCTGTATAGCATTACACCTTGTGTGCGACGTTTGCTTAACGGGAACGTGTATCCGTTTTCGCACGTTAAACGCTTAGTAGGGAAGAGGGGGACCCGGTTTCCCTTGCCCTGCCGATTCGAACGGTAACCATTCAGAAGGTCGGTCAAGCGCCGCCAAGGAGGTGAAACAGCGCGCCTTTTCTTACCCTCAGTTTCGGGTTGTAAACCCAAAGTTCGGTCGACACCTAGTCGCGGACTCGCCGACTTCTCGATTTGCATCTCGCGGCGTAAGTCCCCCTTTGTTGTTTGGTGGTGACTGCCTCAGCCCAAACGGCCGAGATAATATTCAAAAGCGCTCAGCTTCGAGCGCTCATTATCATCACTTAACCACAACACGGCCGGAAGTATAACGACCAATTTCAGGGCTGTCAAGCGGATAAAACGCCCAATTTCAGCAGATTATGGGTAGAGGCGATTCAGTTGCCTAGCAAACGGGATCGTCTCCCGAATGTGAGATATTCCACAGATCCAAGCGATCGTCCGCGCTACGCCAAGCCCGAACCCGGAGTGCGGCACAGACCCGTAACGGCGTAGGTCCAGGTACCACTCATATGGCTTGGGCGAAAGGTTCTTCTCCTTCATCTGCGCGACGAGCTCGTCCAAGTCGTCGGCACGCTGGCTCCCGCCGATCAGTTCACCGTATCCCTCTGGGCCGATGAGGTCGGCTGCAAGAACCCGACTCGGGTCCTGCGGGTCGCGTTTCATGTAGAACGGCTTCATGTTGGCTGGAAAGTGTTCGATGAACACGGGCTTATGGAAGTGCTCGCCGAGCGTCGCCTCCTGAGGAGCGCCAAAATCGTCGCCGAATGAGACTTCGTGGCCGGCGTCCTGCAGCAGCTTGACGGCGTCGCCGTAATCGATGCGTGGGAATGGAAGCACGACCTCCTTACGCAGCAGGTCAATGTCGCGCTTCAATTGCCCAAGCTCAGTCTTACGCTCTGTAGTCACTACATCCACTACGTAGGCGATCATTTCTTCCTGCAGTCGCAGGTTGTCGGCGTGGTTGTAGTAGGCCATCTCCGCCTCGGCCATCCAGAACTCGGTCAAGTGCTTGCGCGTCTTCGACTTCTCCGCGCGAAAGACCGGCCCGATCCAGTACACCTTGCCTAGGGCCATCGCCGTCGCCTCCAGGTAAAGCTGTCCGCTCTGGCCGAGGTACGCTTTCTCCCCGAAGTAGTCAACCTCAAACAGTGAAGTTGTCCCCTCCACGGATGTGCCGGTCAGAACTGGGGCCTCGGTGGCGACGAATCCCTTCTCGTGGAAGAAATCGCGCAGGGCGCGGAAGACGGCGTCACGCACACGTAGGATGGGGACCTGTCTACCGGTGCGCATCCATAGGTGGCGGTGATCCATGAGGAAGCTGGGCGTGTGCTCCGTCAACTCAATCGGGAACGGCTCGGTTGGCTCGCTAACGACGGTCAACGTGCTCAACTGAAGCTCGCATCCGCTGGGCGCGCGCTTATCCTCGCGCAGCGTGCCGGTGATGATGATCGATGTCTCACGCTGCAGTTGGTCGGCAACGGCGAACATATCCGGTGATTCAGGCTCGGTGACTATGCCCTGAATCACGCCTGTTCCGTCGCGCAACTGCAGAAACATGATCTTCCCGCTGGAGCGTTTGTTGTATAGCCACCCGCGCAGCGTGACTTCTTCCCTAATATGGCGTGGTGCTTCATCGATCGTTATTGTCTGCATCGTGTCTCCTTCGATGGAGGGATTGAGTGATTCAGGCAGTGAGAGACTTAGCCAATCAATCTCTCACGCTCTCCATTATCAAGTCCACTAATCATCCCATCCTCCAATCATTCAATCGCTCTACAATACTGTTACTCCTGGGAGAGATTAGAAGGAGAAAGTCAGCTTTGCAAGGGGCGGGTCTCTTCCACCACCGTTTCGGCCGATCTGGGGTCGATCGGGATCTGTTCAATCGGAATGGGCGTCTCCCTGATGATGCGGTGTTTCCAGTTGCCGGATAGGAAGAAGCCAATCGACACTGCGGATGCGCCGAAATTGGAGATAAACATCGCCCACCATATCCCGTCCGCTCCCATCGCAAGCGAGAAACCGAGGAAATAGACAAGCGGAATGCGTATTCCCCACAAACGGAACAGGGAGAAGAACATGGAGTACACGGTGTGTCCTGATCCCTGATAGGTCCCGATGATCACCTGCAGTATCCCCATGAACGGGAAGGCCATCGCGGTGATGGCAAACATGTTTGCACCAAAGGAGATCACTTCAGCATCGTTGATGAAGATACGCACAAGTGATGTGCGCAGAAAGTAGACACCGGCACTGGCCGCGAGGAGGAATGCGGTGGAGATCTGCATCCCTATCCATGCGGAGCGCTCTGCGCGCTTCGTCTCTTCCGCTCCCAGGTTTTGTCCTACCATCGTTGCCGTTGCTTGCCCCAAGCCCATTGCCGGCATGATGGCGATGGAGATAATGCGGTTCCCAATACCAAACGCAGTGACGACTGCTGTGCCAAAGCGTGCGAGGATACCAGTCATAATGGAGAAGCCGAGCGCCGTACCCGACTGCCCGAGCGATGCCGGCAAGCCGATTACAAGGATGTGTTTAACTGTTGCCCACTCCAGGCGCAAGTGCCGCAACCGCAACTGGATCCCCGCTTTTCCGGAGAAAAGGATGTAGATGCCATAGAGGGCGACTATCCCGCGCGAGATGACCGTCGCCACAGCAGCGCCGGTGATACCCCAAGCAGGGAACGGTCCCCACCCGAAGATGAATAGTGGATCGAGGATAATATTCAACACGACCGAGACCCCCATCAGCTTCATCGGGGTCATGGTATCGCCCACTCCGTTGAGCAGGGACGTAACGATGAACATGCCGAACATTGCCGGGATACCGCCGTAGATAATGCGTAGATATGAGGTCGCTGCAGGAAGGAGGTCAGGCCCTGCACCCATCGCTACCATCAATGGGCGAGCAATGAATATTCCAACAACACCCAGGATGATGGCAAGGATACTGGTGAAGGCGAAAACCTGTCCAGCTGCATGGTTTGCCTCTTCGTGCCGACGTGCGCCGGTGTATTGGGCGACGAGCGCCGTTCCAGCAATCGTGATTCCAGCCCCGATGGAGATCATGAGAAAAACCAGGGGCCAGACTATCGTCGGCGCGGCAATCGCGACCTTGCCCAGGCGGCCCAGCCACAGGGTATCGACGAGGTTGTATATCGTTTGAAATAAGTTGGAGAGCATCACCGGCCAGGCCAGAACAAGAAGCGTGCGGGCGATCGGCCCGCTAGTCAGGTTCCTTCGTTTCGGTGTAAGCATTTCTCCAGCCATAGGTGCTATTGTACCAGCTTGCGCAGGGCGCGTCCCACGGGATGCAGCATCTAGCCACTTCATAACACAGTCTGTGCAGGAAATGACTACCGTGAAGGGATGGTTCTGTTGGCACAATGTGATCTTGGTTCGTAGCTTGCTTGCCAGGCATGTGAACCGGGAAGATTTTTGATCCGTCTTTATGTGCAAGGTATTATGGTAGTAGGAAAAGAGTCTGTCTTGGGTGTTGACCAGGAGAGAGATAAAAGGGAGGAAACAAGATGGCACCTACTTACTGGGATGCAGAGACGGAAGAAGTCTTCAAGAAACTATATGTAGACGCATATGAGGGAGTTCCCTTATCTGGATTTAATGGCGTCAAGCCAGGGCTGCGTTTCGGTTGGGATAAAGCATTGGCAAGTGAGTATCCAAACGAGACGTGGGAGGAAGTGGAAGACGACCTGGAGCGCACTTGGAAGGAGATGCACACTCATCACGGTTCTTGGCAGGACATGAAGGAGCACGTGCACCGTGCTTGGAAAATGGCCAAGAAGGATTGGGAGAACCTAGCGAGTCACAACAAGGGCAAATAGGAAGATAGCCTCGCATGAGATCAGTCCCTGCACTGTGACGCCTCGCGGCGCTGATTCCACGCCTGGCTTGGAGCGTGCGGCCGGACCTAGACCCTCTTCCCATGAGCGATGCGAGCAATCTCCTCACCGCTGATTACCTCGTTTTCTTGGAGGGTCTGTGCTACTTGCTCCAGAGCGTCTGAATGGTCGGTTAAGAGTTCTATCGCCCACTTCTGCGCTCCCTCGATGAGTCCTTTCACTTCACGGTCGATCAGCGTTGCTGTCTCCGGGCTGATCTCTTGTCTCAGACCAAGACTTGTCCCCAGGTAGCCCATAAACGTTCTTTACTTGTCAGCCACTGCCTTCCTTATAGCAGCGACCATCCCCGCGGCATCGAGCCCGTATTCGGCGAGGAGCTTCATTCCTGGTCCGGATTGTCCGAAGCGGTCGCGCACTCCCACGCGCACGACGCGGGTGGGGTGATTCTCGGAGAGGAGTTCACACACGGCGCTTCCCAGTCCACCGTTTATCTGGTGTTCCTCGGCGGTGACGACAAGACCGGTCTTCACTGCCGATTTCAAGAGCGTTTCAGCATCGAGTGGCTTGATTGTGGAGATGTTCACCACTTCAACGGAAATCCCCTCTTTTGCCAGATCTTCCCGCGTTTCCATTGCGGCAGAAACCATCACCCCGCAAGCAAAGACTGATACGTCGCTCCCCTCTGCGAGAACATGCGCCTTTCCCAGCTCAAACTGATAATCCTCGGGAAGAATGACGGGAAACTTGGCCCGCGCCAGACGCACGTAGACAGGGCCATCATCGTACTTTGCGACGAAGCGCGTCACGGCTGCCGCTTCGATCGCATCGGCGGGGACGATCACAGTCATGTTCGGCAGCACGCGCATGTTCGATATGTCTTCGAGCATCTGGTGGCTCGCCCCGTCTTCGCCCACGGTGAGGCCCGCGTGCGTGGCCACGATGCGCACGGGGACCTTGGGATAGGCGATCACTTGCCTGATCTGCTCCCATGCCTTTCCGGTGGCGAACATGGCAAACGTTGAAGCGAACGGGCGATACCCACCCATCGCCAGGCCGGCTGCAATCCCCATCATGTCCGCTTCGGCGACCCCAATGTTGAAGAAGCGATGCGGATGTTCGTCGGCAAAGATGCCTGTCTTAGTCGACCCGGCGAGGTCTGCCGTCAGGACGACGATCCGATCGTCCTCATGCCCTAGTTCGGCGAGGGTCTTTCCGTATGCGTTGCGCGTTGCCTCGTATCGATCGAATGTCACTTTGGCACTCCTTCCCAATCCTTTAAGAATCTGTCTATCCCCACGTCGGTGAGGGGGTGGTTGAACAGCTTCTTGAGGATCTTGTACGGAACGGTGGCGATCTCCGCACCGAGGAGGGCAGCGTCAAGGACGTGCTGCGGATGGCGGACGCTCGCCACAATCACCTCGGTCTCAAACCCGTATTCATCGTAGATATCGAGGATCTGTGAAACAAGGTCCATCCCATCTCCACCAACATCATCGATTCGTCCGACAAACGGTGAGACAAAGCTTGCTCCACACTTTGCCGCCAACAGCGCCTGGTTCGGCGAGAAGACGAGGGTGACGTTCGTGCGGATTCCCTCTTCGGACAGGGCGATGACCGCCTTCATCCCTTCCTCGGTCATCGGTATCTTGATGACAACGTTCTCATGAATCCTTGAAAGCTTCTTTCCCTGTGTGATCATCCCACCCGCATCCAGTGCCGTTGCTTCGGCGCTCACCGGGCCATCAACGATGCCGCAGATCTCGGCAATGATGTCCTCGAATGGACGCTTCTCGCGCGCAACGAGCGATGGGTTTGTGGTCACCCCGTCAATCAGCCACGCCATCTCGCGAATCTCGGAAACATTGGCCGTGTCAATGAAGAACTTCATTACTCCTCCTTTTCCTTCCGCAACGAGCGTACCTGTACCAAGTTTACCGCGTTGGCACCGTCTTTCCCATCGGTCTGTTTTGGCGTCTCCATGATGAACGGCAGATCGTGCAGGGAAGGGTGGTTGACCACCTGCGAAATCCCTGCGATTCCAATCTCTCCAGATCCGATGTGCGCGTGCCGATCGTGCCTCGATCTGAGGGGAAACTTGGAATCGTTCAGGTGGATCAATTCAAGGCGATCGAGCCCGATCTGCTGATCGAACTCATAAAGCGTGTCTTGGAGCTCGACCGGTGTACGTAGTTTGTAGCCGGCGGCGAATGCGTGACATGTATCGAGGCAAACACCGATCATATTTGCATCGGAAAGACAGTGAATGATCGCTCCAATTTCTGAGAAAGTCGTTCCTATGGTCATTCCGGCTCCGGCGGTGTCTTCAAGGAACATCGTACCCTGCTACCTGTATGCAAGATCACGATTATCGGAGAGATGGATTGATGAGGCAACTCTCAAGGTTGACAGGCGCTTCGTTTCGTGGTAAAGTGAATTATCTCAAATTGTGGAGGTGGTCGTCATGCAGACGATCAGTCAGATTGGACGAACCATATTTACCCGCATCACCGTTACGCGCCATTTCCACGCCCATCACGGTCCTCATCAGGACCATCTAGCTTAAACCCTTTCCAAACCCCGTTTCACCTTTCTTTCTTTTGCCGTGGTCTTGTTTGATTGTGGCATAGACTAAAATTTCCTTAGGAGGATAGTATGAATTTCAAGCGTATGTTTTTGTTTGTGATTACATGTGGATTAGTGATGGGCATGTTTACAGCATCGTTTGGCGCACAGAAACCGGTGTACACGGACGGGATTGACGCGGCATTTCCTCCGTTCTCCTACATCGATAAGAATGGCAATCCGACTGGGTTCGATGTTGAGGTGGTCAAGTGGATCGCAGGGGAGATGGGGTTTACTGTCAAGATCGTACCAGTTGATTGGGACGCGATCATCCCGACTCTCAAGATAGGAAACATCGATCTCATCGCTTCTGGAATGACGATCAACCCGGAGAGACAGCAGCAGGTTGATTTCACCGATCCCTATTGGAAGATCAATCTTGCCGTGGTGGTACGTGAGGTAGCGGGAGAGGACGGTTCGCTCGCTCCGCAATACAACGTCTTCTCCGCGGTCACTGTGGGAATGACTATTGGAGTACAGCGCGGGACTACTTCCCAAACCTGGTTGCAGGAAAACGTGATTGATAAGGGAGTGGACATCAAGCTCAAGCTGTACGACAACTTCCTGTTCGCAATTGAGGACCTCATGATTGGTCGGGTCGATGCTGCTGTGATTGACGCACCAACCGCGCAAACAGCGGTTGTCGATTGCGACGCTACGATTGTGGGCACAATCAATACCGGCGAGATCTACGGATATGCGGTCCGCAAGGGAGACACGGAGCTTCTTGCCCTCCTAAATGAGGGGTTGAAGCGGCTTCAGGCAAACCCCGAATGGGACCGTCTCGTGAGTGAGTGGTTGATCGGAGGCTGATCCTCCTTCTCTTAGGGGGGGAGGGCTGTTCGCCTCCCCCCGCCCTCCGACGGACATCGACGGAATCATGCAGCTAATCAGAGAATCACTTCCCTTGCTCCTTCGCGGAGCGCAGACGACGATGCTCCTCGTGAGTTTGTGCCTTATGCTCGGTCTCATGTTGGGAGTTCCGATCGCGCTTTCCTATCTCTATGGACCACGCTGGTTGCGTCCGCTCCTAGTAGCCTACGACCGGGTATTTCGCGGCTTTCCCGCTCTTGTTCTTCTCTTTCTCTTCTACTTCGGTATAGGAAATCTCCCCGGAGTGCATCTATCTCCACTATTCACCGTGTTCCTTGCCCTTGGCCTTAGAAGCGCAGCCTATCAATCCCAGATCTATCGTGGGAGCTTACTTGCGGTAAGAAAAGGGCAAGTAGACGCGGCGCGATCACTAGGTATGACTGCGCGACAGACGATATGGTCAATCGTCATCCCCCAGGCAGCCTATTTCTCGCTTCCCGGCTTGTCCAACGAGTACTCCATCTTGCTCAAGGATACTGCGCTGGCATTTGCCGTTGGAGTGATGGAGCTTCTCACGGAGGGCAAGTTCATTGCTCTTCGCACCCACGCGATCCTTCCCATCTACCTGACCGTTGGCGTGATCTACCTTGTGCTCACCTATGGTGGTGTGCTCCTGTTCTGGGTGATGGAGCGCTCCATCCGCATCCCTGGGTTGAGCGGTCACAGCAAAGGGAGGATGGAATGAGTCTGATACTCGAATTCTACCCCCATCTTCTAGCTGGATTGGCAGTTACCCTGGAGCTGATAGTCTGCGCCGCTCCGCTGGGACTGCTGATCGGGATCGTCATCGCTGTATCCCGTGCCTATGGCGGGCCAATTCTCTCCCCGCTTGCCTACATCTACCAGATAATCTTCCGCGGGACGCCGCTCCTGCTACAACTGTTCGTCATCTACTACGGCCTCCCTCGGCTAGGGATCGTGCTAAATCCCCTTAGCGCGGCGATCATCGGGTTTGGATTGTGCAGTGGAGCCTACCACTCGGAATACTTCCGCGGTGCTCTCCTATCAATCCCCGTAGGACAATTGGAAGCTGCGCGCACGCTGGGAATGGGAAAGCTTCAGACGATCAAGTCGATCGTTCTTCCTCAGATGATCCGCCGCGCCATCCCCGGCTGTTCCAACGAGGTCACCTACCTCATCAAGTACTCGTCCCTTGCCTACCTCGTGACCGTGATTGATCTGACCGGCCAAGGACGATTGATCGCCTACGCGACCTTCCGCTTCTTCGATGTTTTCCTTATCGTCGGATTGATCTATCTAGGACTGGTCACTATCGCAAACAATCTGCTACAACGCCTGGAACGTAAGGTGCGCATTCCAGGCTAGTATCTATGATTCACTTATTGGAAGTAAATAGTGGAATATCTATCAATAACTATCTGGCTTTTTTTCTCGCCCGCTCGTTGTCGCTCGCTCAAGCGCGCCAAGACCGCCAAGAACTGCCTCGCTTCTCGTTCTCTCTTTCGGTGCTGTGCTTCTCTTGGCGCCCTTTGCGAGAGGGTGTCTTGTTCTTCGATGTTCGTAGGCGGAAGAAAGGATCTCCCGCCCACGTCTAACTGTCTTTAGACTGGCACGAACTGCAACCCGTGGATCTTGCGGTCTCCGCTTTGCCTGACGACGCCGATTCTGGCCATAACTCGCTTTCCGATCTTGGGCCTTTCGTCGAGGAGCTATCCGGTGGCGCGTAAGCCACTGTCCAACTCGACGATCGCCAAGCGCAGATAGCGCCGCTTGTAGTCCAGTGGCAGTGCGTAGAGGTCAGTATATGTTAGTACCTTCCCCTTTCCCGTGATCTCGATTGGCTCCAGCGTCTCCGATCCGCATTCCAGGCATCGGGCATGAGCCGGGTAAGTCTCCTTACCACAGTCCTTGCAGCGAGCGACACCGCGCTCATCAACTGCAAGAGAGACCACTCGGGAGCAACCATTGGCGGCCTCAAAGCACAAGGACTTCGATGTCGTTAATGCCTCCTGCCACCGCGAGTTAAGCACGTAGTTTCTTCTCGTACCCCTCTGTAACGCAGCCTGCAAGACAAGAACGGGCCTTCATCACTGAAGGCCCGTTCCTAAATTGTGTTATTCCTAGCAGATCTGCTAGATCCAACCGCGCAGACGCATCGCTGTTGCGACACGCTGTACAGCAATCATATAGGCTGCTATACGATTGTCGACACCGGCCGACTGGGCCATGTTGTGGACGCCGTAGAAGGCCTCTTTCATCTTATTGTCCAGCTTTTCATTCACTTCTTCCTCTGTCCAATAGAAGTTCATGTCATTCTGCACGCCTTCAAAGTAGGAGCAAGTGACTCCACCAGCGTTACACAGGAAATCGGGAATTACGTAGATTCCCTTCTGTGCGAGAATCGGCTCAGATTCAGGGACAGTTGGCCCGTTTGCCGCCTCGGCAAGGATCTTGACGCTTGGCTTGATCGCTTCAGCAACCTCAGGAGAAATGGCGTTCTCTAGCGCCGCTGGAATCAAGACTGTGACGTCCTTGCTGTACCAGGCGTTGCCATCTTCAATTACATAGCCGCTTGCTTTGGCTTGTTCCTTATCGATCGTGCCGTACTGATCGGTGATCGACTGCAGATATTTTGCATCGATACCATTCTCATTGCTGAAGGTGTATGCTTTGCGGTCGGTCCGGTCCCAACAGGAGACACACACAACTTTGCCCCCGAGCATGTTGGTGAAGTTGAGTGCCGCATATTGGGCGACGTTTCCGAATCCCTGAATTGCCGCGGTTGCCCCATGCGAATCGATTCCCAATACCTTCAGCGCTTCACGCACGGTGACGATCACCCCAAAGCCTGTAGCTGCCGTCCGCCCAAGTGAGCCGCCACCGCCAACGGGTTTTCCGGTAATTACGCCAGGGGTATATTCGCCGACTCGCTTACTATACTCGTCCATCATCCATCCCATCATCTGGGGGGTTGTCCCAACATCGGGAGCGGGAATATCGATGCGGTTTCCCACGTTTTTCCACATCTGTCCCATCCATGCCCGACAGAGGCGCTCCTTCTCACTGTTGGACAGGGTAGAAGGGTCGACAATGACTCCTCCCTTCGCCCCACCAAGAGGGATGTCGACAACGGCGCACTTCCATGTCATCCAGGTAGCGAGCGCTTTCACTGTGTCGATCGTCTCATTGGGATGGAAGCGAATCCCTCCCTTTGTTGGTCCACGGGCATCGTTGTGCTGAACGCGAAAACCATGAAACACCTTGATCGAGCCATCATCCATACGCACAGGAAGACGCATCTCGAAGATGCGCAGCGGTTCCCTGAGGATAGCGGTAATCTGCGGATCCAGGTCAAGCGCCTTTGCAGACTTATCAAGCTGCTTCTGCGCGATTTCAAACGGGTTTCGAGTTGGGGTATCCACCATAAGTTACAACCTCCTAAGAGCTTAGAAGCTATTCGTGCAGAGAAGGGGCAAGCCTTAACTTGCCCCTCAACGTGGCGAGATTATACAAGTGTCAGTTGACGATGCAAGGCTCATAAACTCGCCGTTTTTTGTGCGTCTTTTTGCAATCGGCATGTGCGAAGGCTTGAGTATCTCGGGGTATTACACCTCTGCTGCAAACACGACCTGCTCTTTGGGTTCTAGATGTGCTCAATCACTGCAACGAGAAGCTTTCTCATCGTGTCACCGACGCGTTTCGTCGTCTCGATAACTTCCTCATGAGACAGGGTTGCCGCCGGATCCACTCCCGCGGCGAGGTTAGTGGCACAGGAAATACCTAGCACCTCGATCCCCGCGTGGTGAGCAGCTATTACCTCCGGAACGGTGGACATCCCGACGAGGTCAGCTCCCAGTGCGCGAAATGCTCGGATCTCCGCTGGCGATTCGTAGGACGGACCGAGCGTTGCCAGGTACACGCCTTCCTTGAGAGCGATCCCTGTGGATGCCGCCTCTTTCTTGGCCAACGCGCACAGCCGCGGAGAATAGGCAGCCGACATGTCCGGGAAACGCGGCCCAAGATCGTCGAGGTTCGCCCCACGAAGCGGGTTTGTACCGAGCATGTTGATGTGATCTGTGATGAGGACGAGGTCACCTGCAGAGAAGTCCCTGTTTATTGCCCCGGAGGCATTAGTTACGATGAGGGTCTTTATCCCCAACAGGGCGAACAGGCGCGTGGCGAAGACGACATCGTCGACCGAGTAGCCCTCGTAGTAGTGAGTACGACCACGCTGCAACAGCAACTGCTTGCCACCCACATCACCTGCCCAGAATTCACCGGCATGCCCGGCGACCGTCGGCAGGGGAAAACCAGGAATATCGCTCCAGGGAATCGTCACCCCCTCACCAGAGATGCCAAATGCCTGCGACAGGCCGGATCCCAACACGAGTGCAATTTCCGGCACGTTCGGCAGCTTCCCACTGAGGGTCACCGCCGCCTTGTTCAGCTTCTCCATGCGTGTATCAACCATCGTTCCTCCCCAAGTTGATTGAGTCATTGAACCATTGAGTGATTGACTCACTGTGCGATTTGCTCGATTCTATCCGAATCGTACATTCCAGCAATGATCCGATCTCCCGATCATTCAATCACTCAATCTTCCAATCTCTCAGTCATTCAATTCTTTACACGATTCCAAGCTCGTTCATCGCCTGTTCGATCGTCTCCACCGGTATGACTTCGATCTTTGTTCGCGTCTTGGGACTCCCCTTGCTGGGGACTATTATCCTTTCGTACCCTAGTTTTCCCGCCTCGTTGATCCGCTCACGCAGCCTCTTTACTCCGCGGATCTCACCGGTTAGGCCCACTTCGCCTACGATCACCATGTGTTTAGGAAGTGCCTTGTTGCGCAGGCTGGAGACGACCGCCGCCGCTACCCCGAGGTCGGTCCCACGCTCGCGGGTCTCCAAGCCTCCGGCAACGCTGAGATAGACGTCCGCCCCAGAGGTGTTCACCCCCAGCTGGCGTTCGATCACCGCCAGGAGAAGGAGGATGCGGTTGTAATCGAGACCACTACAGCGACGCTGCGGTACACCGTACCCACCGGTAGGTGAAACGAGCGCCTGCAGTTCAACAAGTATTGGCCGTGTCCCTTCGAGGATGGGAACAATCACCGTTCCTGGACGAGGCTCATCTTGCTGCTCGGCGAGGAAGAAGCGGGACGGATCAGTGATTGCTTTCAACCCACTCGCTTGCATCTGGAATACTGCCACCTCGTCCGTGCCACCGAAGCGGTTCTTCACCGACCTTAAGATCCTCACGTCCTCTCCGCGGTTTCCTTCGAGGTATATGGCCACGTCCACTAGGTGTTCCACCGTCTTCGGCCCAGCGAACGCTCCCCCTTTGGTGATGTGCCCCACGAGAAAGGTCGCCATCCTACGCCCCTTGGTGAGCCGGGTAAGTTCGGCGCTCGACTCGCGCATCTGGCGCACGCTGCCCGCCTCACCGGGCACATCTTCAGAAAGCGTTGTCTGGATGGAGTCGATAATCAACAGGTTAGGCTTGATCTTCTCCACTGCCGCAGTGATACGGTGAAGGCTTTGTTCGGAGAGGATATATAGGTGATCGCTCGATACGTCGAGTCGGCTGGCACGCAGCTTGATCTGCGCGGCTGACTCTTCACCGGAGACGTAGAGGACATGCCCGTACCGCTCAGCAAACCCCTCTGCAATCTGCAGTAGTAGCGTCGACTTACCGATTCCGGGCTCACCGCCGAATAGGATTACTCCTCCGGGAACGAGGCCTCCGCCAAGGAGGCGGTCGACCTCACCGATCCCACACTGCAGACGCTTGACATCACCGAGGTCGATCCGACTTATCGGGAGGACTTCCTCCCCAATCCAGGAGTGATGCCCTGTTTGTTCATCCTCGCTGGCGACGAATGTATCCCACTCGCCGCACTCGGGGCAACGCCCAAGCCACTTCACCGACTGATAGCCACATTGACTACAGCGGTAGGCCATTCTATTTGCTCCGGGTGAAGCGCATCTCCTCGCCATCCGCTGAGGCGACAATCGTCGATCCGTGCTCAAAGGAACTGTTAAGGATCAGCTCGGAGATCGGGTTCTCCATCAGTCGTTCGATCGCCCGCCGCATCGGCCGCGCACCGTACTTCGAGTCGTACCCCTGCTCGATCAGTAGTTCATTTGCCGAGTCGTCGAGCGTGAGCGTCATTCCGTGCTCTTCCTGCAGGCGTTCCTTCAGCTCGTTGATCATCAAGTTGGCGATCTCCAGCACCTGGTCACGCGTCAGTTGGTGGAAGACAATGGCGTCGTCGAGGCGGTTCAGAAACTCCGGACGGAAGACCTTGCGCACCTCGCCGATCACGCGGTCCTTCATCTCCTTGTATGATTCCTCAGAGTCGACGTTGTTGTCGCTGAAGCCAAGCGTACCACGATCCGTAATCATCTCGCTTCCCACATTTGATGTCATGATGAGGACCGCGTTGCGGAAGTCGACGCGCCGACCTTGCGAGTCGGTCAAGATCCCATCCTCCATCACCTGCAGCAGGATGTTGAACACGTCGCGATGTGCCTTTTCGATCTCATCAAACAGGATCACGGAGTACGGTCGGTGTCTTACCTTCTCGGTCAATTCGCCAGCTTCTTCATAGCCAACGTAACCCGGAGGTGCACCCGTCAGGCGGGAGACGGAGAAGCGCTCCATGTACTCGGACATGTCAACCCGAATCAATGCGTCCTCATCGCCAAACAAGAACTCGGCCAGAGTCTTGGAGAGCTCCGTCTTCCCCACTCCCGTTGGCCCGAGGAACATGAACACTCCGACGGGGCGACGGGGATTCTTCACTCCAGCGTACGCCCGCCTGATCGACCGGGAGATCGCCTGCACTGCGTCGTCCTGCCCGATGAGCCGATCGTGAATATTGCCCTCCATGTGGATTAGGCGCGTTGTTTCCTCTTCCTGGACGTGTCCGATGGGAATCCCCGTCCACATGGAGACTACCTGTGCCACGTCTTTTCCGGTTGCTTGTAGCTCGCTTGCCAGATGCGAATTGCCAGTTAGGTGCTGGATCTCCTCTTCCAGCTCTGTCCTGCGGTCGCGCAATTGCGCTGCCGTCTCGTAATCCTGCGCTCCGACAGCTTCGTGCTCTTGCTCATCGAGGTTCTCCATATCACTCATCAGCTCGCGCACGTCGTCAGGCAGGAGTGAGCTTTGGAGCTTGATCCTTGCCGCTGTTTCATCAATCAGATCGATCGCCTTGTCGGGAAGGAACTGATCGGTGACGTAGCGATCCGAGAGGCGAGCCGCCTGATACAGTGCTTCATCGGTGATCTTCACCCCGTGGTGGCGCTCGTAGTGCGGGCGAAGGCCCTTCATGATCTTCACGGTTTCTTCCACGGACGGTTCCTCGACGAGGATCGTCTTGAATCGGCGCTTCAGGGCGGGATCCTTCTCCACGGACTTACGATACTCGTCGAGTGTGGCTGTTCCGATGCACTGGATTGCTCCGGAGGCAAGCGGTGGCTTGAGGATTGACGAAGCGTCGATTGCCCCCTCGGCACCACCGGCGCCGACGACTGTCTGCAATTCATCGATGAACAGTATGATGTTGTCTGATTCCATCACCTGGTTAATCAGCGTCTTTAGTCGCTGTTCGAACTCGCCTCGGTACTTGGTTCCAGCAACAATCGATGCCATGTCAAGCTCGACGATCTCCTTTGAGCGGAGGATACTTGGGACGTCCCCGGCTACGATCTTCTGTGCCAGGCCCTCGACTATCGCCGTCTTCCCCACTCCCGATTCTCCGATCAAGGCCGGGTTGTTCTTCTTACGGCGGGTGAGTATCTGGATGATTCGCTCCATCTCCCCATCGCGCCCGATCACCGGGTCAAGGCGTCCAGCCTCGGCCTCCTCGATCAGGTTGCGACCGAAATCCGAGAGATCACTCTTACGTTGCTGTTGTGGACGTCGCGTCGACCTAAGGGCCATCCCCACGCCGGCGGAGGGAAGAAAATACGCGCGCGTCTTGCTGAGATCTATCCCTAAGTGAAGGAGAATTGCCGCACCAGTCCCTTCGCCCTCGCGTAGCATTCCCATCAGCAGGTGCTCCGGGCGAATCGAGTTCAGTCCAGCTCTCCGGGCTTCCTCGAAGCTGATCTTCATTACACGCTTCAAACGTGGTGTCGGTTCAAGATCATCCGCAGATAGACGCACCTTTCCTCGCCCCTTCTCCGATTCCAGCAATGTGGAAACCTTTTCGTAGGTCACGCCGTGCGTGGTCAGGAAGCGGAATACATTGCTCTCCTTAGTCTTCAGGAAGGCAAGCAGGAGATGCTCTGTTCCCACATAGCTGTGGCGCCATTCCTCTGCCTCCTCTTGGGAGAAGGCTATAATCTCCATCGATTCACGCGAGAATCGGTCGTACATCGTCGGTTCCTCCTGGAATCAGACACACTGTCATCACACGCTACAGTATAGCCTTCTGGTTATCCTTCACAACCCGCCAACGCCTATTGAACCGGGTCATGACGGTGTTTATTTCCTGCGTACGAAATATGTCAATCGCTTCGACGCAACGATCGAGTACGGAAGATATGGTTTTCCACTCGCTGTCGTTAAACATGCCAAGAACGTAGTCCACTTGATCCTGCGGTCGCCTCTCGCGCCCGATTCCAACGCGCAATCGTGGGATATCTTCGCTACCAAGGGTCGAAATAACGGAGATCATCCCCTTGTGCGATCCTGGCCCTCCGGCAGCGAGAATCTTCATCTCACCCAAAGGAATGTCGAGGTCATCGTAGACAAGAAGCACATCCTGACACGGTATCCGGAAGTGATCGATGACTGCCTTGACCGCTTCACCGCTTGCGTTCATATACGTCATCGGCTTGACGAGAAAAAGATCGCGGCTCTTGTAAACAAGAGCCGAACCAATCAATCGCGCTTTCAGTTGAGGAACATGCCGCTTGCGATAGAGATCAACAACGTCGAATCCGACGTTATGTCGCGTCAGCGCGTATTCAAGCCCTGGGTTTCCCAGCCCGAAAACGGCCTTCAATTATCCCTCTTCGCTCTGGCCTTCCGTTTCCTCAGCGGGAGCACCCTCTTCCGCTTCCGCAGTCTCCAGCATCGCTTCTTCTTCCTCTATCTCCTCTACTTCTATGCCGCGCGGTGCTACGATTGTTACCAATGCGCGTTCTGGTGAGAGAAGGGGAGCCACGCCGCCAAAGTCAACGTCGCGCACGCGGATACCATCCCCCATATCGAGCTCGCCTATATCGAGGGTGATTAGGTTAGGGATATCCTTGGAGAGGCCGTGTACGCGCACTGTATCGAAGAGCACATTCACGACACCACCCGCTTTTGCTCCGGGCGCCTCGCCGACGACTTTGATTGGTACGTGTAGCTTAAACGGAGTCTTGGCATCCGGGTGGTAGAAATCGACATGGATTGGCTCATCAGTAATTGCATTGTATTGAACGGTCTTCACGAAAACGTCGATCGTTTCTGCCTGTTCGTGATCACTGATTGACAGCTCAATGCGAGAACTACGAGTAATTTGAGAAAAAAGTGCGCGCAGGTCGCGTCGCTCTATGACAAGAGAGATGTTCTCCATCGTCGGGCCATAGACTATCGCTGGTATCAGCCCCTCGCGGCGCAGGGCTCCCGCCTTCCCTGCTGGGCGCAACTTGGTGTTCAGTGTTGCAGACATTTCCACTCCTACAGTCCTATCTAGTAATGTGGGAAAAGGTGGCTTACCGACTTGTTCTCGAAGATCCGACGAATGGTCTTCGCCAAATGTTCTCCCACGGGGATATATTCGACAATATCACTCTTCTCCGCCTGTTCCTGGGAGATGGTATTGGTAACGACCACCTTTTTCAAGGGCGACTCCGCCAGTGCGTCCAAGGCATTTCCCGAGAAGACACCATGGGTGCAGTAGGCGTGCACCTGCGTTGCGCCGTGTTCGAGGAGAGCGTTCGCCGCGACGATGAGAGTCGACCCCGAGGACACGATGTCATCGACGATGATGGCTCTCTTCTCGGACACATCACCGATGACATTTACCACTTGCACCTGAGATCCATCGGCGGAGCGGCGTTTCTCGAGCACAGCCATCGGCAGATCGAGACGCTCAGCGAGGAGGCGAGCGCGCACAGCTCCTCCCGCATCCGGGGAGACGATGATTGTCTCGTCTCCATCAGCGTCGTGTTTCTTGTAATAGTTGGCGAAGATCGGGTCGGCCTGCAGGTTATCCACCGGGATGTTAAAGAACCCCTGAATCTGACCGACGTGGAGATCCATAGTGAGGACACGATCCACACCAGCTGTCTCTAGGAGGTTCGCCACCAAGCGTGCAGTGATCGGAACGCGGCCTGTGTGTTTGCGATCCTGGCGTGCATAGCCGTAATAGGGGATCACCGCGATTACCTTGCGCACCGATGCGCGGCGGAGAGCGTCAATCATGATCAGAAGCTCCATCAGGTAATCGTTGACTGGCGGGCAAGTCGGTTGAATGACAAACACATCCGCTCCTCTCACCGTTTCCCTGATGCGCACACGCACCTCTCCATCATTGAACCGAGCGACCGCGGCGTCACACAGATCGATTCCCAGTGCGTCGGAAATCTCTTCCGCCAGTAGGTGGTTTGCGTTTCCGCACAGCAGTTTAAGCTCCCTTCCAATCATTGGGTTTCTTCCTCCCCTTGATTAACCCTCTGCTTATTCACCTGACGCGCGCGTGCCAACGCCAGGTCCCCATCGGGTACGTCCTCTGTTATTGTCGAGCCAGCAGCGACGAGCGCATCATTGCCTATAGCCACCGGTGCAACCAAGGATGTGTTGCTGCCGATGAACGCACGCTTGCCGATGCTGGTGTGGTGCTTGTCCTTTCCGTTGTAGTTGCAGGTTATCGTCCCCGCGCCGATGTTTGCATCCTCTCCTACATCCGTATCACCGAGATAAGTCAGATGCCCTGCTTTCGCCCCACGCCGTACGCGGGACGCTTTTACCTCGACGAAGTTACCGATTCGCACTTTGGGCCCGACGTCCGCCCCTGGCCGCAGGTGAGCGTACGGACCGACCGTTGTCTCGCTGCGCACACGTGCTCCTTCAAGGACCGAATAGCGCACGTGACAGTCGTCTTCTATGGTCGAATCTTCTATGTAGCAGTCGGGGCCGATGACGCACTGCGCGCCGATCACCGTGTCTCCACGCAGGTGTGTGCCCGGGAGAATCTCCGTACCAGAGGAGATCTGCACCCTAGGCTCGACATAGGTCCGTTCCGGATCGGTGATCGTCACTCCTGCCGCTACCAACTCCCGCATCTTCTGTAGGCGTTGTGATCGATCAACGAAGAGAGGATCAGTTTGTGAACACATCTTGCCTCCCTGAAAACGCTTTGTTTGGACAATGAGAACGCGCCCTGTTGCTTGGAAGTAACTCTGACGGAGGAGAATCGATACTCGAAGAGGGAGTGGAGAAGCCAGCGGAACTAAAGAGCCTATATTTGCGGCGCGCGTGCCCATCCCGCCCTGCATTCACGCGGGTTGGGCTGAAAGCGACCGAGCTCGTTTCACCAGGATTTTCTGTCATTGAACACCCGCACGTATGATACGCGAGAATGCGCGAATCGATCAAGGGGTATTTCCTTGCGATGGGTAAACACTGGCCGTTATACTCATTGAGATGGTGTTATAATAGTGGGTCATGCCCCTTGTGTGCCCGCTTACAATCTAGGCAATCAGGAAGAAGGTGGAGATTGTGACAAGAATCTTCTCGGGAATTCAACCGACGGGGACCCTACATATTGGCAACTACTTTGGCGCACTTCGAAACTGGGTAGGCCTCCAGGAAGAGCACGAGTGCGTCTACTGCATTGTCGACTATCATGCGATCACCATTGAGGTCGATCCGACCACGCTACGCGTGGCATCGCGCAACATGGCCCTTGACCTGATGGCGTGTGGGATTGACCCGCAACGCGCGATCCTGTTTATCCAGTCGGCCGTGCCCGAGCACACCGAGCTGGCATGGATTCTCGGCTGTGTTACATCGTACGGCGACCTCACCCGCATGACACAGTTCAAGGACAAGTCGGCCGGCAGGAAATTCATCTCCGCGGGGCTGTTCACCTACCCCATCCTCCAGGCAGCGGACATCCTCCTCTATCGCGCACAGGGCGTCCCGGTTGGCGAGGATCAGGTACAGCACTTAGAGCTCTCTCGTCGCATTGCGCGACGGTTCAACTCCCGCTTCGGCGAGTTTTTCCCGGAGCCAGAGCCAATCGTGGGGAAGGGAGCCCGTATCATGTCCCTCGCTGACCCGACGATCAAGATGAGCAAGAGTGCCGGCGACGCTCACTACATCGGCGTAATGGAAGAGGAGAAGTCGATCAGAAAGAAGGTCCGTTCCGCGGTCACCGACACAGGCCTCACCGCCGGGGAGGAGATGTCGCCCGGTGTGGCGACCCTGTTTGAAATTCTCGATCTATCATGCGCGATGATCGGTGATAGCTCTGTTGTGGCCGAGTTGAAGTCGGAATTTGCTGCTGGGAAGCTCATGTACTCCCGTTTAAAGGATGCCGTGTTTGAGAACCTGATGGCGGTCTTGCGACCGATCCAAGCCCGTAGGGCTGAACTTGCGGCATCGGGAAAGGTGGAAGAGATGCTTGCACAGGGCGCAGAGCGAGCACGCATTCTGGCACGCGAGAACATCGCTCAGGTGCGGAAGTTAGCCGGGCTAGGCTAAGGAGCTGAAAGCTCAGATCCAGGCTCTTGGTCATCCAGCTTCCGCGACTCCCATCTTCCTGCGGCAGGATATCTTCAAGTGAGAAGATTTCGCCCTGCTATCCTCAGCTTGTATAATCGGCACAGAGAAAGCTTGTCCAGAGTTACGGAGACACACAATTACGGATGTCAAGCGAACAAGGCGGCTCGCTTAACATCCGTAATTGACGAAGTGTTTATGGAGTGATTACCATGACTCAAGAGCCAAGCTCTAATCTCGAAAGCCTTAGAAACAGATTGGAGAGTGCCTCCGATCATGAAGCACTAATCATTCTGAATGAACTGGCCGGATCCTACCGAGATTTGCCGCCGAAAGACAGGATTGCATTTGCAGAGCGAGCCCTTGCTTTGTCTGAAAAACTCCATGATCCTAAATCCCAGGCCGAAGCATATAATCATCTGGGTGTTGCCTATAACAATTTGGGCAATAGTCAGAAATCCCTTGATCTCTTCTTCAAGGCCCTGCGGATGATGGAGCAAATCAATGACAAGAACGGAGTCGCTCAGTCTCTAGTCAACATTGGACAGGCCAATTTCTATCTAGACAGCTTTGAGGAGGCGCTGAAGTACTTCCGAAGGGCATTGCAAGTAAGAAAGGAGCTTGGCAGTACATCGGATGTTGCCCAGGTATTGCTGTTGGTTGCGAACGTGATGGCCAAGATGGCTTGTTACGATGAGGCACTGGACTACTACCACAAAGCTCTAGCGATAAAGAAGGGAATCAACGATAGAGCTGCCATTTCTCAGATATACAATAACCTCGGGAACGTCCATTTGGCGATCGGTGAAATGGAGAAGGTCCTAGAGTACCGATTGCAGGCATTGCACATCGATCGTGAACTGGGTAACAAATGGGAAATCGCTCTCACCACACATAATATCGCTGAGTATTATCTACAAACTGAGCAACCTGAAGCAGCCCATCCGTATATTCTCGAATCGCAAGCACTGGCGACAGACCTCAACAATAAGGGATTGATACGGGACAACTTGCATAATCTGTCACTGTATCACGAATCACGAGGGGAGTACCAAAAGGCGCTCCAATACCAACGAGACTACTCAGAGCTTACCAAGACCCTATTCTCCGAGGAATTGACTGAGAGAATCTCGGAGATGCAAACGAAATATGAGACTAAGCGGCTGGAGAAGCTTGTAGCTGAACGCACACATGAGCTGGAGCAGAAGGTCAGTGATCTAGCTCAATCTAAGAGAGATCTTGAAGTCAGTATGAGCAAACTGCAAGTGGCTCTGAATGGAACGATCCGCGCTCTAGCAACTACGGTCGAGAGAAGAGATCCTTATACAGCTGGGCACCAAAGGCGAGTGGCTAGTCTATGCCGTGTCATTGCTGAAGTGATGGCCCTTCCGAAGAAGCGGGTGGAAGATGTTCACATAGCTGCGACTATTCACGATATTGGCAAGATAAGCGTGCCAGCCGAGATACTGAGCTGCCCGCAACAGTTGACAGACATTGAGTTTAGCTTGATTAAGAACCATGCGCAGATTGGATGCGAAATACTACGCGACATTGACTTCCCGGGACCGATCGCCGAGATCTTGCTGCAACACCACGAACGGATGGATGGATCGGGATATCCAAATGGGCTCAAGGGAGAAGAAATACTACTTGAGGCACGCATTATTGCTGTGGCTGACGTAGTTGAAGCAATGGCTTCCCACCGCCCGTATCGAGAGGCCATAGGCATCGATGCGGCACTGGAGGAGATCTCCAAGAACAAGGGTGTGAAATACGATTCCAAAGTAGTAGGTGCCTGTCTGAAGGTGTTCAAGGATGGGTTTGAATTTGAAGACAACTAGGACTTGCTTCTCACAAAGCGCGGCATTCTTTGCAACCTCATAGACGGTACAGGCTGTAACTAACGCTCGCTTCTCTTAAGTTGGCGTGTTGGTTGAGGCTGGGGTGCAATCAGAGTCTGAATTCCGCAACAAGAAAAGTGTGATCAGAGGGCTTGTCCGCTGCGCGCGCTTCGCGGTCGATCCAGGCGTTTGTCGACTTCTTGGCGAGCGGTGGTGTAGCGTAGATGTGGTCTACCCGCCAGCCGAGGTTCCGATCGAGTGCACCGCGTACACGGTAGTCCCAAAACGTGTATTGGCCCGGTTCATCCGGATGATGCCGGCGAAAAACGTCCTGAAGTCCCCACTGCGTCACTCTTGCCAACGTTTCCCGCACCTGCGGATGGAAGTCAACGTGCTTTGCGAGACGCTTCGGATCGTGTACGTCAATCTCCTGCGGAGCGACGTTCAAATCTCCACACCAGATGAGAGCTTCATCGGGAGAGAAGTTGCGGCCGAAGTAGTCGCGCAGTCGAGCAAACCACTCCAGTTTGTATGGGAACATCTCCGAATCCACAGATCTTCCCTGCGGAACGTAGGTGTTGACGATCGTAATCCCGCCTATTCGCGCGGTGATCAGCCTAGGCTCATCCTTGGGTTCGCTGTCAAGCCCGAATGACACCGCCTGTGGCTCATCCAACGATGCGATTGCTACTCCGGAGTACGCCTTCTGCCCGCGGAAAATGATGTGGTAGCCAACCTCGGTAAATGCTTCCTGTGGGAAGTCCTGATCCTGTACCTTGGTCTCCTGAATGCATAGCACATCGGGGCGCTCGCGGGAAAGCCAATCCTGAACAAGCGTGATCCGACTTCTAATCGAGTTTGCATTGTACGTTGCTATTTTGAAGTCCATTGTCTCTCAGCCCAAGTCTAGCCCATAAAGGCGGTATTCGAAAGCAACCGGAGTTTATCTGGTAGGATAGCCGCTCAGCGATCAACGTCTGGAACCGATAAATTGCGACATATCTTGCGGGTAAGTTTATTTGCAACTTCAGAATGTCGCGGAATTGCCTCTACGGCGCCAGTTGCTGGATTATGCCACAAAGAATGAGCCCGCCCCTCACGCTTCAGACGACACCCTTGCTTACGCAGATGCCTCAGTAGCTCTTGGCGCTTCACTGCACTGTGATCGTTTCTCTAATGGCGTCAGCGGGGACACCACGCAATCCTTCTTCGCGGCGATCTTGGAGGATGAGAGAGATTGCCTCGGTCAGGCTGTTCCGCGCTTCTTCCTTTGACTTACCCTGGCCGTTAGCCCCCGGGATCTCCGGGCAGTATGCAATGTACCACTCACCGTCACGCTCGATGACCGCTGTGAATTCGTTCCTCATGGTCGCTTTTCCTCCCACAACTACTGCATCATTATACACCCGGCAGTGGCTCTCAGTCGTCTCTTTTAGTATCGCTTTTCCTACGACATCACACTGTCATGCTTGACGGGGAAGCCTTCCTCACAATAGTCGAGACTGATCCATTATCTGCCAGATCAGCGTTATCGCACTCCGCCATCGGGAAAATTCTCTTCTATCCTCTTCCACACGCCTTCAAGTTCGGTCTTGGATAGGCCGGTTTTTCCGTTCCAGGTCGGATCGACCAGGTCTTTGCCCTCCGGCACGACGAACGCCTGCAGGAAGTAGCGCTTGGCTCCTTCCACCAGTTCGACTGTGTTCTCAATGTCCTTGGCGGTGATCGTCGGGGCGACAGTGGTTCGAAACTCGTAATCTGGAGCGTTTTTCATGATCAGCTTGATCGAACGACGGATGGCATCAAGATCGACTTGCACGCCGGCGAGCTCTGAATACCGCGTTGCAGGTCCCTTCACGTCCATCGCTACGTAATCGAGCAAGTGGTTATCGAATAGCTCTTTAAGAACCTCAGGGCGGGAGCCATTGGTATCCAGCTTGACGAGAAGTCCAAGCTGCTTTACCCGCTTGATGAATCGCGGAAGGTCATCGTGCAGCGTCGGTTCACCCCCGGTGATTGATAGGGCATCGAGGAAATTTTCCCGCTCGCGCAAGAAGTAAAGGACATCCTTCTCCGGGATGAGCTGCATCGTTTGTATCTTCTCGGGCAGCACCAACTCGGAATTGTGGCAAAATGGGCAGCGGAAATTGCAGCCTGCGGTGTATGCGAGCGCCGCGACCTTACTCGGATAGTCAATCAGAGTCGTGGGGAGCAGATGAGCAATCTTTATAGCCGTGGTAGCCTCCAATTAAACATTGCGTAATCACTAATTGTGGTGCAGCGATTTACGAATCCGACATCCGCGTGTGGTCCCATGATACATTATGTGCCTCGCGGGTTCCTTCACAGTTCGTACTCCCCAATCTAGGTTTGCAGGAAACCTGCTGAGCGCGCTCTACTCTCCAACGTCTTGTGGTTCTATGAGTAGTAGAATGCCGTCAAGTATTTGCTTCACCCTCTCACGGGAGAGACTACCGATCTTTTCCACCAAGTCTGCTTTATCCACCGTGAATATCTGCGTGACATTGACCACGCTCTGCTTGGATAAGTTCGCTTCGCTCTTCTCTAATAGCACATTACCTGGCGCCTCTGCCCGTTTGAGATTCGATGTCAACGCGCATACCACCACCGTATTGAGCCGACTCCGGTTGAATATGCTGTTCTGGACGACAACGTGGGGATGACGATAGCCAGGCTGTGACCCCGAGGGCTTCCCAAAATCGACCCAGAATATGTCTCCCTGCACGATTACCATTGCCCTTCCACCATTTGCTTATGATGCTGGCGCATGGCAGTGCGAAGAGACTGTTCTCTTGCGTCTGGCAAATCATCGTAGGCGTTGTTGATCGCTTCGAGCAATCTTTGATTCTGGTGGCGTTGGATGAACTCCTCGGCCGCCAATGCAAAGAAACGGCTTCGGGAGACCTTCATTTCTTTGGCAAGAGTATCAATTTGCTCAAAGAGAGCTTGTTGCAGAGAAATAGCCGTCTTGATATGTGCCATTAGTTATACCCTCCTTCCTCCTTATAGTATAACTCTATGGCTAACGTTGGTCAATACTTGCGCGCAGAGAATCGTCGCTACTGCACTGGTACTGGGCCACGGGCGGCGAACGTAACTGTTGCACTGCAAAGCTTGTTCGAGGCCTAGTTCAAACACTAGCCAGGAGCATGCACAGGCCGAATGTGCTGGAGCTCTGCGGCTTCGATCTTCTGGGCACGAAACAGGTCCCACCGAAGCTGGAGATTCATCCAAAACGAGGGTGAGTTTCCAAAGGCTCGTGCTAAACGCAGCGCCGTACTGGGGGTGATGCCACGTCGTTTATTGACCACCTCGTTCACGCGCTGATACGGAACGTGAATACGATCGGCCAGTTCCCGCTGCGAAATCTTCATCGGCTTGAGGAACTCCTCCAGAAGCATCTCGCCCGGGTGCGTCGGCTCTTGATCGGTCGGTACACGTACCATTTCATGCCTATCCCTTGGCAAATCGAACTTGCTTTTCGGTTGCAACGAGAAAAGAACCCTCCGCGCGGTTGGAATAAGTTTCTATCACACTCGCGAGTACATTGATCTTGGAGGAGGATCGTTCGTCGGAGAGACGCAAAAGAATGACACCCTTGTGGAGCCGACCGTCACGATACACCTTTGCCCCAAAATCCTTGTCATTTGTTACGAGAATCCAGCTTTCCTGCAACGATTTCTGGATAATAGCTTCGTCATCCATCCCTCTTCCTTCTTCGAAAACCGAGAATACGATATGTCCTTTGCTCCGTAGCCACGCTGCTACTGCGGGACCTGTACACTCGTCAACCAGAAATCGCATCAGGCTGGTTTGACCACAAGAGGCATGAATTCTGTGTTCTCGAGAGATTTCGTTGCGAAGAGGAAACAGGCTTGGATGTCTCTTGTGGTCAATCCTTCGTATTCATCGAGAATATCACCTTCGGTGGCGCCGTGGGCGAAGAGATTCAAGACAAAGTCGACTGTGATCCGCGTCCCTCGAATAACAGGCTTTCCCACCATGACACGGGGATTAACTACTATTCGCTCTAACAATTCTCCGTCATTCATCTTCAACACCTCCTATGAGTAGCGAGTATAGCATGCACATCGAGGTGCATTCAACAATGCTTCTCTCGCGTCCTAGCGATCAACATGACCGTCGTTTCAGATGGATTAATCTTCCGCGCCACATTCTGCACCCAGGCCTCCTCGCCTGGTTCAAGTAGGATGCAGACCGCAGCCGGGTTTCCTCGGAATGACTTTTCTGTAAAGGCATCAACTTGATAAATCGCTATCCCCATGCTACTGCTCCTTCATCACTAATTCGCGTGCTGGTGTGGCTTGTGCGCCAGCATAGGGCGTGACGGGCGTTGTTGACTGGTGCAAGCTCATGTTATGGTGCTTTCAAGCTAAATCTCTCTAGGTACGTCTCTACCAAGAAAAGGCCAATAGTTGAGGCAGCATTCACTGCAAGCCGTGCATGTCGCCCAGAGAGTCGTTTACGCTTCTGTTCACCGCTCTTTCCGTGAAAGCCGCTGTACTTCGTTCTCAGGACACCGATACCAATTGCCGAGTTCAGCAACCCACCTAGAACCCGTTTTATATCTGGGTCAGCATGCGCTTCCGGCGAAAGATTCATTTTCTTGAAGACTGTCCGAACAAGCGGTGCAAGACTTTCGTCTTTGGGGCAGGGCTCGTGGAACTTCTCAAGAATCGCCTTACAGATGCTCTCTAATGTAGAGGAGGCACTTCCGAGCGCCTGCTCAGCGTCGGTCTCTACATACTCCAACGCGCGCTCGAAGTCGTGGCTTGCAGCTTCATATCCCCCATTCTGCAGGTAGCTCTGAAGCGCAACGGATGCAAGGATCAAGGGACTCGGCACTTCGAGGTCGAGTTCTCTTGCGATTCTTAGCACAACACTGGCAGATTCATCTGCAAGAAGCCCTTTTACGTAGACTCGCTTGCTAGGAACTATATTCACCATATCATGCTCAACGCCGAATCCACCTAGGAAAACGTTTATCTGCGAAGTAACCATGTTCTCCTGAAGTTTCGACGCAATTTCATTTACTAATCTGTATCGGTCAATTTGTTTCACTCCATGTCCCCTTGCGCTCCCGCTTTGGCTCTATAACATTGTTTCTATCGATCCACCTAACACAAACACGCCCACGATTGCCGTGCAAGACGCCTGCCAATAGCGCATCGCTTTCGGTGCAAGGGGTGAGATATCAAGCTGTTGCGACAAGAAACCGGTCTTATCACAGTATCTCACATGGATCTGCACAAGGTCCGCCATGCTCACTTCTCAGCAAAAGAGGCTGAGGCGCAACCTCCGGTTGGCACCAGTCTCTATGTGTGCACCGCCGACTCAGCGGAATACGTCTTCCGATCGGCGAACTCGGCCTGTTTGCCATCGTTGGACTGCTCGACGTAATGGTTGAGGATTCTTCATACGTACTTGTATACGGGCGTTTCAATGGTCTTTGCAGGCTTCTTCCCGCTCTTGATCACTGCCTGAATATGCTCCACGGTCTCTGGGGCAAAATACTGTTCGCCGGTCTCCCGGCACACCCGTGCCGGCACGTGCTCAATGAGGAAGAACTTCCCCCCATGCTCTAGCGTGTAGGTTACTTCTCTTTCCATCATCGTATCTTTCATCATGTCACCTCATTAATCTGTCTTCCGAATCCTCAAGTCAATCCAGAGTTCCGGATCGGGTTCGTACACCGTGATAATCTTGATCAGCGGGCGTGCCGGGTGGCTGCACTGAACATGAAGGGGTCGTCCAGCACTTGTGAATCCCAGGATCAAGCAACTTGGACCGTACTTATCCTCGGGATAGTCCTCGATCACTTCGCTTTGGCTCGATATGGCCTGCTCCAGTTCGGAAACACTGATGTCACGCACGATAGTCTGGTCCACGGCGTGCTTCGAGAATTCATACTGCCGCCGCGCGATCTTGTCTCGGATACTATTCAGCAATACCATGTGAACATGCTATCAAACAGACTCCCAACGGGCAATCTGTAGATGCGCAACGACGATGATCAGCATCAGCGGCGACGCAAAGCGCTGTCCGTTGAATGCTGTTGTTAGCTGGCATGACGACCATTCGGTTTATGATCTAGTATCCTTATGGATATATTGGCCTCGGGACTGCCCCGGTGTGGTAAACTCCTCCCAGACGTGAGGAGGACATGCGGCGTACCACCACTCGACCCCATCCGGAAACCGCACGTAGATCTTCTCGGCCTCCCGATCGTATCCCTCGGCAACGATTCGAGTTGAGCTGCTGACGGGAATCCATTCAATCATTTTCCCACCTCCTCATAGGTGCCACGCCATGATGCCAAGGCAGGTCCGATATCGGGCACTCGCGGTTCCTGACGCCATGGCTCCAATGACGGGTCCTCAGCTTGTGGCCACGGATTTGGTTTGTCCAAGATAGCACGCGCGGGAAGGACGACGGCCTCGCCGCTGATGATCGCCTCATGTGTGCGCAAAGAGGGAAGTACGGCAGCTAGACCGGCAACCGCATCGGGGAGTGCCGACTTGATAGTGCCTTGATCATCGGAATTCGACAGCCGAAGTGCGATAATGGTACCGCACTGGGCTAACGCCGTCTTGGGAAGCTCTGTCGGTCGCTGTGAAACCAGCATAAGTCCAATCCCGTACTTGCGACCTTCCCGCGCAATTCGGTTAGCCGAATTGCGCGTCAACGCGCTCGCGCCCTCACCAAGATACCGGTGAGCCTCTTCCAACACGACAAGAACTGGACTGGGTCGACCAATCCCGGGTCCACCCGGTTTGCCCCGTAACGAAACCTCAAAGAGCAGACTGAGTACGACACCGATAGCGACGTCAGCGGCATCAGCCGGGACGCCGCTGAAATCAAGGACTGAGATGGGCTTCGTTTTGCCAAGCCACTCCTGCATGACCTCGACGAGCGGATCTTCTCCTATCGGATCGCCAACAGGTTCCTGGAAGAAACGCAATTGTGGATCGAGAAGGCCCAGACGGAGAAGGTCTGGGGTCGTTCCATAGGTGCCGTGGTACACGGGAGCTTTTTGCGGCGGCGTACCTCCGGGGCCGTGCGGTTTGAACTGCGCGGCACGAAGTTCGTCTGCGTTGCCATTATCCGTCAAGCAGGCACTTTTTGGATCTCCCGTGACTTCGCGCGTCTCGTGATTCTCGTAGTCGAGTTTATACCAGACGGGACGGATATCGAAAGGCACTGGCGTGTCGGCGGTGATTGTAGTGGGATCGAGATTCACCCAATCTGCATCCTTGACGAATTTGCGTCGTGCCTCGACCACGAGTTCTGCGAACCGATTGGCGAATGTAGCACCCCCTGAGGTACCCGCGAAAATGCGGACGATATCCGAGGCAGGCAACGCCCAGTAAGGAACACGCAGTCGATTGTCTTGCTCTCTGCCGAGAACACTTCTCACGGATGCGCTGTCCTTCAGAGCATGAGCGTACTCGCCATGCGGATCGACGACGACGATATTGGCAGCCTTCCATCCCCCGCTCACGAATCCCTGCATCAACGAAGCGACCGCAGTTGTTTTCCCTGAGCCCGTAGAACCTACGATCGCGGCATGTCGGACAACGAGGCTGGAAGCATTCAAGGAAACAGGCACTTCCTCGGCAGCAGCCAAGCAACCCAAGCGTACGTGTTCTTCGTCGGGTGCAGGGAAAACCGATCGTAGTTCATTAGGCGTAGCAAAATGCACGGGATCATCCAAGCCAGGGTACGAACCCACGCCTCGTTGGAAGCGACCCGTCGCACGATCAATCTCTCCCAACAATTGAATTTGAAGCCAGCGCTCGTCAGATTGAACGGCATCGACCGGCGCGAGAGATCCTGCCAATTCAGCAATGCCAACGAGATTCACAGTAGCGATAAGGTCAACAAGTCCTTGGGGGATTCGCACCAGCGAACCGATTTGCCCGACAGGCTGTAATCGTCCACGATAGATGGGAGCAACACCCGCCAAGTCAGAATCGAGTGCTACCGTTATGGTTGCTCCAAGTACATGGCGCACTCTACCTATGCAGGTTGGATCTCGCTCAGGCATTGTCTTTCTTTTCCCCCCCAGCCTCAGGCTTCGCGACAGTCCCCTCCAGTAATTCACGCAAGAGCGTCTCAGGCTCGGCCTCGTGTGTCACACTTCTGGCGAGGTGTGCGGCCAAGTTTCTGAAGTCCCGAAGACCAAACTGCTCTTCAACCCAAAGGTCAGGTGGCGGGTCCTCGGGGGGTTCCCATTTTCCCCGCACACCGCCGAGGATTGCCTCGCGGCCATTGGCAACCTGCAAATTGGGCGTAGTAAGGGCCTGAGCGGCTAGCGCTTACGGAATGTCCGAATAGCAGAAAACTTGGAATTCGGAGCGTGGGCAATGTGAGGCTGCATCGAAGATCATGTCGTTCAGATGCGCGTCGCTGAAGGAGTATCCTGAAACCAGGACGAGTGTCTCTGGCTCGTGTAGCGCCCGTCGGAAGCGATCCTGTAATACGACGAAGGGGACCCGGCGTGACTCCTCGTACTTGGTGTCGGAAGGGAAGATGGCGGCGGCGCCTTCGGCAATCGGGTGTCCGAGACGAACGATTTGCCTGTCCTCTTGCCAGCACCAATTCACCGAGCCGTGCATCTTCCAAAGGCGTGCGAAGAACGCCGGGATCCATTCCCGATCCGATCCAGGCTTGCCTTCGACGAGTCCCGTGTGGAATCCAGCTCGAACGGTCCCGACGAAACCGTCGAAGTAAGGCACCCGCAAACGGTCAAGAGCGGTCTCTATCAACAGATCGTAGTTCACGGTGAAGAGCTCGACTGGCAGATTGTAGTCCGCACGTGCGACCCACGCAGCGAATTGGTACACAGGTTCCAGGTTGGCGTCTTGGATGTCCAGCGCTTTGACGATCGCTTTGCACACGGCGGTATCCAAGTCCTTGGCTTTCTTGTTTGTCAGGCCGTCAAATTTCTCCTCGCCACTGACCAAGGCTGCGATGCGACGGATGCGGGTCAGCGCTCCTTCGAGGTTGCGTTCTTTCAGTTGGCGCTGGAATGCCTCTTTATCGCCAGCTTCCAAGGCCGATACGACATCTTTCTGTAGCTGCTCTACCCCCGGAAGGTCGCATGCTTGTGCACTGCCTGCGCCAAGAAACACACACACGTGACGTGATCTGCTGGCCAGTTTTGCACTCAATGCAGTCGTGAAATGTACTGGGTCATATGTTAACATATCACTTCATTAACTACGATGAGATCACCGCATAAGGCGCAACCTCATGCCGGTCTCAGGATTCTTATGCGTGCACCACTGGCTTGGCGGAGTACGTCTTCCGGTCAGCGAACTCGGCCTGTTTGCCGTCATTCCACTGCTCTACCGGCCTTAAGTATCCAACTATTCGTGAGTAGACCTCTGCCTTCTGTCTTTGCTCTGCCGGGATTACCCGTCCGTCTTCGAGAATGAGGTTACCATCTTTGTCTTCTTTGTAGTTCAAGTTTTACGCCTCCTTCTTGGCGTTTGCTCTCAGCGAAACTCTCTGCCAATTCTTCGTCACACTTGGGACAGTATTTGTGTTCCCCCGCGATGTACCCGTGTTTGGGGCAAACGGAGAATGTGGGGGTGAGGGTGTAGTAGGGGAGATGGAAGTTCTCCGCGATCTTCCGCACCAGGCGTTTCGCCGCCTCCGGGGTGGGATTGCTCTCCCCGAGGAATCCGTGGAAGACTGTGCCGCCCGTGTAGCGGGTCTGCAGCGGATCTTGCATCGTGAGCGCCTCGAACAGATCCTCCGTGAGCCCGACGGGAAGATGAGTGGAGTTGGTGTAGTAAGGCGTTTCTCCACCGTAGCGCTCCAAGTTGTAGATGCGGATGTCCGGGTAGCGCTCCAGGTCGTGCTTGGCCAGGCGATAGCTTGCCCCCTCAGCCGGTGTCGCCTCCAAGTTGAAGATCTCGCCGGTATCCTCCTGGAAGTCGGCGAGACGATCACGCATGAAGTCGAGAACGCGTGCGGCGAAGTCACGTCCCTCAGCATCGGCGATCGACATTCCGTACAGATTGAGGAGCGCCTCGTTCATTCCGATTATTCCGATCGTCGAGAAGTGGTTCTTCCAGTAGCCGCCTTCGATATCCTTAATCGTCTGCAGATAGAACATCGAGTATGGGTAAAGCCCGCCATCGGTCAACTTCTCCAGGGTCTTACGCTTGACGATAAGTGACTTCTTGGCAAGCTCCATCAGCCCCCCCAGACGGGAGAAGAAATCGGCCTCATCCTGGGAAAGATAGCCGAGCCGAGGCAGGTTGATGGTAACCACGCCGATCGAACCGGTGAGCGGATTCGCCCCAAACAGGCCGCCGCCACGTTTCTTCAGCTCACGGTTGTCAATTCGCAGCCGACAGCACATCGAGCGCGCATCCTCTGGACTCATGTCCGAGTTGATGAAGTTCGAGAAATATGGGATCCCGTACTTCGCCGTCATCTCCCACACCGGCGCAAGGTTCTCGTTCTCCCAGTTGAAGTCTTTGGTGATGTTGTACGTGGGAATGGGGAAGGTGAACGGCCGCCCGTGCATGTCGCCTTCGGTCATCACTTCGGCAAAAGCACGGTTAAACATGTCCATCTCGTGCTGATGGTCCCCGTACACGGAGTCGCGCAACACGCCACCAATTATCACGGGCTCGTCCTTCATATACTTGGGAACCTCAAGATCGATGGTCACATTGGTGAAAGGAGTCTGGAAGCCCACGCGTGTTGGGACATTCATGTTGTATATGAACTCTTGCAGGTTTTGCTTCACCTCTCCGTAGGTCAAGTTGTCGTAGTGGATAAACGGGGCGAGATATGTATCCAGGTTGGAAAACGCCTGTGCGCCGGCCGATTCTCCCTGCAGGGTGTACATGAAGTTCACTACCTGCAGGAGCGCAACGCGGAAGTGCTTTGCCGGGCGCGATTCCACCTTCCCGCGCACGCCACGAAAGCCACGCTTGAGAAGATCCGGAAGATCCCATCCGACGCAGTACGCCCCTAGGGTGCCCAAATCATGAATGTGGAAGTCGCCTCGATCATGCGTTTCCCTTACTCGCTGTGGGTAGATCTTGGAGAGCCAGTAGCTGCTGATGACGTGTTCGGTGATGTGCGTGTTGAGCCCCTGCAGGGAGAAGCTCATGTTGCTGTTCTCGCGTACCCGCCAGTCACGATCATTCAGGTAATCGTCCACGAGCGGCATCTCGACCATTAAGCTGCCCAGTTGGCGAAGATCCGTGTGCTGTTTTCGGTACAGGATGTATGCCTTGGCTGTGCGGACGTACCCGGCTTCTATCAAGGCTTCTTCGACCGCGTCTTGGATCTCCTCTACCGTGGGGTAGTCTGCTGGGAAGCGCTCATCCAACATGCCGGTGATAAGTTCGCAGAGGCGCGCCGCTTCAATCTCGTCTCCGTCACCAACCTCACACATCGCCTTCCAGATCGCGGTTGTTATCTTCGCTTCATCGAATGCAACAACGCAGCCATCGCGTTTTACGATAGATTTCATGAGCCCCCCTCATGTAAAAGTACAAAAGAACCAACTCTTATCCTAGACACATCTCGCGGTGTTTACAAGAGGGCGAATCTGTACTTGCCTGTCATTCACAACTGTCGTTTCTTCCGCTCACCTAAGGTGACTAATATCACCTTCAAGCCGCTCATCGAAGGGAGGCCTTTCGCTCGCAGATAACTGCCATGTGGAACATTCCTCTCAACACGGGTCAAGGAACCGATTGGCTTGCATCCTTAACAGCCATCCGCTAAAATTCTGCATTGCTTGCTTAGATATGGCAACGACTTAAAGTGGCAGAGGTGATAGAAATTCCTAATATTCGTTCAGCTGAAAAGCGATTGCGACAGAATGACAAGCGGTGGAGGCTCAACCACGCGCGAAAGACAGCGCTCAAGGGCGTTGTCAGACAGATCCGGCTACATTTGGCCTCCCAAGACAAAGAATCGGCCCGCTCCTTGCTCCCGGAACTTGCACAAGTAGCAGACAAGGCAGCCCGCCATCACACAATCCATAAGAACAAGGCAAGCCGGATCAAGTCCCGGTGGACAAAGAAGGTCGAGTCCCTCTAGAGGAGGCCAGAGCATGCACCATTTTGATTTCCTCGGGAAGGCGAAGTTCTTTGTCCCTATCTCCATAGCCTTAGTACTGATTAGTTGGCTATTGCTCATACCCGGGGTGCGGGGACTGAACGCGGGGATTGACTTTACCGGCGGGACAGAGTTTACGGTGGCCTTCGATAACCCTGTGAACACGGCAGATGTTCGTAGTGTTCTCGCTGCGATTCCCAGTTCCACTGACCTTTCCAAGAGCGTAATTCAAGATGTATCAGGGAAGAATCGCAAGGTGATCACCACCCAGCTTGATGTGGAGCAGAACCAAGACACGATTAACCGCATCGAGAGCACGTTGAGAGACGAGTTCAAGGTAAGCGAGATCAGTCGCAAGTCGATCGGACAGCAAGTGAGCAAGGAGCTCACCGAGAAGGGTTGGCAGGCAATTCTGCTCGCTCTTGTTGTAATCCTGATCTACGTCTCATGGCGATTCCGCTTGCGCTACGCTATTGGTGCCGTTGTTGCCGTGATCCACGATGTTTCGATCGCTCTTGGCATATTCGCGCTCTTCCATATTGACATCAATCTGCCGACAATCGCCGCCTTCCTGACGATCATCGGATACTCCCTGAACGACACGATTGTAATCTTTGATCGTATCCGTGAGAACATGAAGCTCGAAAGGAAGAGCTCCATCTTTGATGTCATCAACAAGAGTGTCAACCAATCCCTCTCACGGACATTGAACACATCGTTCACCACGTTCATTCCGGTGATCATCCTGTTTGTGTTCGGTGGGTCGGTACTGCG
>Ga0222683_1000026_pt1 | contig 75815 bp, 69 predicted proteins | sample AntAcemetage1073_FD_179841 | JGI IMG/M metagenome (GOLD analysis project Ga0222683, IMG submission 179841) | Saline water microbial communities from Ace Lake, Antarctica - #1073 | ecosystem: Environmental > Aquatic > Non-marine Saline and Alkaline > Saline | place: Antarctica: Ace Lake... | reverse complement strand
ATGGCTTGCAACCCACATAATCCTTGACGAGAAAGAAAAACTATGACTTAATAAACACTACATAACACCCTAATATCAATAGGTAATACAGGATATGTTACGTATAGCAATAAATACTCGGTAATCTTGCGTTACAGTCAAGAGCGTTGATAAGGTGAAATCTACACGACTATGTGTCTAAATGTATCTTAAATTTGAGGTGATTCTGAACGGATAATGGTTAAAATCAACAAAGTGTGTGGGGTATAGTATGGGGTAAATTAAATCTGAAAACAAAAAGAGGTTACGATATTCTCGTAACCCCTTAATATTTATGGCGGGGTCGAGGGGACTCGAACCCCTGGCCTCCGGCGTGACAGGCCGGCGTTATAACCAGCTTAACTACGACCCCGCAAAAAATATATGGTAGGCGGAACAGGGCTTGAACCTGTGACATCCACGGTGTAAACGTGGCGCTCTCCCAGCTGAGCTACCCGCCCATACTCGTCCAACTCCCTGTAACCAAATCCGGTAAACTAAACAAAAGAACGGTCTCTGTCAAGTAATATTTAGGCTTTAAGCATTTGCTCGTATTTCTTCAGTCCCAGCAGTCCCTGTTCTATATGGGTGCACTTCCAGTTTGTCTTCCGGGACAAACGCCCTTTCCAGGACATCATCCACGCTTTCAGCAAGAACTATCTCCAATTCTCTAAGAACATTAACTGGTATCTCGGCAAGATCTTTTTCGTTTTCGCTCGGTATGATCACTGTTTTTATGTGTCCGCGATGGGCAGCCAGCAATTTCTCTTTCAGCCCACCAATAGGAAGTACCCTTCCTCTCAAGGTGATTTCTCCCGTCATAGCAAGATCACTTCTTACCTTCTTTTTAAGAAGCGCGGAGGTTATGGATGTAACCATGGCAACTCCCGCGGATGGTCCATCCTTTGGAATGGCTCCTTCTGGAACATGCACATGAACATCCAGTTCTTTATAGAAATTCTTCTCCAGTCCCAGGACATCTGCCCTTGACCTGACATAGGTCCAGGCAGCCTGGGCGGACTCCTGCATAACATCTCCCAGTTTTCCTGTTGTCAGGATCGGTTTGCCGGTCCCAGGCATGACGGAGGACTCGATCGTCAACAGTTCACCGCCCACCTCTGTCCACGCAAGACCAACTGTCACGCCTATTCTATCTCTATCTTCAATTTCTCCGAATTTAAACTTTGCTACACCAAGATATTTTGCTACAGATTTCGAGCTTACTCTTATCTTTCTGATGCTTCCATTGGTGACAATTCTCCTGGCCACCTTTCTGCAGATGGAGGCTATCTCTCGCTCAAGATTTCTTACTCCGGCTTCCCGTGAATATTCTCTTATAATTGTCAACAATGCCCCATCGGAGAAGGCGATATTCTTTTCGGTCAGACCGTTAGCTTCCAGTTCCTTTGCGACAAGATATTTTCTGGCGATATTCAATTTTTCGGGTTCGGTATATCCAGCGATACGTATCACTTCCGTGCGATCCCGAAGAGCGGAGGGTATCGTCTGGAGAACATTAGCTGTCGTTATAAACATGACATCGGACAGGTCATAATCAACTTCGATATAATTGTCGTTAAAGGCGATATTCTGCTCCGGGTCAAGCACTTCGAGAAGCGCTGACGCTGGGTCTCCTCTGAAATCGGAGCTCAGTTTATCAATTTCATCGAGACAAAACACAGGATTGTTCGAACCCGCCTTTTTAAGCAACTGGATAATCTTTCCAGGCATGGCCCCTATGTATGTCTTCCTGTGGCCCCTTATCTCGGCTTCATCCCTCAAACCGCCAAGAGACAACCTGACAAATTTCCTGTTGGTGGCCCTGGCAATCGATTTTGCTACGGAGGTTTTCCCCACACCAGGAGGACCGACGAAACAGAGTATGGAACCTTTTTTCTTTTTGGACAGGATTTGAACCGCGAGGTATTCAAGTATTCTCTCTTTTACCTTTTTGAGACCATAATGGTCTTCCTCAAGGATCATCTCCGATTCCTTCAGGTTCTTTTTGTCTTCCGTTTTTTCATACCAGGGCAGCGCGAATATCCAGTCTATATAGTTCCTGATCACCGTTGCTTCGGCAGACATTGGAGACATCATCTTCAGCTTCTTCATTTCTTGCTCAACCTTCTGATGTGCCTCTTCAGAAAGTTTCTTTTCCTTGAGCTTCTTTTCCAGTTCCTTTATCTCGCCCTTAAAGCTGTCTTCTTCGCCCATTTCTTTCTGGATGGCCCTCATCTGCTCATTCAGATAGTAATCTTTCTGGGTTTTCTCCATCTGAGTCTTTACACGTTTTCGTATACGCCCCTCAACTTCCAGTATTTCGATCTCCGCCATCAGAAGGGCATATATCTTCTCGAGTCTTTCAACAATATTGGTAGTTTCTAATACCTTCTGCCTCTCATCCTGTTTTACGTGCAAATGTGCCGCGACTGTATAAGCAAATTTTGCCGGATCATCTACAGATGACATGGGTCCCATCATCTCAGGAGAAACTTTTCTGCTGAGCTTTGCGTATTTTGTAAATGCCTCCGCAATATTTCTTGTAAGTGCCTCCATTTTCGTATCGGATTCAGTAGAATACCCTTCACCCAGCTCCTCAACATCCACCAGAAAAAAATCTTCGCTGGGTATATAGCTCTTTATAACTCCCCTCTCTACTCCTTCGACCAGTGCCTTTACCGTTCCATCCGGAAGTCTCAACAGCTGTATAATGTTTCCTATGGTACCCACTGTATATATATCATCTTCCATGGGCTCATCAATTTCGGCGCTCTTTTGCGCAGTCAGGAATATTCCTTTCTCATGCCGCATGGCAGATTCCAGGGCGTTAATTGATTTCTCTCTGCCCACAAAGAGAGGCACTATCATATGGGGAAATACAACCACATCTCTCAATGGAAGCAGCGGGATTGTAAGCCTGTTTTTTTCTGTATTTTCCTTGCTCTTATTAAAATCAAACATATGTTTTTGTCATCCTGTTTTCTTTTGTTCGCTGTTTTCCTCCGGTTCGGAATCGGAAGTTGTTTCAAAAACCAGAATCGGTTTCTCTCCACTGAGCACCACATCCTCATTTATAAGGCATTCTCTTATATCTTTCCTCGATGGAATATCATACATGATATCCAGCATGGTGTCTTCCATAATAGCCTGAAGACCTCTGGCACCGGTCTTTCTGTTCTCAGACAGCCTGGCTATGGCCCTGAGGGCGTCATCAGTCAAAGTAAGCTTTACACCTTCCATATCAAACATCTTTTTGTACTGTTTCACAATCGAGTTTTTCGGTTCTATCAGTATCCTCAAAAGGTCTTTCTCAACAAGGTCATGAAGGGCACCAATTACAGGGAGTCTCCCCACAAATTCCGGTATCAAGCCATACTTAAGGAGATCTTCCGGCTGCACCTTCGACAGGGTTTCACCTAAGTTCTTTTTTTTCTTGCTCTTGATATTGGCCCCGAATCCCATGGAGTTTACTCTCAGTCTCTTTTCGACAATATCTTCCAACCCATTGAATGCTCCGCCGCATATAAACAGGATGTTGGTTGTATCTACCTGAATAAATTCCTGTTGCGGGTGTTTTCTTCCTCCCTTGGGAGGTACATTTGCCAGGGTCCCCTCTATTATTTTCAGAAGGGCCTGTTGGACGCCCTCGCCTGATACGTCCCTGGTAATGGAAGGATTGCCCGATTTTTTTGATATTTTGTCGATCTCATCTATATATACTATACCGTGCGCTGCTCTGCGCGCGTCATAATCCGAGTTCTGAAGGAGACTCAATATAATATTCTCCACGTCTTCCCCTACATATCCGGCCTCAGTCAGTGTGGTAGCATCAGCAATGGCAAAGGGCACGTTCAGCATTCTTGCCAGTGTTCTTGCCATAAGGGTCTTTCCCGAACCGGTAGGACCGATCAGCAGAACATTGCTTTTCTGAAGCTCAACATCGTTAAGCTCAATATCAGAGAACAATCTCTTGTAATGATTGTAAACGGCAACGGAAAGGATTTTCTTTGTCCTCTCCTGTCCCACGACATACTGATCTAAAAATTCTTTGATCTCTTTAGGCTGGGGAATATTTTCCCGGACATTTTTCGGACCCTGAGTGCCGTCTTCTTCAACAATATGCCTGCAGAGTTCTATACATTCGTCACATATATAAGCGCTTGGACCGGCAACCAGTTTCCTTACTTCGTCCTGTGTCTTTCCACAAAAGGAACAGAAGAGCAATCCATTTACACCATCATTACCCTTTTTTGCCATGGGAAGTTCCTCTCTTTTTGCTGTCAGAAGTCCTCTTTACGATAATTTCATCAATTATACCATATTCTAATGCCTGACTGCTTGTCATATAATAATCCCTGTCTGTATCCTGCTCAACCTTCTCGACAGGCTGGCCGGTGTGCTTTGCCAATATGTTATTCAGGTCCTGTTTCAATCTCAATATCTCCTTCGCCTGAATGCCAATATCGGTCGCCTGCCCCTGGGAACCGCCAAGAGGCTGATGTATGATTATCCTCGAATTGGGCAGAGCGTACCTTTTCCCCTTTTCGCCGGCCGCGAGGAGAAGCGCTCCCATGCTTGCCGCCTGTCCCATGCAGACAGTGCTGACGGGTGGTCTTATGTATCGCATCGTATCGTATATGGCAAGACCAGCACTAACTATGCCACCGGGTGTATTCAGATAAAAAAAGATATCCCTGTCCGGATCTTCCGATTCCAGATACAGCATCTGAGCTATGACAAGATTTGATACATCATCATCAATAGCCGATCCAAGAAAGACAATCCGGTCTTTCAACAGCCTGGAATATATATCGAAAGCCCTTTCCCCCCGGCCGTCCTGTTCTATTACCATAGGAATGAGAGCCATTATTTTTCTCCTTTTCCTTTTTCCTTTTTACTGTCCTTTTTGCTGCCCTTTTTAACAAGGGTTACATTAGCCTTTTCCTCAACAAGATCCATGGCCTTCTGCTCAAGTAATTCGTCTTTAAGGTGATCTTCCATATTATTGGCCTCATAGGCCTTCTTTACGGACTCGTAATCCTGCCCGTATTTTTGAGCAAGAATATTCAGTCTGTCTTCAACATCTTTCCCGGTTACTTCGATCGACTCTTTCTTCGCGATCTCATTGAATATAAAAGACGCCTTAACGATCCTGGTCGCCGGATCCTTGAATCCATCGTGCAGATTGTAGCTTATTTCAGAGGCTTTATCATCCGGCATGCCATTCTGTGCCATCCTTTGGCGGGCATCCAGCATCATGGAATAAACCTGTTTTTCCACCCAGACGGAAGGCACTTCAAATTCATTATTTTCAAGCAGTTTATCAATCATGGCGTCCCGAAGGTCCGCCTTGATCCTCGCCTCTCCCTCTTCTCCAAGCGACTTTTTTATATCCTTCTTCAAGTCTTCCAGGGATTCATATTTCTCGAAGTTTTTTACGAATTCTTCGTTCAACTCGGGCAATATCTTTTCGCGAATATTCTTAAGAGTTACTGAAAACAGCACTTCCTTTCCGGCAATATCCTTCGCGCCATAATCTTCCGGGAATGTCACCGCAATATCTCTTGATTCTCCCTTTTTCATCCCCACCAGCTGTTCCTCAAATCCGGGAACAAAGCTCCCGGAACCTATCTGGAGCGTGTAATCTTCAGATACAAGTTCCTTACGCGCTTTTCCATCAAGTTTTCCCTCAAAGTCAATCACGGCAAAATCATCATTTGCAAGTGTCCGGTCATCTTCAACATCTTCAAGGGTGCCATACATCTGCCTTATCTGATTGAGCCTCTCTTTAATATCAGCCTCGGTAACATTAAGTTTTTCCTTTTGCAGATTAAGGCCTGCATAATCGCTTGGATCAATTACAGGCTGGATCTCAACGGTGGCGTCAAACAGAAAATCTGCATTCGCCGTTATGCCCTTCTGATCTATAACCGGCTGTGCCGCCGCCATGATATTATTCTTTTCAACGGCTTCGGCATAGTGTTTCGTAATCAGATTTGATACCACTTCCTCTTCCGCCTGTTCTTTGTAGTGCATCTCGAGGATATTTCTCGGAACCTTGCCCGATCTGAATCCCCTGATCCGGGCATTTCTGCCTACAGTCTTGTATACCGAATCAAGTTCCTTCTTCACGTCGTCCCAGTGGACTTCAAAAGACAGCTTCTTTTTCACAGAACTGATATCTTCTATCTTCACTTCGGCGATCATATCTCCCACTCGTTAGCTCCTTTGGCGAATTTGAGGTCTTTATCAGATATATAAAACCACATATTTGTTTTCATATAACACTTGGTGCGAGAGAGGGGAGTTGAACCCCTATCCGCTCTCGCGGGCTGGATCCTAAGTCCAGTGCGTCTTCCAGTTCCGCCACTCTCGCAATCCACAAAAGCACTGATATAATAATAATTGTAAGATTGTTTGTCAACAGCGAATCCCGACTCGTCGGGAGATGAAAGACCCTAAACAAAAACCGCCAGCAATGGCGGTTTCATGAATATTAATGGTCGGGGCGAGAGGATTTGAACCTCCGACCCTCTGAACCCCATTCAGATACGCTACCAGACTGCGCTACGCCCCGACTTTTTTCGCTGAAGTATCACTATAGTCTTTATCTGTCAAGGATAAGAAGATCCAACATACAGATAATCTTTTACCCTGTTATATCTCCTCTCTCCCATACAACCTGCCAGTTTCAGCGAGTCAACTATTGAAAATCCCCCATTCACCTCTCTGACTTTTATTATCTTCGATGCCGTATAGGGGCCTATTCCAGGAATAAGTATTAATTCCTCCAGTGTCGCCTTATTAAGATCAACCGGCATACCGAAAGCGAGTCTTACAGGAGCAGCAACATCCCCGAGGATTATCCGATGCCGAATCCTGTTACAGATAATCCTGTCCCCTGAGTGAAGAACCCTGGCAAGATCAGCTTCCTCAAATCCAGCAACATCACCGAGCCCCGCTTTCCTGAAAAGATCATAAACCGTTGCTTCCTGCGAAAGGAAATAGATCCCGCCATGATCTTCATCTCCGGCAAGCGCCACCATAATGCCGGCATTTTCGCATTCACGGCAGGCGACAGGACCCCCTGAAGAACATACATATTGAGAAATATCTCTGGCGACATATAGAAAAACAACAGCAAGAATAATGCCGATGGCTCCATAGATCTGTCTCCTGACAAGGGTCTTTTCTTTTATCTTTTTCACAAGATGTTCTTAGTGCCCATTTAGAAATGAGGGTTTTTGTTCAAGATGGGCATTCTTCAGTTTTCCTGCTCCAAACCAAATGCGTCATGAAGAACCCTGACGGCAAGTTCCGTATACTTGGCCTCTACAACACATGATATTTTGATCTCGGAAGTACTGATCATCAGTATATTTATCCCCTCGTTCGCAAAGACCTCAAACATCTTTGATGCGACACCGGAGTGACTTTGCATGCCGACTCCAACTATGGATATCTTGGAGATATTCTCATCGTAATCTATCCTGGAGGCGCCCATATCCCCGGCAACTACATCAAGTAGTCTCCTGGCCTCACCAATATCTTTCTGAGAGACTGTAAAGGTCAGGTCGGTATAACCTTCACTGCTGGCATTCTGAATAATCATATCAACTATAATATTGTGATCGGACAGAGGTGTAAACAGCCTTGCGGCAATGCCCGGTTTATCCGGTACATGACCAATCGTAACCTTTGCCTGATCCCTGTCATATGCCACGCCGGAAACAACTTCCCTTTCCATATCCCTATCCTCCCTGGTAACTAATGTTCCCACATCCTCGCTGAAAGAGGATCTCACATATACAGGAACCCCGTACGTCTTGGCCAGTTCAACTGAACGGGGATGAAGAACCTTTGCTCCCGCTCCCGCCAGACTTAACATTTCATCGTATGATACTTTTTTTATCTTTCTTGCCTTGCTATAAAGATTCGGGTCCGTCGTATAGACACCGTCCACATCTGTAAATATCTCGCAGAAATCTGCCTTGAGGGAAGCAGCAATGGCCACGGCGCTCGTATCCGAACCACCCCTCCCTAACGTGGTTATGTTCCCTTCTTTGTCAACACCCTGGAAACCGGCCACAACCACTATCTTCCCCTTCTTCATCTCGTCCGATATCAGTCCGGTATCGACACTGCGTATCCTTGCGTTGCCGTATATCCTGTCTGTTAATATCTTTACCTGATGCCCCAGGAGAGATATAGCCTTATGGCCCATCCCGTTCAGGACAATCGAAAGAAGTGAAACGGATATCTGCTCACCCGAAGAGACAAGGACGTCGTATTCCCTCTCATCCGGTGCCCCTCCCGAAGCGCTGTCGGCCATTTGTATAAGCCTGTTTGTTTCACCTGCCATGGCCGACAGTACAACAACCACATCATTTCCATCTTTCCTGGTTCGTATCACCCTCTTTGCTATGTTCTGAATCTTTTCAAGATCAGCTACAGAGGTGCCCCCATATTTCTGTACAATTACAGCCACGTATTAAAATCCCTCCTTTTTCAGCATTCCGATAATTGATGAAATGCGGGATTCACAGGAAATCTTTATCTTTCTTTTATTGCCATTACAATGTTCCAGCTTGATTAACAGAGCCTCCGCGGGAATTATATCGTCAACTTTCTCGGCCCATTCGATGACCACCACACCATCCCCATAAAAATATTCCTCGTAACCCATATCTTCCAGCTCACGGGAATCGGACAGACGGTATACATCCATGTGATAGAGGGGAATCCTTCCGGGATATTCATTGATCAGGGTAAATGTGGGACTTGTAACATAATACCCTTCGGGGATCCCAAGCCCCTTCGCAATTCCCTGTGTCAGACACGTCTTACCTGCACCCAGTTCGCCTGTAAGGGCCACAACTGCTCCGCCTGTCAGGTTTTCCCCTATAATTCGCCCGATATCCAGTGTATCCCCGGGACTTTCAGAAATCAGATCAAAGTTTGTCATGTAACTATCAAAGGAACAAGATTAATTCGGTTTACTAAATAATAAAATCATTATTTTTCAAGAACAACAAACGCTATTGCATATCTGTCCGTATGGGAAATGCTTATATGAGTGCCTGTTATACCGGCCTCGTCAACCATGTCCCTCGCTTTTCCATGAAGCACCAGATCCGGGTTTCCCTCCGGCCCGTTTATTACTTCTACATCTCTGAACCTGACTCCAGCAAACATCCCCCGGCCGACACACTTTAAAAACGCCTCTTTTACCGCAAACCTTGCCGCGAAATGTCGAGCAGGAAATGCCATTTCACTGCAATACCTTATTTCCACGTCGGAATACACTCTTCCTGTAAATCTTTCACTCCATTTCTCTATGATTCTTTCGACCCTCGATATCTCGACAAGGTCTGTTCCCACCGCATAAATCATCACTTTATCTCATCGACAATTCCGGATAATTTCTTCATAAATCCCACGTCGTGAACCCTCACGATATCAGCACCGTTCATTATGGAAGCGGCAACGCTCGCCGCGGTACCTTCAACGCGATTCCCGGCAAGTTTTTCACCTGTTATCTCTCCTATAAACCTCTTGCGCGATGTACCGATAAGAATCGGCCGTCCCAGTGACTTCAATTCTTTAAGATGCTTCAGAATGGCGATATTGTCCGCCGTGGACTTGCCGAAGCCTATACCGGGATCAACAACTATATTCTCCACATCCACACCGGATGACAGGGCATTCTCCATGCTTTTCTCCAGAAATCCGGTAATCTCCGCCATAAGTGCCCGATACGAAAGGGTACCCTCCTGCATGGTCTTCGGCTCCCCTCTCATATGCATCAGAACAACAGGCACCTGACAATCGGCAATCACCCCAGGCATCTTCGTGTCAAACCTCATCGCGCTTATATCATTGACCATCTCCGCCCCGGCTTCTATCGCGCGGCGCGCAACATCCGCTTTTGTTGTGTCCACGGATATTGGGATGGAGAGCAATCCTCCAAGTTTTTTTATCAGCGGTATAACCCTGTCCAGTTCGTCTCTGGCAGACACAGGTTCCGAACCGGGCCTTGAAGATTCACCCCCTATGTCAATGATATCGGCCCCATTTTCCTCCATTTTCAGTGCGTACTTCACGGCATCTTCAACACTGTCGAACATGCCCCCATCAGAGAAGGAATCGGGAGTCATATTCAATATACCCATAACAAGGGTCCGCCCTCCGACAACTATTTCCCTTTTCGGTGTCCTGAGCATAAAGGTGCTTCTTGCAATATTGTCAAGAACTCTCCTGATATCTTCCGATATCTCTCTCAGTGTAAAAGGCTGCGGCGCTATCTTGTCCGCAAGTCTTCGCACCTGCTTCAGAGTACCGATTATTACGGCATCTGTTCCGTCTATGCTGCAGGATACAGACTCTCTTGCCACAGCGACATCTCCGCCTATGGACAGCATCTCCTGTTTTAATATATTCGCTATCTTGCACTCAATGCCCTCAAGCAGCAGGTTGATATTTTCCATCTTGGGAATCATGGCATCGATTCCCGGACGGTCCACTCCAACCTTTTTAAGCTCATTCTCCGCCTGAGCAGAAGATGTTATATTAAGATATCTCACCTAAACCTCTTCCGGCGTTTCTACTGCTTTGACCTTTCTGGTCCTTCTCTTCTTTTTTTTACTTACTATCTCATCGAGCTCTTCGGCGTTCAGCACCTCTTTTTCAAGAAGTTCCTTCGCGAGTTTGTGAAGCGTGTCAAGGTTATCCGAAAGGAGTTTTTTGGCTCTCGTGTAGTTTTCCGTAACGATTCTCGACATCTCTCTGTCTATCTTTTTCGCTGTGTCTTCACTGTAATTCTTATGTGTGGCAATCTCCCTGCCGAGGAATATCTGCTCCTCTGCCTTCCCAAACGTCAGCGGTCCCATCTCTTCGCTCATACCCCAGTTACAGACCATCTTTCTGGCAATCTCCGTGGCACGTTCTATATCGTTACCCGCTCCTGTGGTAAAATCCTTCAGTATTAGCTCTTCAGCCGCCCTGCCTCCGAGAAGGATAGTAATATTATCAATTAGATATGAGCTGGGATAAGTATGTTTCTCGTCCACCGGGAGCTGCTGTGTCAGGCCAAGCGCTCTGCCTCGCGGGATAATGGTAACCTTGTGTATCGGGTCAGACCCCGGGATTAACTTGGCCACCAGAGCATGACCGGCCTCATGATAAGCGGTATTCTTCTTTTCCTCATCGCTTATGACCATGCTCCTTCTTTCCACACCCATGAGTACCTTGTCCTTTGCATATTCCAGGTCGGACAGGGAAACCTTGTCTTTATTCGACCGTGCCGCATACAGAGCCGCTTCATTAATCAGATTCTCTATATCCGCGCCGGAAAAACCCGGCGTTCCCCTGGCGACAACGGAAAGGTCCACATCGGTTTCAAGAGGAACCTTTTTGACATGCACCTCGAATATCTTTTCCCTTCCCTTGACATCCGGGAGCGGTACCACCACCTGTCTGTCAAATCGCCCGGGTCTCAAAAGAGCGGGATCAAGCACATCCGGACGGTTGGTAGCCGACATGATAATAACACCCTCATTGGATTCGAATCCATCCATCTCCACGAGCATCTGATTCAGGGTCTGTTCCCTCTCGTCATGCCCGCCCCCGAGTCCAGCGCCTCTTTGCCTTCCCACTGCGTCAAGTTCGTCAATAAAGATGATGCAAGGCGCGTTCTTCTTTCCCTGATTAAACAGGTCTCTTACGCGGGAGGCACCGACACCCACGAACATCTCCACAAAATCGGAACCACTGATACTCAGAAAGGGGACTTCCGCCTCTCCGGCAATTGCCCTCGCAAGCAGTGTCTTACCCGTACCGGGCTGTCCGACGAGTAGGACTCCCTTGGGTATTCTTCCCCCCAGTCTCGTGAATTTTCTGGGGTCTTTCAAAAATTCGACGACCTCTTCCAGCTCTTCCTTGGCTTCGTCAATGCCCGCCACATCGGCAAAGGTGGTTTTCTTAGACTTGTCGGTCATAAGTTTGGCCCTGCTTTTTCCGAAAGACATTGCCTTACCGCCACCTGCCTGCATCTGCTTCATGAAAAAGATCCAGACACCAACAAGCAACAATATCGGGAGCCATGATATAATAATGGTCATATACCAGGAAGACCCCTCGTCGGGTTTGACTGCAATTCTCACCCCTTTTTTCTGCAGTACAGAAACCAGAGTGGGGTCCTGAGGCGCATATAACTTAAATGTTTTGCCATCGGAGAGTCTGCCTTCTATATTCTCGCCCTGGATGGTGACATCTGTAACCTGTCCCTTATTAAGATAAGCGATAAAATCACTGTATACAATCTCTTCCTTCTTAGTCTGAGGCTGGTTGAACATCTGAAAGAGAAAAACAAATATGAGACTTATCACGATCCAGAGGGCAATATTTTTCTGTAATTGATTCACTTTTAACTCCCTGTCAAAAAATTTGGATTTTTTCTATCAAATAATCTTCGCTTTTACCACCTTTTCCGTCACATCGGTAATCCTGACCCTGTCACTCAACCTCAGACCAGGTAACCACAATACCGATTTCCGGTCAACCAGGAGGGAAATCGATTTCCTCCTGGCCTTCGGCACCTTTTCATCTATCAAAAGTTCCGATATCTTCTTTGTTCCACTCATCCCCAGAGGCTGCATCCTGTCGCCGGGACTTATGTTCCTCACAACAAGCGGGAAACAAATGGATTTGTAATCCATGAAGACAGGATTGTCTGAACAGGCATCCACCTCACGCACATTAACCATATCAAAATTCATTCTTACGCCTGTCTCCACGATATCCACGTTTCCAGGGATTTCAACTGTATATGAAAAGCTGGGTTCTTCCCTTCCGTTCGGAGAATACTTCTTCGAGGTATCCGGCAACCTGTCTTCTCCCTGTGAAAGTATCAGATCCCCGTATTCCCGCTCTGCTCTGAGATTGAAGGGAAGATCCACGGAGGCGCTCGGCCTCAAGCCCTCAATCAAATCCATAACCGATTTTACATGGAGATAACCAATCCCGTTCCCCGCCGGAGAACGATCTTCAAGAACAGTCTTCACAAGCCTCCACTGTAAAGCCGGGTGCAGCTTCCTCAGTTTACGGATATTTATCCTCGCGTTGTCCCCGTCAATCTTCCAGTCTGAAATAATTTCTTCAACAGACTCCCGGATAAAGTTGTCTTCAAGCCTGAGTATATCGGCTGTGCGGCTGATATTTTCTTCCAGCTTTACATTGTAAGATGCCTTCAACTCCGGCACCAGTATGTTCCTTATCCTGTTTCTCAGATATATGTTATCTTTGTTGGAACTGTCTGTTACAAAGCTTATGCCCCGTTCCCCAAGAAAAGAAATTATTTCTTCCCTAGTTGAATCTATGAGGGGCCTTATATAGATTTCGTCCCGCACAGGCAGAAAGCCCTTCAGACCTTCAAGTCCGCTTCCCCTGAGAAACCTCATAATAACCGTTTCCGTCTGATCATTCAGGTTATGGCCCAAGGCGATTTTATTCAACCCGTGTTTTCGCGACATCCTTTCAAAAAATGCGTATCTTTCTTCCCTGCAGATATCCTCAAGAGATCCGCCTTGCTTCTCTCTTAACTCCGGGATGGAAACTCTCTCATAATCAGCAGGAATGTCCATCGATCCGGCCATTTCAACGACAAAGGCCTGATCTCTGTCAGACTCTTCGCCTCTGATACCATGGTTCAGGTGAAGTACAAACAGCTCCAGATCATACTCATCCGCAAGCATTGATAGCACATGCAGGAGGGCAACGGAATCTGCTCCTCCGGACACGGCAACGCCCACCCTGTCACCCGGATTCAGCATAGAATATTTCTCAATTGCCTTCCTCACCTTAAGCATGGGCCTAAACCTTATATTTCCAAAAACACTATTCAAACAGTTCTTTCAACTCCGATATATCCTCGCAGTGATAATCCGGGTCAAGAGAAAGAAGCCTGTCTCTATCCCCCAGTCCATTCAGCAGCGCGCAGCTTAATGTTCCGGTATTTTTCGCGAGCAGTATATCGTTAACCCCGTCGCCGATAACCACTGTATGCCTCTTCTCCGCACCATATTCTTTCAGGAGGGGAATCAGGAGACCGGGATCAGGTTTCCGGCAGGAAACGCTGTCCGCGCCTATAATATCTTCAAAATACCCGTCTATCCCCAACTCCTCTGCAATTTTCAGAGTATAGCTGTAAAGTTTATTTGTAACAATCAGCTTTTTCCTGTTCTTAAAATGCTCCAGCATGTCCGGCACGCCTGGATAAAGAACCGTTGTATCAAGAAGATGTTCGGCATAGTGGGCCTTGAATATCTCCATGGCCTCGTCAAAGATCTCATGGTGTTTGTCGCCAAGGGACCGTCCGATAAGTCTTGCCACTCCATCGCCTACAAATCCTATGATAGTCTTTTTGTCAAGGACAGGAATGCCAAGCTTTTTCAACGTATGATTAACGGAATTCGCAAGGTCATCACCGGAGTAGACAAGCGTTCCGTCAAAGTCAAAGACCATCAGTTCAATTTTTTTCATTTTTCCCCTGATGTATAAAAACCGACGGTGTGAATAAAGATCCCGAGCAAGCTTTAGTATAATAACTCTCCTTGAAATTACAAGGGATAAAGAGGAAGAAATCCGGTAAATAATCCGTTGACAAGCGCTTTCTCTGTGTGATACGTGTTGCCAAAATCCGCTTGGATCTGGAAACACTGGACTGAGACGGAATGGCCGTAAACAAAAAATGTATTGATATATCTGGAGGGGCCTTTCCGACATCAGTCTGAAAGGCCTTTTTTGTTAAATGAAGAAAAGCACAATCGCAATAATAGGACTCGGCAAGGTGGGCACCGCAGTAGGCTATCTCCTGCGACTGTCCGGTTACACGATAAGCGCGGTCGCTGATCAATCCGCAGACGCGCTGGAAAAAGGTGTTGGCTACACGGGTGGAAAGGCCTGCGGGGATTCTATTCAGGCCTCGTTGCTGGCAGACTCCATATTCATCACCACAACGGATGATTTCATCGAACCTGTATGCAATGAAATATCAGACGGGAACGGAGTCGGTCCCGGCAAAAGGGTCGTCCACATGAGTGGAGCCGGAGGGCTTGACCTTCTGGAATCTGCCCGCAGATCCGGGGCGCAAGTGGCAAGTATTCACCCACTCCAATCCTTTGTAGATGTGAAGGGAGTTATAGAAAACATCCCTGGAAGCACTTTCAGCATAACCGCCGAAGGAGAGATGAAGGACTGGGCAATACGCATAGTAAAAGACCTGGGAGGCACGCCATTCTTTGTATCGGAAAACGATAAACCCCTGTACCATGCGGCGGCCTGTATGGCATCAAATTACCTTGTTACCCTTATGAGCATGGTGGAAAACATCTACCGGCACCTGGGACTGGATGCCGACGAGGCAACCAAATCATTCTGGCCCCTTGTCAGGGGAACCGTGAAGAACATGGAAGACCGGGGAATTGAGCAATCGTTGACCGGTCCCATAGCGCGCGGTGACAGCGGAACAATTCGCAAACACCTGAAAGTCCTTGAAAGCAAAATGCCCGAACTTCTGGATGTATACTGTGAAATGGGGCTATTTGCCGTGGACATAGGTCTTAAGAACAACACCCTGTCCGAAGACAGGGCCGATGAAATAAAAGCATTGTTGAAAGGAGCTTCAGATGAGTAAACAGGGCAAGATAAACAAGATTACAACCTCCGTAATACAAAAGATGAAAAAGGAGGGGGAAAAGATCTCAATGCTGACCGCTTACGACTATTCCACCGCCGCAGTGATGGATGAGGCCGGGATAGATATAATCCTGATAGGAGATTCCCTTGGCATGGTAGTTCTCGGCTATGACAGCACATTGCCTGTCACCATGGAGGATATGATCCACCACACAAAAGCTGTGTCACGCGCAACAACGCGCGCAATGGTCATTGGAGATATGCCTTTCATGTCATACCAGATATCAGTTGAAGAAGCGCTTCGCAACGCAGGCCGGTTCATGAAAGAGGCCGGCGCCCACGGCGTGAAACTGGAAGGAGGCAGAGAGGTGGCCGAGGCTGTGAGGAAGATAACCTCTTCAGGTATTCCGCTTATGGGACACCTCGGTCTTACACCGCAATCAGTGCACCAACTGGGTGGATACAAGGTTCAGGGCAAGGATGATAAGGCCGCGAAAAAAATGGTGGAAGATGCCAGAATTCTGGAAGAAGCGGGTGCATTTTCCATCGTTCTGGAGTGTGTTCCGACCCCGCTCGCTGAAGAAATCAGCAGATCACTGACAATACCCACAATAGGTATCGGAGCCGGCGTCGGGTGCGACGGTCAGGTTCTCGTCGTGAATGACATGCTCGGAATGTTTGAGAAGTTCACACCAAAGTTTGTGAAGAAATACGCCAATCTGAATATAGACATGCGTGCTGCCATAGAGCAGTACATCGAGGAGGTCAAGGAGAGCAAATTCCCGGATGAAGAACACTCGTTTTAAATGAGAATCATCTCCCTTCCCTTGAAAGAATTATCGAAAAAATGTTTTGAGTATCGAAGAATCATATTTTCAAAGGTTTCGATATTTCTTGACATATAACCCCTGATGGGGTTAGTCAATTAGCAAGTTCTATTGGATTTTGAACGGCTGTAACTAGGAGAAGGATTATGGTCTATATATCTGAAGCCCTGTTTTTCAAAATGAGAAACAGGGCTTTTGTTTTCTTGAGATTCGATTAAGTCAAAAACGCACGTCAATACAAGGGAGAAATGTATGGGAACGGATACTGTACTTATACAAAACGGATTGGTCATCGACGGGACAGGGACAGCGGCTTTTAAAGGTCACGTGCTGATTGACGGCGATTTGATAAGCACTGTTTTCAAAGAGAACGAGGAACCGCCAGCAGCGGATACCGTTATCAACGCTTCTGATTGCGTTATAGCCCCCGGATTTATCGATATGCACTCTCACTCGGACTGGCTGATGGCGAGCAACGAGCACCCCCAATTGATGAAGCGCTTCCTCGAGCAGGGAATTACGACCGTCGTGGGGGGTAACTGCGGCTTTTCACCGGCACCGATTACCGAGAAGTCGATACGGCTTTTGCGGGAATCTCCCCTGCAATTGATTATCAGCGTCCCGCTTGATTACGAGTGGCGGTCAATGGCGGAGTTTCTTGACCGCGTATCGAAAACTTCACCCATATTGAATATGGCGCAACTGGTGGGCCATTCAACAGTGCGATTCGCGTCGTCCGACACCTTGCGCGGCACGATGAAACCCGATGAATTGAACCGGTGTCTTGACACGGTCAGGCGATCTTTTGACGAGGGGGCACGCGGGCTGAGCTTCGGTCTGGGATATGACCCGGGAATGTATTCTCCGATTGAAGAGATTGAAGCATTCTGTTCAGTCGCGGCGGATGCGGGAAAAACAGTAACGGTTCACATGAAAGCGCTCAGTAAAATCTCTCCAACCTACCCTCTCACTTCCCTGAAACCGCACAATATTCGAGCGCTGAAAGAAATGTTGGACATAGCGCGCGCCACCGGGTGCAGACTGCAACTTTCCCATTTTATCTTCGTGGGACGAAAAAGCTGGCCTGCCGCCGATAGATGCCTCCGGATGGTTGATGACGCCCGACGCGACGGGGTTGACGTGATGATTGACGCGTTTCCATACACCTGTGGAAACACTACGATAAATGCTGTTTTGCCTTACTGGTTTCTGGCGATGGGTGATGAGGGATACAGGAACAGATGGGCCAAGTTGCGGCTCCGTGCCGAACTCGAAATCGGGTTCCGCCTCGTAGGATTTATGTACCATGATTTTCAGGTTATGGACGCTGCCGTCGAGGGATGGGAGGATCTCGACGGATTGAGAATTTCTGAAATCGCGCGGAAATGGGGAAAAACTCCATTTGATACATTGCTTACAATGAGTGAAAAAAGCAACGGTGCGGCGCTTATGTTGTTCCATGCCTACAGTGGAGAGCCTGGGAACGAAGGCCCGCTCGAGTCTGTTCTGGCACATGAATCGTGCCTTTTCGAGACCGATGTGATCTTGAGGAAAGACGGTTATCCCAACCCTTCAGGAATGGGTACATTTCCGAGAGTACTGGGCTTCTACGCGAGAGACAGAAAACTCATGGGTATGGAGGATGCGGTTTCCAGGATGACATCAAAAAGTGCGGCGCGCTTCGGATTGACGGACCGGGGTATAATTGAGCCCGGAAAGGCCGCGGACATTGTTGTGTTCGACTCGCAAAGAGTATCCGATACGCCACCCCTCGGCTCCCAGCCTGCCGGCAGGCCTGAAGGAATAAAGCATGTATTCATCAATGGCGCACAGGTGGTGAAAGACGGAACATATATCGACGGGGCACGGAAAGGCCGGGTCCTGCGATCGTGATTACACAATATACTCAAAAATGGCACGGGATACGAAATGACATTCCACGAAATGACATTCCATATAATGAACTGCCCGGTCAGTATTTTCTTGACAGGCAGGTACTATTACTGATTACAGTTCTTCTGTCAAAAACAATATCGTATCAAAAAAACAAGGGGGGAGAATAATGAAAATATGTGTTTTAGGAGGATGCGGGGCCGTTGGCAGTGTGGCCATCCAATCGCTCACGGAAACGGATGCCTTCGACGAGATCGTCATCGGAGACGCTAATAAGGAAAAAGCCCTTGAGATCGCTGGAACCTGCGACCCCGGGGTCGTCTCCGTCGTGCAGTTCAACGCGGATGACCCCAAGAGCATTAAGGAGGCCATAGATGGGGCCGACGTGGTTCTGAACTGCGTGGGACCGTTCTATCGCCATGGCCCGACAATATTGGAGGCAACCATAGAAGCGGGGATCAACTATGTCGATGTCTGTGACGATTTCGACGCCACGGAAACCTGTCTGACCATGAATGAAGCGGCCAAGAAGGCCGGCGTCACCGCCCTGATCGGCATGGGCAGCTCTCCCGGCATCGCCAATGTCCTCGTCAGGTTTTGCGCAGACCACCTGCTGGATGAGTGTGAATCCATCGATATCTACCACGCTCACGGCGGTGAAGAGGTGGAAGGCCCTGCCGTCGTGAAACACCGGATTCATTCCATGTCCGTGCCCATCCCAGTCTTCATCGACGGAAAAGCCGAACGCCTGGACATGTTTAGGCCTGAAGGCCGGGCATTCGAGGAGACAACGGATTTCGCCGAAGTGGGGACCTATGATGTGTATCTTTACCCCCATCCCGAAACAATCACCCTACCCATGCACATCCAGAACGTGAAACGTGTGACGAACCTGGGTCTCGTTCTGCCGCCCTCCTACGCCGAACTCATCAAGGAAGTCGTCCGGTTGGGAATCATCGGAGAAGACCCCATTATGGTTCAGGGTTATCCCACCGTCCCGCTGGAATTTGCCGTTGCTTATATACTTTCCCAGCGCGCCCGCCTTACGGCTGAAGCAGGTCTGACTGAGGCGATGGGCTGCCTCAAGATCGTCGTCAAGGGCCGTAAAAAAGGAGAACCGTCCACCTATGTATTCTCCATGTCTTCCATCGGCCACGGAATGGGTGAAGGTACCGGGATTCCTGCCGCCCTGGGGGCAATTCTCATGGCCACCGGTAAGATCAAAGGGAAAGGGGTCCTCCCGCCCGAGGCCTGCGTCGATCCTTTAGATCTTCTGGCCCTCGCGAAAACACATGTGCAGATGGACGGCAAGAGCGGAATGCCGCTGAAGATCGAACATATCGATGCGAATGGAAAGATCGAAGAGATAGAGATATAACCGGCGTTAGAGACCCTTGCCGGATTTAGTCGTGTATTTGAAAAAAAACGAAGGAGTTGCGAGGTGTCACGATATAATGAATACAAAATCAGTGTGCTCAGATATACGATATGGCTGTCTGATCACGGTTATTTCGGTTCGGTGCTGGGAAGTGGCGGCAATGTATCCGTCAGGATAAACGGAGAAAACTCTTTTGCTATAACACCGTCAGGCATGACGTATCAAGATCTTACTCCCAATGATATCTGTATCCTCGATTTTGAAAAAAACCGTATCGAAGGAACACAGGAACCCTCTATGGAATGCGGCATGCACATCGCCGTCTACAAGGGGCGTCCCGATGTGAATGCAGTCGTGCATACCCACCAGAGCAAGGCAAGCATTTTTGCTGTTATCAACCGCCCCATACCTGCCTTATTTGACGAGGTGTGCATGAATATAGGTGAAATAGTGGATGTCGTTCCCTATGCACTTTCGGGAAGCCTTAAACTCGCTGAAAATGTTGCGGGTAAACTGGAAAATGGATGCAACTGTTATATACTGCAAAACCACGGTACCCTATCGCTGGGATTCACAATTGACAAGGCATGTCTCTATGCAGAACTCCTTGAAAAAGTCGCGACCGTTTATGCCGATGCGCTCTCTGTGGGACAGAAAATTTCCACATTACCTGAAGAGACGACAACCCTCTTCAGACAGATCCGGAACGGAACTCGAAAGGATAAAGAACAGGACAATTAACCGTCTTGAAAAAAGGATATTACAGATGACGAAACGGGAAAAACCCTGAAAGCAGCGAGGCTGGTGTTTTCGAGAAAGGAGTTTCATCGGGCTACAATAGGTGAGATAGCGAAAGAGGCGGATGTGGCAAAGGTGACCCTCTATTATAATTTTTCCGGCAAATCGAGGCTCTTCGCGGCAACAGCAATAGAGGAGTAGTTGCAATTATCGGGTTCATGGACAATCTGTGCAACTACTATCTGAAAAATTTCGAGATGTTGGACTATGAGGTTTTAATAGATATCATGTTCTCTATTCTGTCCTCCGGTCTTCTTGCCCATGAGGGATAGAATAGGCAGAATCTACCAAGGAGGGAATTGGACATGGCAAAGCCGGAAATCAAAGTATATGGCTATCGATGGGTAGTACTTTTCATCTTCGCCGTTATTAATGCGGTTATGCAATTGCAGTGGCTCACCTTCGCACCGATTGCGCGGGAGGCCCGGATGGTCTATAAAGTTTCAGCCCTGCAAATCGATTTCCTCTCCATGATCTTTATGTTGGTATTTCTGGTTATCTGCATCCCTGCCTCATATGTGATCGATACCTACGGTATCCGGAAAGGGGTAGGTTTCGGTGCTCTCCTTGTCGGTATTTTCGGGCTCATGAAGGGGATATATGCCCTGAATTACACCCTGGTCGTCGTTGCACAGATCGGACTTGCCGTTGCCCAGCCCTTCATCCTCAACGCCACGACTCGGGTGGCAGTCAACTGGTTCCCGATACAGGAACGGGCAACCGCCGTTGGGATTGCAATCCTCTCCCAGTTCCTCGGTATTATCGCTGTCATGATTGCAACGCCGCTCCTCGTCACTCAAAACGCCGAAGGCCTGTACCAGATACAGAATGTGTTTATGTTGTACGGGATTATCTCGGTTTTCACCGCCCTTCTCGTGGTGGCCTTCCTGCGGGAGAAACCCATCACACCCCCCGACACCCAGGATCAGGACGAACGATTCAAGGTCTTTGAAGGTCTTGCTCATATATTGCGAAAAAAGGATATGATTTTGATGCTCATTCTCTTCTTCATAGGTCTGGGGATGTTTAATGCCATAAGCACCTGTATCGATCAGATCTGCCAGGAGAAAGGCCTGACCATTGAGCAGACGGGGCTTGTAGGGGCGATGATGCTGATTGCCGGTATTGTCGGGGCGATTATCCTGCCGCCGCTCTCGGATAAATTCCGCAAGAGAAAGAACTTTCTGATTCTCGGTATGGTAGGCATGACGCCGGGCCTTGTGGGATTAACCTTTGCCGGGAGCTACACGATTCTCCTCGTTTCTTCTTTTGTCTTCGGATTTTTCCTTTTGGGAGCCTGCGCGCCGGTGGGATTTCAGTATTGTGCCGAGGTAAGTTATCCCGCACCGGAGTCCACATCCCAGGGGCTGATGCTGCTCGCCGGTCAGATCTCGGGGATTATCTTTATTGTTGGCATGAACATGGTGGGGATGATCCCCTTTATGGTACTCTATATCGCCCTCGCGGTAGTGACCATCGTTATTACCTTTATAATAAAAGAGTCTCCCATGATTCTGTCCGCGGGGGGGTAAAGAAACGCAATGGAGAAGCACTTCGGGACTTCCGAAAATTTATCCGGTAATAAAGAGGTGACACACCATGGCTGATTCTAATGAGAAATACATACTTGCCATAGATCTGGGGACATCGGGAAGCAAAACTGCCCTCGCCACAATCTACGGCGAGATCATCGATTTTGAATTCCAGGCGGTACCACTCCACCTCCTCCCCAACGGGGGCGCGGAACAGGACCCCGATGACTGGTGGAATGCCATCATATCGACGACGAAGAAACTCCTTTCAAAAGGCATAATACCTCCTGAGAATATTGTCGCCATAAGCTGCTCGACCCAGTGGAGCGGAACGGTTGCCGTTGATAAAGACGGGAACCACTTGATGAACTCCATTATCTGGATGGACTCGCGCGGCGCCGACTGTATTGACAGCGTGAGAAAGGGCATACTCAACTTTGAAGGGTATGACATCCTGAAGCTAATAAAATGGCTGAGAAAAACCGGCGGGGCGCCAGGATCCTCCGGGAAAGACCCAATCAGCCATATCCTGTTTATAAAGAGAGAATATCCCGAAATATTCAGGAAGACCTGTAAATTCCTCGAACCGAAAGACTATATTAACCTGCGGTTAACGGGAAAGTTCGCTGCATCCTATGATTCGATTACCCTTCACTGGGTAACGGATAACCGCGATATATCGAACATAAAATACGATGATACGTTGCTTAAAATAGTCGATCTCGACAGGGAAAAACTCCCGGAACTCAAGCGGTCCATCGACATCCTCGGGCCTGTAAAAAAGGATCTGGCCAGAGAGCTTGGCATCAGGGAGGATGTGAAGGTTATTGTGGGTTCACCGGATATCCCCACCGCGGCGATAGGTTCGGGAGCTGTCAGAGATTATGAAGGGCACTGTTATATCGGGACATCCTCCTGGATTTCAGCTCATGTCCCTTTCAAAAAAGCTGATGTTCTCCATGCCATTGTCTCGCTGCCCAGCTCCATTCCCGGGAAATACTTCATTGCTAATGAACAGGAAATCGCGGGCGGTATCTTGAACTGGCTCAGGGACAATATTATTTACCACAAGGATGAGCTGCTCTTAGAGGAAAACCTGCCCGATGTTTTTAAGATATTTGACAGAATCGCCGAAAAGGTTCCCCCCGGCAGCAACAGGGTTATCTGCACTCCCTGGCTATATGGTGAACGCACACCGGTTGAAGATCATCTGATCCGGGGCGGACTTTACAATGTTTCACTTACAACAACCAGGGAGGATCTCGTCCGGGCCGCTTTTGAGGGGGTAGCATTTAATCAGAAATGGGTGCTGAAATATATCGAGAAATTCATAAAGCGAAGGATGGACCCGATCAACATGGTGGGAGGCGGCGCGATTTCCGATGTCTGGTGCCAGATCCACGCAGACATATTAGACAGAACCATAAATCAGGTAAAAGATCCGATTCAGGCAACCGCCCGCGGCAGTGTGTTTATCGCTTCAGTCGCGCTGGGCTATATGGGTTTTGAAGATATCCCAAAACATATCCAGATCAAAAATGTCTTCAAGCCAAACCCCGACAACAGAAAAATCTACGACGAACTGTTTAAGGAGTTTCTCAATATCTACAAGAATAATAAGACCATGTGCGCGCGATTAAACAGGCATGGTTAAATAAAATAAATAACTTATTAAAAGGAGATTGAAATGAACAAATATGAATCACAACCATGGGCCCTTCCAGAAGGAATCGACATGGAGAAAAACGTTATTGCAACCTATAGCTGCACCCTACCGAAGGACTACGATATGCTGGATCTCGGGGCCTTTATGGCAGTGGAACAGTCCACCGGCACGTGGGTGCCCGTTCCCGGTGAAACACCGGAAGTTCGCGCAAAGCATGTCGCAAAGGTGATTGGTGTCTATGAGGTTCCCTACCATGAATGGGGGATACCTGAAGATGTGACCGATCGGCAGTATGTCGTTCAGATTGCCTTTCCCTCGGTAAACTTCGAGGATAAATTCCCCATGCTTCTCACGGCGACGGTGGGCAATATCTCCATGGTGCCCAATCTCAAGGTCATCGATCTTCGCATTCCCAAAGAGACGCTGAAAGGTTATCAGGGACCCAGGTTTGGAATCGACGGCTGGTATGAGGCCCTTGGCATCGAAAAGGGTCGTCCCCTTCTTAACAATATGATCAAACCCTGTTCCGGGTACCCCCTGGAAGTCGGTGTGGATCTCTTTTACAAGGCGGCCCTGGGTGGATGTGACGTCATCAAGGACGACGAGCTGATCGCTGACATGAAGTATAATTCCGCCGTAGAGCGCGTCAAGGCCTATATGGAAAAAGAGCGCCAGGTCTACGAGGAAACGGGCGAACATACCCTCTACTGTGTCAATGTGACCGATCGTCTGCCACGGATGTTTGAGCTGGCAAAGCAGGTGGTGGACGCGGGTGCCAATGCCATGATGGTGAATTACGTTGCCGTCGGTCACGAGGCGATGCGCGCCCTTGCCGAAGATCCCAATATAAATGTCCCGATCCTCGCCCACATGGACGTGGCCGGGGCCTATTTCATGTCACCGAATCAGGGGATCTCATCACCATTGATATTCGGCAAGACCGCTCGTATGTGCGGAGCCGACGCGATGGTGATCCCCTTTGCACTGGGCGGGAAGGCTATGTATTTGCAGGACAGATTCAAACAGAGCGTCAACTGCATGGTTTATCCCTTCGGTGATCTTAAACCTGTTTTGCCGATGCCCTCGGGGGGGATTACTCCCGCCAATGTGGCTGATGCCGTCAATACCATGGGAAGTGATATCATGATAGGCTCGGGAGGCGGCATTCACGCCCATCCGCAGGGACCGACAGCAGGCGCGAAGGCCTTTCGCCAGGCGATTGATGCCGCTTTGAAGGGAATCCCCCTGGAAGAGCATGCGAAAGAAAACGAGGAACTTGGGCGGGCCCTGGGCCTGTGGGGGAAAAAAACGGAAATCAAGGGAGGTTAAAAATAGTGACACGCTCGTAAAAAGTCGATGCTCGCCTCTGTTTGTCATTCCCGTGGAAACGGGAATCCAGTGTTTTCAGGTGCTTAGCCCTCTATAGATTCCCGCCTATGCGGGAATGACAGACTTTTTACCATTGCATCAATATTATGTGTAAACAAAATTTATCCTGGTTTGTTTAGCCAATAAGTATGTACAGGAGGCATATTATGGTAAAGCAGGATATCAAAAGACGATTTTTTTACCCGGTTTTTATCATCTTTCTTATCATGTCAATATCCTGGACTCTCTATAATATAGCCTGGAGAATTGGAATCCCCTCTATTCATCAAACACTGGCCACAATAACCGGGACTTTGCTCTTCCTTTCCGTGACATTTGGAACACTGTTTATCTACCCTGTGGCATATTTCAGAGGGGCATCTCTTAAGGAAAGGATACTGGCATCGCTGATTAATCCCTTTCTGTGGGCAACCAAAGAAAATCTTCGATTGCTTATCTCCTTTTCTTTCTCTGAATCCTTGTACTATTATCTAAATCCCCTGAGCATATGGCTTCTGTGCGGTCTGGTGGCCCAGATGGGAATCGCAGAAATATTTTGCCGGCATCTACTCAAAAAGCGGGGAGAGGCAGTTCGGGTATTGGCCCCTGGTCCCCTTTCAGCAATAATCATAGGGCTCTTCCTGGTTATAACCCTTTTTGCATGGGGTCAGGGTGAGAATATATATGTCATCTTTCTGGAAGGGTACCGAAAGATTTTTGGCTCTGACTTTTAATCTGCTTATGTCTCAATGAGCTTAGTAAGTTGGGGGAATCGATATGGATAACAAGAATAATGATATATTCAGTAAAAGTATAGACAGGCGTCACATGATTAAGCTGATGGGGTCAACAGCCGCAGTGGGGTTAGCGTGGCTGGCATCCCCTGCTATGGCCAAAAATCTAATCCCAAAGGGTGATAAACCCAATATTATCTTTATTCTTTGCGATAATGTACAATATGATGACTTTGGTTTTATGAATCATCCCTTTATTCAGACACCAGGAGTGGATTCACTTGCCAGAGATGGCATTGTGTTTGATAATGCCTTTATTCCAACATCTCTCTGCAGCCCATCCAGGGCCAGCATACTCACCGGCGCATACGCGCATAATCATGGTGTGAAACACAATCACACACCGTGGACCGGGAAAAAGACAACCTTTATGGAGTACATCAAGGGTGCCGGTTATGATACGGCGTTCATCGGAAAATGGCATATGCCGGGCAGGGGATTGCCTGCCATACCGTCTATCGATCTCTTTGTCTCATACACATACAGGGAAGGTCAGGGAAGCTACATGAACTGTCCTCTGATAGTCAATGGCAAACACACACCTCCCGGGAAAAAATACCTGACAGAAGAATTAACTGACCGGGCCATAGAGTTCATGGAAAAAAACAGGAGAAATGCCGATGGCCCTCAAAAACCTTTCTGCCTCTATTTATCCCATAGGGCGGCACATCCTCCCTTTGTTCCACCAAAGGACATCAGGGGGATGTATGCGGACAAGAAGGTAGCGCTGCCCGGCGAGGTGGACTCCTGGTTTTCAAAGACAAATGGCAATGTCTTCCAGGGTATTATGATGGGATCTTATGAGAACCAGTACCGGAAATACTGTGAAGTGATAACCGCGATGGATCGGCAGATCCAGCGATTCCTAGACAAGATAGATGAAATGGGGCTCAGGAACAATACAATCATCATATTCGCCGCTGATAATGGCATGATGTGGGGCGAGCACAGGTGCCATGGTATCAGGCGGCCCTATGAGGAGGTCATTCGTGTCCCACTTATCGTGCGCAGCCCATGGACGGCAAAGATGGCAGGCGAACACAGGAAACAGATGGCACTGAATATCGATGTTGCCCCAACTATTCTGGATATTGCCGGGGTTCACATACCTGCCGACATGGACGGCGAAAGTCTGCTCCCTATCTTAAGGGACAGAGATGCTCCGGGCAGGAAGGCATGCCTCCTTGAATTCTGGAAATATTATCCTGAGAATACACCGAGTTATGTTGGTGTGCGGACCATGACACACAAATATGTTGAATACGAAAAGACGTTGAAGCCCCAGATTTTCGATCTGGTGAATGATCCACGCGAGCAGAACAATCTTTATGGCACACAAAGTGGAGACAAACTCCTGCCTGAATTAAAGACCATGATGGAAGCCCTGATGCAGGGGAAATAAGGTAGGATAACCATGCTTCGGCTAATGCCCTGTGCCCTGTTCTTTCAGGATGGTTTTCTGCGCGTATTTGAGCGCTTCTTTGATGTAGCTCTTACTCAGCCAGTTTATGGGAGAGGGAGTTTCAAATATTCTTTCCGGTATCCTCACACTATCCACAGCAAATCCTTCTCTTATCTTAAACCGGTATTTCTCGTTGTGAATTTCTCTGCCGATTCGCTGCAAATCATCCGTCGACAGGTCAAAACCCGCCACGCCAAGTAACCTGGTGACAAGTTCGGGCGAATAGATCCCCCGCGCGAAGAAGCAGACAACCAGGCTTGACAGCACCTGTCGCCATCTCTCTTCTTCAAGAAGAGTGTCTATAAGCTCTTCCGGTCTCATCTTCTGGTTGACAAGGGTTTTCTGATCGATGCCGTATCCGGCATTATCCAGGTGACTGTGACGGGCGCCTATAATGGCACCCAGATGGGCTCCGGGACCCGTGTGATATCCGGGCATCTCGTTTCCACCGAAGGACAGTGCGAAGTCCGCACCCCCATATATGGAAGCCGCGTATTCGACGCCCCGCGCGAGGGCCCTGTAGAAATCATTCGGCTGGCTTACAATATACCCGGCTGCTTTTATGTATTCTTCCACACATCCCCATTCGAGCTTAACTCCCCCGGTTTCATTTTCCGAGATAAGACCCCTTTCCAGGGCTTCCGTGGCCCAGGCCAGGATAACCCCAAGACTCATAGCGTCCATCCCCCACGACTCTTCCACTCTGTCCATCAGTTTCAGAAAATCGGCAGCACTGGATATACCCAGCATGGCGCCTAGTGCATATAGGGGTTCATAATCATAGGATATCATGGAGGTTTTGTAGAAATATGATTCATCTTCATAGGGTTCCCTGAGCGCAGCGATATGTATGCACCCCACGGGACAGTGAGAGCAAGCAAGCCGTCTTCCCAGATAGTGCTGGGCGAAGGTTTCGCCCGATATTCCGGAGGCGCCTTCAAATCGTGCTTCTTTGAGGTTTCGCGTGGGGAGACCTCCGAAATCATTAAGCGGCATTATGTTTTCCGCGGTTCCCAGGTCGTGATACTTCTTCATCACGGGAGAATCCACGGCGGTCTTGTACACTTCATCATATATTTTTCTGTATATCTTTTTGTCGGAAACAGGCAGAGAGGATTTTCCTGAAACTACGAGGGCCTTGAGCTTTTTACTTCCAAAAACCGCTCCCAGTCCCAGTCTTCCAAAGTGCCGGAAAGTCTCTGATGTCACGCACGCGTATGAAACGAGTTTCTCGCCCGCCTTGCCGATACGCATGATCGTTCTCAGGCCAGCCCCTGTTTCATTTTCCCTGATGATACGCCCCGAGGAGAAATTTCCCATACCCCACAGTGAAGAGGCATCGCGGAAATAGACCTGATTGCCCTTAATGGAAAGATACACCGGTATACTGCTCGCGCCCTTTATAACGATAGCGCCATATCCAGCCATACGAACCGCGACGGCACTTCTGCCCCCACAATGGCTCTCACCAAGATTTCCGGTCAGGGGAGATTTGAACATTGAGACAGTCTTCGAGGCAAGCGGAAACAGGGCCGTCAATGGACCTACAGCAAATATAATGGGATTATCCGCCCCCAGGGGATCGCAGCCCTCAGGGCATTCTTCGTGCAGAAGCGCCGCGGCAACACCCGCGCCTCCCATATATTTTTCGAAGAGATCGTGCCTCTTTTTAACCTTAAACGTTCTCTTTGAAAGATCAATATAGAGTATATTCGCAAGGGGATCATTGTTCAGCATCTTCGGCCTCCCTCTTCTGCAATCCGAGCACACCATGGGGGCAGAAATCCACACAGTAGCCGCAGTGAGCACATATCATCGGCTTATTTATCTCGTCATCCCAGAACACCGCTCCGATAATGCAGGCATCCCGGCAGTAGCCACAGCCAATGCACTTATCCGCGTCAAGGTGCACCCCGCCTCCCTTTCTCGGTGTAAGGGCCTGAGTGGGACACACCTTCGCGCAGGGAGGATCGTAACATGCCTTGCATACGATTACTGTAAATCCCCTTTCCATACCCCCGATCGATCTCACACCGATACAGGATTGGGAAAGTCCCGCATCCCCCTGTCTTCTTGAACAGGCAAACATGCAACTCTGACAACCAATACATTTTTCCGTATCCAGTACCGCAAGTCTCACAGAATTACCTCTCTTGTTTTTCCATACTATATTTCTATAACGCCTTAATAACTTTATTTTAAGTAAGCGGAAGGTGTCAATGGAAATGAGACCCTTTAGAAACAAATTGAAAACGAATGGGATGTTGCCATCTCCGCAAAAACCTGCTATTTAATGCTATATACTAATGTAAACACACATTCAACAACAATAGCCATATCATCTTTTCATGACAAATCCTGCGCTAAGGGGGAGGAAACCATGATAGACTTTTCGCAGACATGTCGAAATATCACCACACTGTATCTTGTCGATAAAAATCAGCAGAATCTTAGCCCGAAGCTGAGAGCGGGCGTGCGGGGCAAAAAGGCTGTCTTGGTTATCCCAACACTGGCAACAGAGTTTACGGAGGAGGAAAACAGACCCGTTTTTATCAATATCCTCAAACAGCTCAAAAAGACCTCATACCTCAAAAAGATCATCTTCGGACTCGATGCCGCTACCGATACAGAGGCGCTGGAGCTTGCGACCCTCCTTAAAGAATATGGGATACGTAATTATATCATACAGCATAACGAAGGTGACCGGTTCAAGGAACTGTACAAAAGGATTGAAAGTTCCAGCTTCGCCCTCAGGCAACCCGGAAAGGGCAGAAACATGTTCATGTCATTCGGGGTAGCACAGGCTATTGGGGCCGATTATGTCGGTGTTATAGACGCCGACATCCGAACCTTTCATCGCAGCCAGCTTGACCGGCTCTTGTATCCCATTATTGTCTTGAATTACCAGTTTTCCAAGGCATCGTATATCCGGATTGGAAATAATCGCATGTACGGGAGAGTAAAACGACTTCTCCTAGATCCGTTTCTTCTGGCCCTCAAGCGAAAGTTCAGGGAATCTGAGGATGAAAAATTCATCAGTCTCATCGACTATCTGCTGGCATTTAACTATCAACTGTCGGGCGAGGTGGCGTTCGAGATAAACCTCCTCAAACGAATGCATTTTGCAACCAACTGGGGAATTGAGCTCTTTACCCTTATAGAGGCATACCGCAAGGCAAATAACATCGCACAGGTTCAATTTTCTACAGGCCCGTTCGAGCACAAACACCAGTCCATCTCGGCGGACAGTCCGGAATCGGGTCTCAATAAGATGGCCACGGATATCGTGACCACACTGCTTTCCACGCTGGTGATTGAAGAGGGGTTCGAGATATCCGATTACTTCGTACGAGATACTACAGCGACCTATCTGAACATGGCCGACGAGCTTATCAAGAAATACTCTGAAAATGCGTCATTCTCAAATCTTGAGTATGATCGGGATGCGGAGGAAGCAATGGTGAAGGGGGTGTTCAGGGATTCCATCCTCGACGCCGGGGATTTCATCACATCATCGCCCCATCTCATAAGCGATAAGCTGACACACCTTATAGCCAATGACAAGAGGTTCCAGAGGTATAAAGATGCCGGTCTTATGAACGACCTCATCGTCTATGAAAAGGAGAGCAAAAACCAGCTCTTCGAGATTCCTCAGACCGTTTCGTGGGAACGAATCATCATGAAACAACCGGGCATCCTCGACGAAATACGGGATGCAACGAAGAAGGACGCAATCATCTTTGCGACAACCTGACAATACACTCTACAGGAGAGTATATGAACGACGATAAATTTGATGTGGTGGTCGGCATTCCTTCTTACTGTGAAGCACAGACCATAGGTTATGTTACCAGGATGGCTGGAGAGGGACTCGCCCGGTATTTCCCTGATGCGAGAAGCGTCATCGTCAATTGTGACAACAACAGCCCGGACGGCACTAAAGAGGCGTTTCTTTCCGCGGATGTCCCCGACAAGATTAAAAAGAAATATATATCCACGCCGGAAGGGGTAAGGGGAAAGGGAAACAATTTTTACAATCTCTTCCAGTTTTGCAGAGACGCAGAGGCAAAGGTTACAATTGTCGTCGACGCGGATCTTAGATCAATTACACCCGAATGGATACAATATCTCGGTTATCCCATAAAAGATGGCGAGGATTTTGTCACCCCCCTCTATTCGAGACACCAGTTTGACGCCACCATCACAAATCATCTGTGCTATCCACTCGTATTATCTCTGGCAAGATTTGATGTCCGGCAGCCGATAGGGGGAGATTTCGCCTTCTCGCCAAGGCTCTGTTCCTACTGGCTCGACCAGAAATGGACCGATATGACAAGGCAGTATGGTATCGACATCTTCATGTCGCTTAACGCGGTTTTCGGGGGATTTAAAATCTGTGAGTCGGGCCTTGGCAATAAGATCCATAATGCAAGCTCTCCGAAGCTTGGAAGGATGTTTGAAGAGGTGGTCTATACGCTTTTCTCGACACTTCTCCGATACCGCCATATGTGGCTGGAGGCTCCGCTGCTGGAGAATTTACCCGATATATATCGTCCTGAACATAGAATAAACCGATACGGCCTTGAAAAGATGATGGAACCACAGGATCTGTCAATAGACATTATAGGGTTGAAGAAACAGTGCCGGAACGAATACGAAAAGTATCAGCATTTGATAAAACGATATCTTAGTTCGTACTGCTACAACAGGATCCATTATATGTTCATGATCGACGATTATGATCTGGACACAATGATCTGGTCACAAATTGTATACAAGTTCCTCTTCCTGTTTGACGGCGCCGAAGAAGAAACAAAACAGGAAATTATTGATGCCCTCAAAGCTCTCTATTTTGCGCGCAGTATTACTTTCGACTACACAACCTTTCGATACAGCGTCAATTTCGCGGAAGCGGAGGTAAGAAATCAATCGCAGGCGTTTCTATCTCAGAAACCATATCTTATGGGGTTGTACCTGTCAAAGGGCCACAAATTCAAACCCTGATTAGAAGCAGACGAATTATTGCGAATAAGTTCAAGAAATTCCGCCCGCAGTCAGCATCAGACCTCAAGAATCGGAATTCGTTAAAAATGCGTCAGTGGAGACTTACCGACAGGAAAGACATTGAACCCGATCTTGAACAGGCTACTGTGGTCAAGAATATTCCTGCCGTCAAAGACAAAGGCGGGGTTTCGCATGCTTTCATATATTTTTTCAAAATCGAGGCCGGTATATATATCCCACTCTGTCATAACGGCAATGGCGTCGCAACCTGCAGCTGCCTTATAGGGATCTTCGATAAAAGTTATCTTCTCCTTTATGTCCGCCAGATCGGTCTCAGCATTTATCAGTGCCCTGGGATCGGTAATCACAACTTCGGCCCTTTCTTCGATAAGCCTTCTGGACACCGATATCGCGGGGCTTTCTCTTGTATCACCTGTATTGGCCTTAAAGGCGAATCCAAAGAGACATATCTTCTTACCGGCCAGCGTATTGAACATGGCGCTGAGCATATTCAGAATGAAGCGCTCCTTCTGGTAGTCATTTATCCTTACCACCCCTTCCCAGTAGTCAGCCACCTCATCAAGACCGTAATGCCGGCACAGATAGACCAGATTCAATATATCCTTTTTGAAGCACGACCCACCAAAGCCGATGCTGGCATTCAGAAATTTGTTTCCCACACGGCTGTCCATCCCGACCGCCCGGGCAACTTCGGTTATGTCTGCTTCGGTTTTTTCGCACAGGGATGAAATGGAGTTTATCGAGGATATTCTTTGTGCCAGAAAGGCATTAGAGACGAGTTTTGACAACTCACTACTCCAGATATTGGAGGTTATTATAAGTTTCCGTGGTACCCAGTTGGCATATATCTCAACCAGCTCATCTCTCGCCTTAAGACCTTCAGGCGTTTCGCGGGAGCCTATAAGGACCCTGTCCGGGGTCTCCAGGTCTCTGATCCCCGTTCCCTCAGCCAGAAACTCCGGATTGGAGAGGATGTCAAAATGAATACCACTGGCAGTGGAGGTAAGTATCCGTTCCATCGCGAGGGCGGTCTTCACGGGGAGTGTGCTTTTCTCTACGATTATCTTATGCGACTGTGACGCTTCTCGTATCTGCCTGGCAGTCTTCTCCCAGTACTGAAGATCGGCGGCCATACCTGCGCCCGCACCGAATGTCTTGGTCGGGGTATTCACACTGACAAAAATTATATCCGCTTCTTTTATTTCCCTCTCAATTTCCGTGTTGAAAAACAGGTTCCTGCCACGAACCACTTTTACAATCTCATCAAGACCCGGTTCGTATATGGGAAGATTATTCGAATTCCACTCGGCGATGCGCTTCGGATTGATGTCAACTATCGTAACTCTGTATTGGGGGCATTTATGGGCAATCATTGCCATCGTGGGACCGCCCACATAACCCGCCCCGATACATAGAATGTTTTTTTCAAAAGCCATATTTCTCTCCTGTAAACTCGTATGGACAGCGACAAAAAAGAGCGAAGACACACATAACAAAAACGGGGGATAAGCCAAAGGCCTATCCCCCACTTCTTATTGGAGGCGGCAACCGGACTTGAACCGGTGAATAACGGTTTTGCAGACCGCTGCCTTAGCCACTTGGCTATGCCGCCAAAAACTGGAGCGGGCGAACGGATTTGAACCGTCGACGTCAACCTTGGCAAGGTTGCACTCTACCACTGAGTTACGCCCGCTTGATTTTCGAGAAACTCTATTAATAAAATACACCCTCGTTGTCAATAAAAACTTTCGGAACCTATGATAGGAGGCTGTCCGAGAATACTCTTCTACTGCGGGTGGCTGCAAATTTTACGTGCTGCGTTGGCAAAACAAAAACCTCCTCACCACAGGCACAACTGCACTTCCGGTGCTTTTGGCCTCGCCGTCTTGCCCGAGAAAGTTTCACTCGCCCTCGTGACAAAGCTATTTTCGGACAGCCTCCTATTTCCTTATTTTTGCGTCATAAAACTTCTCGAAATAATCTGCTCCTGACCATACCGTCAAAACAAGGGCGAGATAGAGAATAACCATACCAACCGCGTGCGCATTAAGGCCAAAAACGGTGTCATAGTGTATCAACAACGCCGACACCGCTACGATCTGGCACAGGGTTTTCTGTTTGCCCAGCCTGCTTGCGTCGATTACAAGGCCCTCCGCCGAAGCAACACTTCTCAGGCCATCCACAAATAAATCTCTCATGATAATAACAGCAACTATCCACGCCGGAATTCTGCCGATGGGAATCATCATGATCATGGCGGTACTCACTATAAGCTTGTCCGCCACGGGATCCAGAAACTTTCCCATCGTAGTCACGATATTGTACTTTCTCGCTACGTACCCGTCTATCAGATCTGTAATCGAAGCTATAATAAACAGTACGGCAATGATCATACTCAGGATTCTGCCGGGAGAAAGAAGAAGCAGGAACAATACCGGGATCACCGCGAGCCTGAGAAGGGTGATACAGTTCGGAAGATTGAAGATCTCGTTTCCATCCTCTGATGTTGTCAGCTTGTCAAAGGATTTTTTCAGAAACTCTATCATATTATCCCTTTGGAACACTACGCCAATCGTCCAGAAATTTCTTAAGACCCACATCCGTGAGCGGATGACCGGCCAGCTGCTTTATAACCTTAAATGGAATCGTGGCAATATCGGCCCCGAGAAGTGCCGCGTCAAGTACATGAAGAGGGTGTCTGACGCTGGCAACAATAACCTCACAGTCAAACCCGTAGTTATCGATGATAGTCAGTATCTGTTCTACAAGGTCCATCCCGTTGTGAGAAATATCGTCAAGCCTCCCGATGAAGGGACTGACATAATCAGCACCCGCCTTGGCGGCCAGAAGTGCCTGCATCGGGGAAAAAATCAGCGTCTGGTTCACACTGATTCCCAGGTCGGACAATATCCGCGTTGCCTTCAAGCCCTCTGTTGTCATCGGAATCTTCACAACAACATTCTCCGCCAGCTTCGCCAGCTTTTTCCCTTCAACAACCATACCCTCCGCGTCTTCACTTATCACCTCAAGACTCACGGGACCCTTTACTATCTCCAGTATTTCTCTGACTACTGTGTCAAAATCTTTATTTTCCTTTGCTACAAGTGAGGGATTTGTGGTTACACCATCAACCATCCCCAGTTCGAGGCCTTCTTTGATTTCATCAATATTCCCTGTGTCTATAAAAAACTTCATACAATCTCCTTAACTGTTTTCTTTCATGTATTTTTCAAGACATTCCCTGCTGCAAAAATACAGAGTTTTGCCATCCATAGTAGTCTTGTGAGCACTGTTTATCGGTACATATGTGCCACAGTATGGATCTTTCACAAGATCTTCTCCCTCGATACGAGACTGCTCCCCGGAACGATCCTTCGATATCTTCCCCGCCGGGCTGAACAGAAACCTTGAAAAGCGGTATATTACATATACAATAATGCCTGCAATTACTAAACGAATCATCTCAAATAAACGGGCGGCCCGCACCGCTCAGCCATTCAACCTTATTTTTGTCTTGAAGCCTGTCCAACAATCCCTTTGCAGAAACTCCGAATACAGGGTGTATAGCACAGGAAGCTATTTCATTCAATGGAACAAGCACAAAACGTCTTTTATGAAGCTCCGCGTGCGGTATGACAAGTCCTTCCTCTTCTATAATGGCCTGTCCGTAGAGGAGAATATCGATATCTATGATCCGCGGACCCCATCTCTCGTTCCTGACTCTCCCCATCTCCTCCTCCACGTGCTGCATGGCATTCATGAGGGAGAGAGGCCCGAGCATGGTTCTTATCTCGACGACTCCATTTACGAACCAGTCCTGTTCCTCAAATCCGACCGGCTGGGTCTTATATAACGATGAGCATCTCAATGCCCTGACACCATCCACATCAGATATACGTTTTACAGCAGCGGCGCAATTAGCAGCGGCATCCCCGATATTGGAACCTATCCCCAGAAAACAGATAACGCCATCTTTCATGGTGATGTCCCTGTCTTAATTCTTCAATCCCAGAACATCCTGCATATCATAAAGTCCTTTTTCCCTGTCCACAATCCAGACAGCTGCCCTGATCGCCCCCCTGGCAAAATTATCGCGGCTGTGGGCCCTGTGGATAAACTCCAGCCTCTCACCCATACCACCAAAAATCACCGTATGTTCGCCAACAATATCGCCCGCTCTCACGGCATGCACGCCAATGTCGGTCTCCGGCCTCGCTCCTGTTATACCCTTGCGCCCATATACACCGACCTTATCAATGTCTCTGCCAAGGCTCTTCGCTATGATCCCGGCCATTTTTACAGCGGTTCCGCTGGGCGCGTCCTTTTTCTGATTGTGATGCGCCTCGATAATCTCCACATCGTACCCGTCACCCAGGATCCCGGCCACATCTTTCAGCACCTTGAACATTACATTTACACCTACACTCATGTTGGGGGCATGGACACACCTTGTCTCCCTCGAGATCTTCTCCACCTGGTCCATTTCGTCCGGCGTAAGTCCTGTGGAGCCTATCACAATAGCCTTGTCATTCTCCGCAGCTATTCTGAGATGTACCACAGAAGCGGCGTGACTGCTGAAATCGATAACAACATCACCCCGTTCAATGCAATCGTTCAGATCATCTTCCAGGATCACACCCGTTTTGCCTAATCCCAGATACGCGCCTACATCACTGCCAACGAGTTGATGACCCTCTCTCTCCAGCGCTCCTACAAGCTCTACTCTATTGTCATCATGGACAAGCGTTATTATACGCCCCCCCATCCTTCCGGCAGCACCGGTAACTATTACTTTTATCACTTTATTCACCATTACCAGATCAGGCCATAATCAGTTATAACTTGTTTTAATTGTTCATAATTTGCATCCGACATACTGCAAAGTGGAAGCCTCAATTCATATTCTATCTTACCCATCATTGCCAGGGCGGCCTTTACCGGAATCGGATTAGTTTCCAGAAAACACGCGTTCATCACTGGCCTCATCCTGTGATGAAGCCCACGAGCCTTGTCCAGATCACCGTCATCAAAAGCATCTATCATCGTCGCCATATCTTCGGGAATAATATTAGAGACAACGGAGATAACCCCCCTGCCCCCCACAGCAAGAATTGGCAGAACGGTAAAGTCATCACCGGACAGGACAGTAAAATCGTCTCCACAGAGTTCCAGAACCCTGCTTATCTGCTTCAGATCCGCAGAAGCCTCTTTTATACCAACGATATTACTGATCTTTGCAAGTCTTGCATCGGTCTCCGGCAGAAGATTTCCTCCCGTCCTGCCGGGTACATTGTAGAGGATAATCGGCACAGGAACAGCTTCCGCCACCGCCTTATAGTGCTGATAAAGTCCTTCCTGCGTAGGTTTGTTATAGTATGGAGTAACCATCAGCACCCCATCCGCTCCCACTTTATACGCATGCTCGGTAAGCCTTATGGCCTCTTTCGTATTGTTGGAACCGGTACCCGCGATTACAGGAACTCTCTTTTTAACGGCATCCACTGTAATCTCAATAACCCTGTCGTGCTCCTCATGGGACAGTGTCGCGCTCTCTCCCGTGGTGCCGCAGGGAACGATCCCATCGGTTCCAGACTTTATCTGAAATTCGATAAGCTCCCTCAACGCCTCTTCATCCACCCTTCCATCTTTGAAGGGTGTTACAATCGCGACTATCGCTCCTCTAAACATGACCTTTCCTCCTGTTGAAAGTTTGATTTTCCCCTTATCCGACACCCCTTTTACCCTGCACCTCGATCTCTGGAATCCTTGAACCATTGCTTTTATTGCAGAAAATCCGGAATCTTTTCGCCTCTTGTCAGGTCCGCGCGGGTTTCCCCGGATCTTATCACGTAAAATTCCCCGTCTCTGACAAGCACCTCCGGGCTTCTCGGCCTTGAGTTGTAACTTGAAGACATGGAAAAACCGTACGCTCCGGCACTCATAACAGCTATGAGCTCTCCCCGTTCCAGTTCGGGTATAAGCCTGCCTCTGGCAAGATAGTCACCCGACTCACAGACGGGGCCAACCACATCAGACAGGATATTCCCCCTCTCCCTGAGTTCAACAGGCTGGATATTGTGATACGAATCGTACAGACTGGGTCTTATTAGGTCATTCATCCCGGCATCAACTATAACGAACCGCTTGCCCGCACTGGTTTTTGTATAAAGCACCTCGGAAACCAAGATACCGGCATTCCCGACAATTACCCTTCCCGGTTCAAATATGATGGTACAATCAATATCTCTCACCCTGTCTATAATAGCCTTCGCGTAATCCTGCGGGTTAGGCGGGGTTTCATTATCATAGGTGATCCCCAGGCCCCCGCCCAGATCCAGATATTTTATGGTTATGCCTTCATTTCTGAGGGAGGATATCAGTTCCTTCAGACGATCCAGCGCATCGATAAAGGGGGATATTTCTGTGATCTGTGACCCTATATGGCAATCCACCCCTACAATATCTATATGGTCCAGTCTTGCGGCATGCCGGTATTCATCCAGAGATTTCTCTATATCTATTCCGAATTTATTTTCCTTCATGCCGGTAGATATATGGGGATGTGTCATAGGATCCACATCAGGATTCACACGCAGCGATATTCTTGCCACTCTGTTCATCTTTCCGGCGCATGTATTTATTACCTCAAGCTCCTGGGAAGACTCGATATTAAACATAAGTATGTCGCTTTCCAGCGCATATCTTATCTCCTCCTCCCTTTTTCCGACTCCGGAATAGACTATCTTTCCGGGATCTGCTCCCGCATTGAGAGCCCTGTAAAGCTCTCCTCCGGAAACAATGTCCATGCCGCTTCCCTCATTAATGAATATCTTGAGGATGGCCGCGTTGGAATTGGCCTTCGCGGAAAAACAGACAATATGGGGAATATCCTCAAATGCCGAGTCAAAAACCCTGAAATGTCTCTTCAGCGTCCTGTGGCTGTAAAGATAAAAGGGGGTCCCTACGGCCTTTGCCACTTCGAAGACCGGAACTTCCTCACACCAGAGTTTATTGTCTACATAATGAAAAAAATTCATAATATATTAGTAAATCCCGATCTTCAGGCTCAGGGTATTTCTACCTGTGCGGCATTGGACTGCCCCCCACACATACCGGAGGAATCACATAGCACAACCCTGTAAGAATAGAGAAAACCACTTCTTGTGTTTCGATCCAGATACACAAACCTTCCCTTTTCATCCATTCTTAAATCACGAAGAGGAAATTCTCCGGCAATAACATATATACGCGGGCAATTCGGACAATAACTGTCATCAGTCTTTAACGCGCTCTTCAAGATCCTGACATATCCCGCACATCCACGTTCTCCGGGGATGCTCCACTTCAGAGCAGCTCCATCTTTATCGATAGACACATCAAGGTCTGAAACTTCTCCGGGATAATTGACGTGGAGGTAACGCGGATCGGCCTTTTTCCCACAGCCCAGGCAGAATATGGTCAGAAAAAATGCCACCACTACCAAGATTGTCAATAATTTATCTCTTTTCATCACACGTGCACCTTCCTGGCAGTCTTACCCAATCTTCCCGGATTCTATCTCCTCTATTCGCTTTAATATCGCTTCTCTGGCCGTTCCGCCGACAATATTTCTCGCGCTAACCGAACCTTCCACACTCATGCACGTATAAATATCATCATTGGCATCCTTCCAGAACAGGCGTATTTCCTCTATATCAAGCGATTGCATATCCTTCTGTTTTTCAATGCAGTATCCAACAAGACGGCCCACTATGCCGTGAGCATCTCTGAATGGGATGCCTTTCATTACCAGGTAGTCAGCCACGTCAGTCGCCGTGGAAAAACCTTCCTCGGTGCTTTCCAGCATCCTGTTCCTGTTGAATTTCAGAGTCCTCGTCATATCCGAAAGAACGGCCAGACAAGTCTTCACCGTGTCAACCGCGTCAAACAGAGGTTCCTTGTCTTCCTGAAGATCCCTGTCATACGTCATGGGAAGACCCTTCATGATGGTCAATATCGTCATTAGATTTCCATAGACACGTCCTGTCTTTCCTCTTATTAATTCAGCCACATCGGGATTCTTTTTCTGGGGCATGATACTGCTGCCGGTGGTAAACGCATCGGATATATCAACAAATCCGAACTCCCCGCCGGACCAGATAACGAGGTCCTCACAGAAACGGCTCATATGCATCATCACCAGGCTTGCATCGAAAATAAATTCAGCGACAAAATCTCTGTCTGAAACCGCGTCCATGCTGTTTTCTGAAATCTTCGGAAAATCAAGCAGTTCTGCCACATATTCCCGGTCTATTGGAAACCCTGTGCCTGCCAGGGCCGCCGATCCCAGAGGCATGACATTTATCCTTCCCCTGCACTCCTTCAGGCGGCTCATATCCCTGTCCAGCATCTCCCAGTAGGCAAGAAGATAATGGGCCAGAATCACCGGCTGTGCCTTCTGCATATGTGTGTAACCGGGCAGTATGGTATCAACCTCTCCCTTCGCCACATCAACGAGAGCTGCCTGAAGCCCTGCCACAAGGTCAAGGATATTTTTCACCTCATCCCTGAGATAAAGCCTCATGTCAAGGGATATCTGGTCGTTTCTGCTTCTTGCTGTGTGAAGTTTCCCCCCCACCTCTCCGATACGATCTATCAGTGACTTTTCTATGGCCATGTGTATATCTTCCATCTCGGCAGAATAGGAAAATTCACCCTTTTCCATACTCTGCAGTATATCCCGAAGACCTGATATTATCTTTTCGGCATTCTCAGGAGAGATAATCTCCTGCATGGCGAGCATACGGCAATGAGCAATGCTCCCCTCAATATCATAAGGATACAGTCTTTTATCAAAATGGAGGGAAGATGTGAACTCCTCTACCCCTTTGTCAGTGGGTTTGGAGAATCGTCCTCCCCACGGTTTTTCATGTCCGGTCATAGGCCAATCCTGGTGTTATTATTTCTTCAGTAATGCCTGCATTTTCAATCTGAGCGCGTTCAACCTGATAAACCCTGTTGCGTCCTTCTGGTTATAGACTTCATCCTTTTCAAAGGTGGCCAGATCCTCACTGTAGAGCGATACAGGTGCTTTGACACCCACCGGTGTACAGTTCCCCTTGTATAGTTTAAGGCGGACTGTTCCGGTAACATCCTTCTGTGACTCATCCACCATCTTTTGTATCATTTCTCTCTCAGGTGAGTACCAGAAACCGTTATATATAATCTGCGCATACCTCGGCATCATGGAATCTCTTATAAGCATGACTTCTCTGTCCATGGTAATCGTTTCCATCGCCCGGTGGGCAGACCAGAGTGCGGTGCCGCCCGGAGTCTCGTAAATTCCCCTTGATTTCATACCCACAAAGCGGTTTTCCACCATATTCACCCTGCCAATACCGTTTTTTCCTGCAATCGTATTCATGTAATCCAGGAGCTGCGCAGGGCCCATCTCTTCCCCGTCAACAGCCACAGGGGTTCCCTTTTCAAAGGTAATTTCCATATATGTCGCGCGATCGGGTGCATCCTCAGGGGACACGCTCATCACAAACATGTCCTCGGGGGGCTCCGTCCACAAGTCTTCAAGGATTCCCCCTTCATGAGAGATATGCAGAAGATTTCTGTCTTCGCTGTAAGGACTTTTCTTCGTTGATCTTATTGGGATATTGTATTTTTCAGCATAATCTATCATGGCTTCCCTTGAATTAAGGTTCCAGTGTTCATCCTTCCATGCCGATATAATCTTTATGTCCGGATCAAGAGCCATGTAGGTCATCTCAAATCTCACCTGGTCGTTGCCCTTACCGGTAGCACCGTGACAGACAGCGTCCGCGCCCTCTTTGTGCGCGATCTCAATCTGCCGTTTGGCCACTATCGGCCTTGCGAGAGAGGTGCCGAGAAGATATGTCCCCTCATATACCGCATTGGCCCGCAGGGCCGGGAAGACAAAATCTCTCACGAATTCCTCTTTCAAGTCTTCCACATATGCCTTGACCGCGCCTGTGGCAAGCGCTTTTTTCTCCAGGCCTTCAAGCTCCTGTTTCTGCCCAACGTCTCCCGTAAGTGTAATAACTTCACATCCATACGTCTCAATCAACCACCTGACAATCACGGAAGAATCAAGACCCCCGGAATATGCCAAAACTACCTTCTTTACCTTGCTGCTCACTTTTCTCCTCCAGACATAAGTATTTCCATAATCGCCTTCTGCACATGCAGACGATTTTCCGCCTGGTCAATGATTACAGACTGCGATCCGTCTATCACACCTGCCGCTATCTCTTCCCCGCGGTGTGCGGGGAGACAGTGCATAATGATGGCGTCATCCTCCGCGCAATCAACCAGCTTTTCATCCACCTGATAATCCCGGAACGCCGCCACCCTCTCTTCCTGCTCATCCTCCTGACCCATACTGGACCACACATCTGTATATATCACATCGGCGCCGGAGGCCGCATCGGCGGGAATCCGCAAGAGCTCTATCCCCGCCTTCGATTCCCCGATCCCTCTTTCCAATATGGCCTTATCGGGATCGTATCCTTCAGGACAGGCAATGGCCAGATGAAAGGGAAGTATGGCCGCGGCATTTATCCAGGAATTAGTCATGTTATTCCCGTCGCCGATATAGGCTATCTTCAGGCCTTCATACCCGCCTTTTTTTTCTATTATGGTGAATATATCGCTCAGCACCTGGCATGGGTGCAACAGATCCGTCAGTCCGTTAATAACGGGTATTGTCGCATACTCAGCAAATTCTTCGATCAGGTCCTGCTCGAATGTCCTTATCATGATACCATCGATATATCTCGACATCACCCTTGCCGTATCAGCGATGCTTTCTCCCCTCCCGAGCTGTATATCGCGCCGGCTCAGAAATATGCCGGTTCCGCCCAGCTGATGGATGCCCACCTCAAAGGACAGTCTTGTCCTCGTGGACGATTTGTCGAATAGCATACCAAGCGCTTTCCCCCTCAGGGAATCATGCACCTCGCCACGGTACAACAGATCCTTTAACTTTTTTGCGGTATCGAATATCTCATTAAATCCATTTACATCAAGATCATGGATTGTCAGCATATCTTTCTTCACAGGCTTCTCATCACCTCATCCAGGATATCAACCGCGCGGTCTATATCCCCTTTCGTAATAATCAGGGGCGGAACAAACCGCAGTACATTGCCGCATGTGCAGTTTATGAGCAATCCTTTATTCATGCACCCATTTACTATATCCGCGCCCTCTATGGAAAGTTTCATGCCAAGCATAAGGCCCCTTCCCCTGACTTCTTTAATAAAGGCATGATGTTCATTCAATTCGTCGAGTTTTTTGCGGAAGTAGCCTCCCATCTTTCTACAGTTATCCAACACTCCTCCATGCAACAACTCCTCCATCACAGAGATCCCTGCGGCCATGGCGAGCGGGTTTCCTCCAAAAGTGGACGCATGGCTTCCCGGCGTAAAAGATGCCGCCACCTTATCGGACGCCAGCATGGCCCCGACGGGAAAACCATTACCGAGGGCCTTGGCCAGAGTCATGATATCGGGTTTTATACCGCTCGCCTCATACGCGAACAGGTTACCCGTGCGCCCCATACCTGTCTGGACTTCATCCAGTATCAGAAGGATACCCCTGTCATCACATATCTTTCTTACACCTTTAAGATAACTCTCTGACGGAACTCTGACCCCCCCCTCACCCTGTATGGCTTCCACCATAACGGCGCAAGTATCTTCCGCAACGGCCCGTTCAAGTGAGGCAAGATCGTCGAAGGGAACATATCCGAAGCCAGCCGGCAGAGGATCAAAGCCCTTCTGAAATCTCTCCTGTCCGGTTGCCGTAACAGTGGCAAGCGTTCGTCCGTGGAAAGAATCTTTCATGGTCACTATACGATATCTGCCTTCATCCATGTTTTCATGAGCGTATTTTCGCGCCAGTTTAATGGCCGCCTCGTTCGCTTCCGCCCCGCTGTTACAGAAAAATGCCTTGTCCGCGAAAGAATTTTCCACCAGAAGGCGAGCCAGCCGGATCTGTGGTTCAATATGGTATATATTGGATACGTGCATCAGCGTTTCGGCCTGTTTGCTGATTGCCCCGGATACTGATGGATTGGCATGACCAAGACCGCACACGGCGATACCCGCCAAGAAATCGAGATACTCCTTTCCATCAGAGTCCCACACATGTACCCCTTCGCCCCTTACCAGAACAATCGGCAGGTGAGAGTAAGTGTTCATGATATATCTGTTCGAATTAGAGATAAGCTCTTCTGTTGTCATATTGCATCGATCCTTCGAGTTATCGATTATCGGTTATCAGCTTTTTAACCGTGAACCGTAAACCGTAAACCATTCTTCAGTTCCCGTCTCCTGTCTCCATTCTCCTTTAATTCAGTCTTTCACCACTTCCGTGCCGATACCACTGTCTGTGAATATCTCCAGGAGGACCGCGTGATCCAGACGTCCATCAATTATATGCGTTTTCCCCACACCATTTCTGAGGGCCTTTATGCAGCATTTTACCTTGGGATACATGCCTCCACTTATTGTGCCATCTTCGATCAGTTCTTTGGCCTCTATATTGTTGATGGAGTTTATCAGCCGGCCTTTTTCATCCAGAATTCCCTCCACGTCGGTCAGGAGAATAAGCTTCTCCGCCCCGAGGGCAGCCGCCACCTCACCCGCAACTACATCCGCATTGATATTATACGTTTCACCTCCGTCTCCGGCGCCGGTAGGCGCAATAACGGGGATAAACCCATCTAATATCAGCGATTCGATAAGTCCGGAGTTGATCTTCCTCACCCGACCCACCATTCCTATATCTATTATCTCCGGAGGGATATCCTTCGCTTTTTCGGTGCTCAGAATATATTTTTCCGCTTCTATGATATTCCCATCCTTGCCACTCAATCCGACAGCCTTGCCGCCATGACTGTTAATCAGCCCCACTATCTCCTTGTTAACCTTACCGGTGAGGACCATCTCGACTATATCCATAGTCTCTTCGTCCGTTACCCTCATCCCCCTGACGAATTTTGAATCCTTGCCCAGTTTCTTGAGAAAGGCGCCGATCTGAGGACCACCACCATGCACTACCACCGGGTTGATTCCGATATACTTCATCATGACAACGTTCATGGCGAACATTTCTTTCAGATCGTCGTCCCCCATGGCATGGCCACCATATTTAATAACTATGGTCTTGTCATAAAACCGCTTTATATAAGGCAGGACCTCCAGGAGTATGTCCGCCTTTTCCATAGATTTTTTCAGATTATCCGAGTTCATGATTTAAAATCTCCTACAGGACATATCTGCTCAGGTCTTCATCTTCAACTACATCCTTCAGCTTATCCCTGACATAATCGCCATCAATATTTATTTTTTTCTTCGCAACCGCGATATCCGGTGCGTCAAAAGATATCTCCTCGAGGAGTATCTCCATGACAGTGTAGAGTCTTCTGGCACCTATATTTTCCATCTTCCCATTTACGAGTGCTGCTACCTCCGCGATCTCCTCTATGGCGTCTTCCCGGAATATAAGGCTTATATCTTCAGTAGCCATCATTTCCACATATTGTTTCACCAGGGCATTATGGGGTTCCGTCAGAATCCTTATAAAATCTTCCTTTTCAAGTGAATCCAGTTCCACTCGTATGGGAAATCTTCCCTGCAACTCTGGGATAAGATCGGACGGCTTGGAAATACTGAACGCTCCCGCCGCGATAAAGAGTATGTGATCCGTCTTTACCATACCATACTTGGTATTCACATTGGATCCTTCCACAATTGGAAGGAGGTCTCTCTGTACACCCTCCCTGGATACATCAGGGCCCTGAGAGGAATCGCCACCTACGATCTTGTCTATTTCGTCAAGAAATATGATCCCCGAATGCTCAACCTTTTCCATCGCCGCCCTGGTGACCTTTTCCATATCAACAAGCCTCTGGGCTTCTTCATCGGCCAGTATGCCTACCGCTTCAGAGACCTTGATTTTCCTTTCTTTCTTCTTCTGTGGAAATATATTTCCGAACATTTCTTTGATATTCATTCCCATATCTTCAACACCGGAGGTGGAAAAAATTTCTATCATGGGACTGGTGGGGCTGTCTACAACTTCAATCTCTACAATCCGATCGTCCAGCTTCCCGCTACGAAACAGGCGCCGCAACTTTTCGCGCGTTTCATTGTGATGAATATCCTCCTGGACCTCTGTATTATCCTCAGGCATATCCAGAAGCATGCTCTCCTCTCCCTCTCTCGCTGCCTCCGTCTGTCCCTCTCCCTCTCCCTCTCTCGCTGCCTCTGTCTGTTTCTGATTTCTGCGCTTAAGGGGAAGGAGGATATCAAGTATCCTTTCCTCGGCAATCTCCATCGCCCTGGCCTTTACATTCTCCTGTTCCTCCGATTTAAGCATGTTTATCGCAAGCTCTACAAGGTCCCTGACCATTGACTCAACATCCCTGCCCACATAACCCACCTCTGTAAATTTGGAGGCCTCTATCTTCAGAAAGGGAGACTTATCAAGTTTGGCAAGTCTGCGCGCAATTTCCGTCTTTCCCACTCCTGTGGGACCTATCATTATGATATTTTTGGGTGCTATTTCTTCCCTGAGTTCTTCCGGCACATTCTGGCGCCTCCACCTGTTCCGAAGGGCTACGGCAACCGCTCTCTTGGCGTCATGCTGCCCTATAATATACTTGTCCAGCTGGGACACAATCTCTCTCGGTGTCAAATTCGTGGATGACATAAAATTTCTACTCCTTGATTTTCAATGGTTAATTCTGAGTTTCCTCAGCCACATCCAGTTCCTCTATTTTTATCCTGTCGTTCGTGAATATACATATATCGGCAGCTATGTGCATTGCCTCTTCGACAATCTCCCTTGCGTCCAGCGTAGAGTGTTTTATAAGCGCCCTTGCCGCCGCCTGGGCATATGGTCCTCCGGAACCTATTGCCAGAACCTCATCATCCGATTCTATCACATCTCCATTACCTGATATTATAAGAAAATCCACGGCACTGACTGCTATCATCAGGGCTTCAAGGTGCCGCAAGACCCTGTCTGTTCTCCAGTCCTTGGTCAGTTCAACCGCGGCCCTCAAAAGATTGCCGCCATACTGTTCCAGTTTCTGGTCGAATCTGTCAAAAAGGGTAAACGCGTCCGCCGTCGCACCCGCGAACCCTACGATTACCTTGTCATGATACAACCTCCGAACTTTTCTGGCATTGTGCTTCAGGGCTATCGTATCAAGTGTCACCTGACCATCACCAGCGACGGCTACTTTTCCCTTGTGTTTCACTGCTACAATGGTTGTTCCTCTCATCTTATTCATGACTTTTGTTCTCCTCCGGCCCTCGGGTGGCTTCTGTCATATACCTCCATCAATCTTGTCACACTGACGGACGTGTACTTTTGCGTAGTGGAAAGGCTTTCATGCCCCAACAGTTCCTGTATAACTCTCAGATCGGCACCAGCATCCATGAGATGGGTCGCAAATGTGTGTCTGAGCGTATGAGGACTGATCTTCCTGCCGATACCACTCAGGGCTATATACTTGTCTATAATTCTCCTTATACTTCTCGGAGTCAATCTCAAACCGGATCTGTTCATAAAGAGTGGTGATCCGGCATAACTCCCGGTCTTACCTTCCTCTGCTCCGGGTCTGCTGCCAATATAATCTTTCAGGGCGAATAATGCGGGACTGCCGACAGGGACTATTCTTTCTTTCCTGCCTTTTCCTCTTACCTTTACCAGACTGTTCGAGAAATCGACATTGGCCACATTAAGACCGGTGAGCTCACCAACGCGTACACCGGTTGAATACAGGAATTCGATTATGGCTTTGTCCCGCAGACCTGATACATCCGGTTTGAACTTCACTTTCAAGAGAGAGAACATTTCATCTATACTCAGAAAGGAAGGCAGGTACTTATCTGCCTTCGGCGCCTGGACCATCTGAGCGGGATTATACCCGATCTTTCCCTCTCGAAGAAGAAATTTAAAGAACGCCCTGAGGCTGGCCACTTTCCTCGACACAGTAACCTTTTTTATCTTGCTCCGGTAGAGAGACGCAAGAAACGCCCTTATCACCGTCTGATCAACATCGGAGGGCTTGTCCACTCCGTTCTTCAGAAGAAATTCTCTGAATTGTCTCAGGTCGGACAGATAGTTTCTTCTTGTATGATAAGACAGGTTTCTTTCAACATCAATGTGAATACCGAAATCTCTGACGGCATCCCCCATCCGGGCATGCTTTTCTACCATCATTCAAACCTCCGACGATTCGGAGCTACATCTTATACTTCCCAAAATCTTCAGAAGAGAGATTCTCCAGAAACTCCTCTAACTCTTCCTTTGTATATTTATTCAAGTCAGCCGTTTTTCTGCCAAAATCGATATTTGTTGATTTTCCAACAACCTTTTCATCCACAAAAATGGGTGCCCCGGCCCGGAGCGCAAGGGCAATCGCGTCGCTTGGACGCGCGTCAACCGTGATTGGAACATCATCCTTCAGAATATGTATAGTGGCAAAGAAAGTGTTGTCTTTCAAATCATTGATAACAATTTGCAGAACCTTAACCTCAAGTATTTTCAGCATCTCGTTCATGAGGTCATGCGTCATAGGCCTCGCCAGATTTATTTTCTCCATCTGTGTGGCTATGGCACTTGCCTCAAACAGACCTATCCATATGGGAATAGCCCTTTTCCCCTGCAGATCCTTCAATATCACTATGGGTGTATTTGTTATAGGATCCATGGCAAGTCCAAATACCTTTACCTCTACAAGCATCTCCCCCTCCCTAAATCATCTCTCCTCTCAAAGAGTGCGTATAGGCATGGGCAATCCTCACGCGCACGGTTTTCCCCCTCAGGCTGGTGTTACCCGCGAGATTAACAATTTTATTGCCTCTCGTCCTGCCGGTGACATCAGCATCGCTATTCTTGCTGACACCCTCTATAAGCACATCCGTCACCATTCCCTCAAGCCATCTGTTCTTTTCCAGGCTGTGGTTTTCCTGGAGTGCCTGGAGCTCGTATAATCTCTCGCTCTTGACCCCTTCTTCAACTTTTCCGTCATACTCTTCCGAAGCTGTGCCACTCCTGTCAGAATATTTAAAGGAAAAAATATTATCAAACCTTACTTTTTTCATAAGGTCAATAGTTTTTTGAAAATCACTGTCTGTCTCTCCGGGAAATCCGATGATGATATCTGACGTTATGGTTATATCCGGGCACGCATTCCTTAATATGTCAATCTTTTTCAGATACTCCCCCGAAGTGTATCCCCTTTTCATTCTTTTCAACACATAATCAGAACCGGATTGTACCGGCAGGTGAATGTGCTCACACAGGTTATCAAGATCAGCAAAACAGCCGGCAAGCCTCTCTGAAAGGTCTTTCGGGTGAGATGTGGTAAAACGGAGCCTGTCTATTCCTTCTATTTTGCTGACCATTCTCAATAATGCAGGAAAATCCGCGTCTCTGGTAAGGGTGTTGCCGTATGAATTGACGTTTTGCCCCAGGAGAGTCACCTCCCTGATGCCATTATCAGTAAGAAACCTGACTTCGTCAACTATGTCCCCACTGGTCCTGCTCTCTTCCCTCCCTCTTACATAAGGCACAATGCAGTAGGAACAGAAATTGTTACATCCCTGCATAATTGTTACGTAGGCACTCACATTCCCATCAGGAGGCAGGGTTCGGATGCCCAGAGATCTTACCGATTCGCGGAAAGAGGTGTCTACAACCCGTGATCCGGTATTGGTAATCTCCTCTATCATTTCTGGAAGGCGGTGTATGTTATGCGTGCCAAGGACAAGATCAAGATATGGGGCTCTCCTGAAAAATCCGGCCCCATGTTCCTGGGCAAGACATCCTGCTACACCGATAACGAGACCGGGCCTCTTTTCCCTTAACCCTTTTAACCTTCCAAGCTGACTGTACGCCTTCTGGGCTGCTTTCTCCCTAACGCTGCATGTGTTGACGATGACAACATCCGCTCTGTCGACTTCATCCGTTTCCACATATCCCGCATTACTGAGAATCTGAGCCATCTGTTCCGAGTCATGAACATTCATCTGACAGCCAAAGGTACGGATATGAAATTTTCTTATGGACATAAAAAATACCCGCGTATGTTAGCAAGAATTAATGCTGGAAGAAAGATCTGGGGAAATATAGATACCAACACTTTATGATAATACCTTCGGTTCTCAAAATCAAAAAGAGGGGGCATTACCCCCCCCCTTTTTTTTTTGACTGGAATATATGTCTGCGGCTTGATTTCCCTGATTTGTTTACAAAAGATTAAAGATATTGCCCTGTTTATTTCCCGGAATTTACTCTTTCTTTAAGCTCTTTACCTACCTTGAAAAAGGGCAGTTTTTTGGGAGCCACATGTATAGTCTCTCCTGTTTTGGGATTTCTTCCTGTGTAAGAATCGTAGTTCCTTACGACAAAACTCCCGAATCCCCTGATCTCTATCCTGCCCCCGCGCTTGAGCTGATTGCCAAACTCCTTAAAGACCAGATTGACGACATCTGCAGCCTGTCTTTCCGTAAGGCTTTCTTTTTTACTCAAGGCATCTATCAATTCAGATTTATTCATAAGACCCCCTATCTACTTATGCAAGATAAACTTAAAAACTCCTCTACATCTTCAGCAGAGAATTTCTTTCAGATATTATTTGTTTTATTATTAAAGTCAAGATAATTTTCGTTGTTTTTCAGATCAATCTCTTTTTATCCCGCGATCCCGAGAGTTCAATCAGGCCTTTTACCTCTTTTTTCTGCATATACCTGTATTCTCCGGTCCTGAGATTTCCTATACTGATATCACCAAGAGCTGTTCTTATCAGCCTCGCCACAGGATGATCTATCGAATCGAAAAATCTTCTTATTATTCTGTTTCTCCCCTCAAGTATTGTCAATTCTACCCAGCAGCTTTTTTTGTTGCTCTTTTCCATAGCCGCCCAGATCGGTTTAAAGCTGCCATCTTCCAGCATAGCGCCCTTCCTGATGGCCTCGATATCACGCTTCGTAAGGTTACCTTTGACTTTTACCATATAAGTCTTGGGTATTTTGAATGACGGATGCTGCACCATATTTGAAAAATCACCGTCATTGGACATCAGGAGCAACCCTTCCGAATCGTAATCAAGCCTTCCGACAGGGAATACCCTCTCAGAAACACCCCTTAACAGGTCGGTAACAATCGGCCTGTTCTGTGGATCTTTCAGGGTAACAACATATCCTGTCGGCTTGTTCAACATAAGATATACCGGGCTCACCGCGTCTCCGGATATAAGTCCCCCGTCAACACGTATTGTATCCCGTGAGGCATCAGCCTTCATCCCCGGCTGAGTTATTATCACGCCATTAACGCTGACCCGGCCATCCCGCATCATCTGTTCCGCGGCGCGCCGGGACGCTATACCGCATTTGGCTATTATCTTCTGGATGCGCTCTTCCATAGAGATCATTCCTCCAGCTCTCTGAATTCTCTGAGCGTGGGCAGGTCTGAAAGGGTCTTGAGTCCGAATGTCTCAAGAAATTTCCTAGTGGTTCCATAGATCATCGGTCTGCCAGGAACATCCTTTCTCCCTACTATTCTTACGAGATTTTTCTCTAACAATCCCCTCAGGGTGCCACTAATGTCCACTCCCCGCACTTTTTCTATCTCAGACCTCATGACAGGCTGCCTGTAAGCAACCACCGCAAGTGTTTCCATGGCAGCCGGGCTTAAAGCTGCCACCTTCTGATTCTTCAGCTTATGCACCCATGACCCCACCGCTTCACCGGTTCTGAACTGGTATCCCCCGGCAACCTCCCTCAGAAATATGCCTTCATTTCTCTTTTCATATTCTCTTACGAGATCATCAATCGCGGAAAGAATCTCCTTTTCCTTCACATCTTCCAGAATTCCCATTATCTTTGAAGAGGTTATCGGTGTATCAGAAACAAAGATAAGAGCTTCAATTATGGCCTTCAGGTTATCCATCTATCTTCCCGCAAGGCATATCCTTATAGTTCCGTATGGAACTGCCTGGTATGCTCTGATTATTCTAAGTTTCATAAGTTCCAGAATGGCCAGAAAGGTATATATCAACCCCATGCGGTTGTCAGCGTCCCCCAGAAGATCGGTAAAAGTAAGCTCACCCCTTTTTTCCAGTTCATCCACTATATCATTTATCCTGTCGGAAAGAGACATCTTTTCGACATCTATCTCCATCAAATCTTTCTGACCTGTATCGAAACTTATCCTCCGAAAGGCCTCTACAAGTTCAAATATTCCGATTTCCCTGAGAGGCTGCTCATCTTTTTCAATCTCTTCCCCGGTATGATCCCTGCTGAATACATCCCGGCCAAGAATGTTCATCCTGTCCAGACCCAGAGCTGCTTCCTTGAATGCCTTATACTCCAGAAGCTGTTTAACAAGTTCTTCACGCGGATCTACACCCTCTTCTTCCTCATCTTCCTCGCTGGCGGGCAGAAGCATCCGCGATTTGATATGTGTCAACGTGGCGGCGAGCACAAGATATTCCCCTGCAAGGTCAAGATTGAGAGACTTCATCTCGTCGATATATTTCATATACTGTCTGGTGATAAGGGCAATGGGGATATCGTATATATCGACTTCGTTCTTTCTGATCAGGTAGAGCAGCAGGTCCAGAGGGCCTTCAAATATATCCAGCTTGACCTCATAAGCCCCGGTCGTCATATCTTAACTGCTTCCCTTACCTGCTCCATGGTGAGACGCGCTATCTTCGAGGCTTTCTGTACGCCGTCGGCTATTATGCCCCTTACATCCTCCAGGTGGTTCAGGTAATAATCCTGCCGTTCATGTATGGGCGCCATCTTATCCAGTATCCGCTGTGCGAGACGCTTTTTGCATTCAACACATCCGACATTGGCCTTTTTGCACCCATCCGATATCTCATCCACCTCTGAAGAAGGCGAATATATCTGGTGAAACGCGAAGGCGTTGCAGATCTCCGGTCTCCCCGGATCTTTTCTCCGCATCCTCTGCGGATCGGTAAACATGGAAGAAATCTTCTGCCTCAGCACATCACCCCGATCACGAAGATAGATGGAATTATTGTACGATTTGCTCATCTTTCTTCCATCAATCCCGAGAAGTTTCGGAACTTCCGTCAGCAGAGGTTCGGGAACAGGAAATACATCTTTGTACAGAAAGTTGAACCGCCTCGCTATTTCGCGTGTGAGTTCCACATGTGGAAGCTGGTCCACCCCGACGGGTACGCCATAGGCCTTGTACATTATGATGTCCGCGGCCTGGAGAACGGGATATCCAAGGAAACCGAACGTCGATATATCCCTGTCGGACAACTCCTCCTTCATCTCCTTATAGGTCGGATTCCTCTCCAGCCATGAGAGAGGCGTTATCATGGAGAGTATCAGGAACAGTTCGGCATGTTCCTTTACCTCCGACTGTATAAACAGTGTGCTTCTGGCAGGGTCCAGTCCTACGCTCAGCCAGTCCACAACCATGTCCAGGGAATTTGCTTTTATAAGATCGGTGTCTTTATAGTCACTCGTCAGCGCGTGCCAGTCGGCGACAAAGTAAAAACAATCATATATGTCTTCATTCTGGATATTCACCCAGTTTGCGAGCGCCCCGTGAAGATTTCCCAGATGCAGTCTCCCGGTGGGACGCATACCACTCAAGATTCGTTTTTTCATCGTATCGCCTCAGCAAGTAACAGTTTACAGTTATCGGTTCACGGTTAAAAAACCATAGAATTGAAATCAATATTCAAAATGTTTTAATTGTTGGACATCGGTTGCCGTCTATCCAGCAAAGCCGGGCATTGAATAGTTTATTGGAAAAACTGTCAACAGTAAACCGACAACCGTAAACCATTATTATTTAAGAGCGCTCGTATAACAAAAAAGACTGTCCTGTGTCAAACCATCAGTTTCATTTCATCTATCCTGTGCAACAGTCTTTTTACCTCTTTATGCTTTTTCCCTTTTCTGCCGGCAGCGGAAAGCACACCAAGCTCACTAAGACGCTCTACAGACAGCAGGGGCATCTCTTCTTTTAATATAAGCCTCAGTTCCGAAGAAATCCTGTACCCCGACAGTCTCTCTATAAGACCGGCGGAGACGGCATCCTGAATGAGTTTTTCCGTAACGTCATCAATCCTGAAACCAAACCTCTTCTCAAATCTGACTGCACGGAATATTCTTGTGGGATCATCCATAAAACTTCTTTCATGCAGAACCCTTATCAATCTTTTCTTTATATCATTCCTTGCATGGAATAGATCGAGCAATTCCCCAAACCGGTCGGGATTCAGGCCAACCGCGAGCGTGTTGATCGAAAAGTCCCGCCTGAACATATCATCCCTTATGGAACCGGGGGTCACAAAGGGAAGCGCGGCAGGGTGTTCATAGGTTTCAGTCCTCGCCGTCGCCACATCAATCTTGAAACCATCAGGTAACACAATATTTGCTGTTCCGAACTTTTCATATGTAAGAAGACGCGCGTTATGACCAGCAGAAAATCCGGACGCAAAGGGGATGCCGTCTCCCTCTACGACCACATCAACATCAAGATTATCACGCCGCAGAAACAGGTCGCGGACAAGACCTCCCACAGCATACGCGTAAAACCCCATCTCTTCCGCACAGATGCCTGTATCCCTCAACAGATTCAGGACACGCAAAGGAAGCTTGCTAAGTAATTCACTAATATTCATAAGCATTTTCTACATATTCTGGAAAGACTGCGGATTAAAAGAAGACAGAGAGGCAAACAAAATGCACTCGCAGAAAGTAAAGATTGGACGGCGCGGAAGGCAGTCCCGATAAATCGGGATTTACAAAGCCGCCAAACAAAAAAAATGGCCCCTGGCTCTACTAAGACCAGGGGCCGGTATGATCTCTAATTCCTATTAAACCTTTTCGGCAAGCGTCTTGCCCGCTTTAAACTTAACGACATTTTTTGCCTTTATCTGGATCGTTTCTCCAGTCTGCGGATTCCGACCTGTCCTTGCTTTTCTTTTCACCACTGAGAATGTGCCGAAACCGACGAGACCGAGCTTGCCGTTTTTCTTCAGTTCGGCAGTTACGTTATTAATGTACGAATCCAGAGCGCCTGAAGCCTGTACCTTCGTTATCCCCGCATCTCCCGCAATAGCTGCTATCAATTCAGCTTTCGTCATATCTCTCTCCCTCCTTTTCACTGTTGTTGTAACATTAACATTTATAAACAAAGCACCTGAAATATAATCCATACGTAATCTCTCTGAACACTACTTCGTCAGATTGATAACGTCCACAAACCGCAAACTCACGCCGGTACAATAACAGAAGCAGTCGAACTCTGACGTAGCATAAAGAAAATCAACAATCAAGCAAAAAACTGCAGGAAACCGATAAAAACTATCTGAACAGTCATCATTTCTTTTTCACAAGGAAATACAGGTCTCCTTCCTCTTTCAGATGACCGGCCATAATCTCCGCGTTCCTTCCCCTTCCGCAGAACAGATCCACCCTTCCCGGCCCCTTGATCGCCCCTCCGGCATCCTGATTGAGGACAAACCGGGAAAAAGGTCCCCATGATACGATATTGCCATCTTTGTCTATAACTGGTTTTTTCACTCTGATAAAAGCGAGCGCTCCCCTGGGAAACATACTCGCGTCCGTGGCTATCGATCTACCCGATGTCACGGGCACATTAAGACTTCCTACAGGTCCCTCTTCAACGATGCGGAAGAATACATAGCTCTCATTACAGTTCAATATATCAAACATTTCTTCAGGATGCACCCTCAGATATCTCTTAATACCATCGAGCGATACTTCTTCCATGGACATTTTCCCCTGCTTCACAAGCAATCTGCCAACGCTGGTGTAAGGATGTCCATTACTCTGAGAATAACTTATCTGGACAAGACCGCCTCCGGGGAGTTTTACAACTCCTGATCCCTGAATCTGGAGAAAAAAAAGATCAACGGGATCGGAAAGCCAGAGGAGTTCAAGCCCCTTCCCCTCAAGACATCCAGTTACATCTATATCCCCGCGCGTGTAGTAGGGGACGACCCTGCCGTCCTCAATCCGGGCAACGACACGCTCCCCTCTGTATTTTTCCCTGAATTTACCAAGGTCCACGACAACGTGGTCATCAGGCGTCCGGTAGATGGGATAGCAATACTCCTGCGTCGCGTCAAAGGACCCGGCAAGGATCGGTTCATAATATCCGGTAAACAATACCTCTCCGCCGCCGCGCCTCCCAACACTTTTGTATATGTCAAAGGCCTGTTTTATCCTCCTGATCCTGTCACTGCTTGAACCCGGCATCCTGATAATTTTCAGAAACTCGCGAAGGGACTCTTTCAATTCTCCCGCCGTGCATACACGATCTCCGAACAGAAACTCCCGTGTCTCAGGCAACCTGTTATAATACTTCATGCTTCTGTAAACTGCGAGCTCCAGAGACGGCTGGTCAAGATCATCCTCCAGGGTGGGCAGCTCGCGCGAAGCAACGTGGACAAGGGACGGGATCTCTACCCTCTCCGGCGCTACCACAGCACAACCCGCCAGGAAGAATATAAACAGATAAAGCAGTTTTGTTTTCATATTGAGAGCCATCAAATTATCCACGTTATTGGGTTTCCTCTGTATCAGATGGGCGAAAAAACATCAATGACATTCAGCAGACGGCATCGAAGATTTTGTATGCCGTTGTGAACAGATGAACCTTGCATAACTAATTGAACTGAAACAGAATTAATGTTTTGAAATAATCGTATATTTATTATATAAATCAAGAAAGCGTGTCTGTCTCTGGAAACGTGTAAAGCAAAGAGAGCGAAATCGCGTTGAAGTGCAAAGATAGATGATGACAAACTACCGTCTGCCGCGTTATTTTTATCACGATTTATAGCATACATATTGAACACAGGAAGTATACAACATGACAAAGGGCAGGGATAACCTGAAGCCGGTTAAACGATCCCCCGCGGAAAGGTGCAGTGTGATCACCGTCGACACTCAGACGAGAACCAGACTGCACAGTGAAAATTAATGCAAATCTCAAGGGCTTTATTCCGGGTTCAGTGTCAGTGTATTTTTCGTGTGCTCCTTAATCGCCTCGTCACTGAACCACCAATAGACCTTTTCTCCACCCATAAAGGGCTTGATTTGATCGGTGGTGTGTGGGTCGAACTGGCGTCCGGCGATACCTCCCGGCAGGACTGCGAGGATCTTATCCTGATCCCCTAAATCCGCCACCATCCTGAGAGAAGCGGAGATGGTAACGTTAAAGGGCTTATTAAAATCGTACATGCCGCGGTACAGCGTTTCTCCAGAACCCGCAGCGGGATGTGATCCTCCACCCAGCAATTCCTTCCCGGGTCCAGATCGCATGATGGGGCTGAGAAATTCATGCGTATGTACCTTCCCCCAGAGCCATCCGGCTGGATCATCTCCCAGGGTCGGCTGAAGTTTTTTGGATACATTCAGGGCAGCCTGATGGAAGAGATCGTCCCGTCCCTCTTTTTTGTTACCGGTATCTACATTATCAAACCAGGAAGAATTTCCGTCAATCACCATTTTTTGAAGCCGTTCTTCCCAGAAATACCAGTTGTCCAGCATTTTCCGGGCGAGTTCGTCTCCCAGTTCATCGCTATACACCAGCAGGGCGAATTCGTGATAGACGGACTGGAATACGGTAGGAGCGGCGCTATCCGGAGAATCGACATAGTCCCAGTCTGAAAGTATCTGTCCCAGCGCTCTGGTGTCATCATGGTTTTTCAGCGCCCGGCACATGACCGGCGCTATTTTTTTCGCCATGAGATTGACCGTGTCTCTCTGAAACTTCCAGTGGTCGTCCACCGATTTCTCCCCGGGGCTGTCCATCAGCTCGGCCAGTCTCCGATACCTGTAGGAAGGAGACGCCCAGGAGGTATAATAATAGGGGTAATCCTTTCCCACAACCATGTGGTTGCAGGTGCCGATCCATCCCCGATTCGGATTGATGGCATGGGGCATATCCTCCCAGGGAATCCAGCCTGTCCAGTTGTCCTGGCCATCATGAACTACATAGGGTACCAGACCTTCTTTCTGGGTGCGAACAGGAACCCTGCCTGTTGTCTGCCACCCGAAATTTCCCTCGCTGTCGGCAAAAACAAAATTCAGAGGAACCTGGTTTACACCCCTCAGGGCCTGGCGAATCTCTGTCACCGTCCTGGCACTCTGTAATTGCTCAAAGCCGATGGTGGGGGCCATGGCCTCAAAACCCGACCAGCGCACCGTTATGACCTTGTCGGTTTTCAGACCGGGCATGACACTGGAGATGACGGGCCCTCTTTTCGTACACCGGATTTTGATTGTTTCTTTCCGGAATCCATCAGGCGCTGCCTTGTCTTTTATCTTCAGTGTCTCTTCAATCACTTCAAATGGCAGTGAGGTGTTACCTTCAAGATAATTGCCCGGATTATCCGGATCTACCGTTTCGATGTAAAGATCCTGGGTGTCACTGTAGGCATTAGTTACCCCGATGGCAAATTGGCTGGTCCGGCCAATGATCATCCCGCCTAATCCGGGAATGGTTACTCCCACGGATCGTGTCGCCGGGGTTATAAGCCCGCAGGGGTACCAGGGGCCCGGCAGGATTGTAGCATCCAGGTGCGGGTCATTGGCAACGACAGGTTTCTCACCGGTTGAAAGCCTCGAGCTTACAGCCCAGTTGTTGCTCCCAATCTTCAATGAACTGTCACGAAAGCAGGAGAGCATTGTCTTATCAACTACAATATTCGAGCGGGCGATTTTAAAGGATAAATCCTGGGCATTTATTTCTTGCCGGGTAGTGTCGTCAGGATTGATAGTGATGGGAAAGATTTCAGCGGCCATGTCCGGTCCAACTTTTTCAATCAGCATCTGGGCGATTATCTCGCTGCCGGCATTGGCCGCGCTGTTCCATCCCATGTAATAAAGAATAGTCAATGAATCCACAATGGTCCAGAGCGTGGGTTTTAACCCGGCCAGTTTGAATTCCAGATGTATGTTGCCGGGCCTCGTGGTGATGAAGGCATTGACACCATCTACATATTTCTGGAGGTAATTTCGCGTTTCATCATTGAGCAATTCAACGTGTTTCTCCGCGTTGCGATGGAAGCCCAGCGTTCTCATACGAATGTCCAGACCCCGGGCCTTCTCCCCGACAAGCTCTGTAATCCTTCCGGACGCGAAGAGTTTTGTCAATTCCATCTGGAAAAGCCTGTCCTGTGCAGCGACAAAACCCTGAGCCAGATTAAGATCATCCATATTCTGGGCATAGATATAGGCCATGCCCTTTTCATCACGGAGAACAGTGACCGGAGCATTTAGCCCGGGAATAGTCAGATTGCCATTCTTTGTGAATTTGTTCAGGGGAGAAGAGCCAAATGGATTTATAATGACTCCGGCAGCAATAACACCAATAACGATTACGATAAACACTAACCAAATGATTCCTTTTAACAGTTTCATGATTAACCTCCATACCCGCAAGGGTTTTACCATAAATTTATCAGTAAGGGTTCTGTCATAAAAGACTTACGTCTGAATCCTATATTACATATGTGCGAAGCATATGAGATTAGTCGAAATATGTCAACAAAACCATTCGGCACTGTCGATTTTTGTTTACTTTTTTTATTTGACAATTGCTCAGATTCCCGATAAAAATCTGAACAATTCGCTTAAATTATGATTAACTAAGTGTTTCAATATTATTAAAAGGTCTGGAGGAATTTAATGACAAAAGAAAAAGTAATGAATCGCTGGTATGTTGTAATAGGCGCCATTTTGATCCAGTTGTGTCTTGGCGCTATCTATGCGTGGTCTGTTTTTACACCCAAACTGACCCTGTCCGTAGCTAAGGGTGGGATGTATGGTTTCAGTGCTACTCAGGCAGCGTGGATCTTTTCCATTGGCCTTCTGGTCTTTGCGGTAACAGTGGTTATCTCTGGAAAACTGATTGGAATAATGGGTCCGAGAAAGCTGGCATCCATCGGCGGAATCGTCCTTGGCGCCGGGTACATCCTGGGCGGACTGTTCGGATCTTCATTCTTTACCCAGTTGGTTTTCATCGGGATCGTAGGCGGGGCCGGTATCGGACTTGCCTATGTCATTCCCATTGCCGTGGGGGTGAAGTGGTTCCCCGACAAAAAAGGGATGGTCACCGGACTGGCCGTGGCCGGTTTCGGTTTCGGCGCGACAATATGGGTGAAGGCGGCCGGTTCCTGGTTCGGCCTGATAGATAATCTGAATTTCTTCGGTCTCGGAGGCGTTCAGAGCGTATTTCTGCTCTATGGGATACTTTTCCTGATCTTTGTAGTTATCGGAAGCGTTGTGATGGTTGATCCCCCGGATGGTTATGTCCCGGAGGGATGGACTCCCCCCGAACCGGCAAGCTCAAACCCGGGCAGCTCGGCTTTGGGAATGACCGATTTTACACCGGGTGAAATGGCGAAAACCCCTCAGTTTTATATGATTTGGGTTACATTCCTTTTTTCAGCCATCGCCGGGTTAATGGTAATCTATTGCATCAAATTGTTCGGCATTGATTCGCTGAAGGCCGCGGGAATGACCGCTGCCGCCGCCTCCGCAGCGGCCGGCACAGCCATGGCCCTGTACGCGATCTTCAACGGCCTTGGTCGGATCATCTGGGGGATTGCTTCGGATAAAATCGGACGCAAAACATCCATTTTCCTCATGTGTCTCCTCCAGGGAATCATCATGCTTCTCTTTTACAAGATGGGAGGAACCGTTGTTACGCTGATTATCGGCGCATGTATCATCGGATTTAATTTCGGCGGCAACTTCGCCCTTTTTCCCGCTCTCACGGCAGACTATTTCGGCAACAAGAATGTGGGCTTGAACTACGGATATATATTGCTGTCCTACGGTATAGCCGGTGTCATCGGGCCACAGATCGCCGGATACTTCAAGGACACCGCAACGGGAAGCAGCGATCCTTCAATATGGGTAACTCCTTTTATCATTGCCGGGGTTGTATGCCTTCTCGGAGCAGCTATTACGCTGTTTTCAAAGCCACCGAAAAAGTCATAAGCTTCGAAACAATATAAAAACGCCGGCCATTTGGCCGGCGTTTTTATATCTATCTCCGTCTGAACCTGCGCCAGACAAAACCGACAATCAAAAGTGCAATCAAAAAGAAAAACTAGGGACACTTCCCGTATTAATTTACATTTTTCTTTTCCGCCCGTTTTGCCCTTCTCGGGTTTTGCGATTATTCAACAAAAATCCTTTAGTAAAATACGGGAAGTGTCCCTCTATTTCCCGAGAACCGGACAATCCGAATGGTTCTCTATCCTTGTTCAGGGATCTGGTAAACATGGAACGGCTATAAAGGTCGTTCCCATCCCCAGGCGAGGTCGTCCCGGGCATGCCCCTGAATCAAGGCATCTTCCACCGTTACACGTAAGGCCTCAAATGTTTTTTCGTCCAGCCTCTCGGGCACAACGATGGGGTCGCCCCAACGGACACGAACGCCGCCGAGCGGTTTCGGGATCAAAAACCGGTCCCAGCTTTCGAGTACCCATGCACGTTCCGCCGAAATATAGACAGGAAATATGGTTGCCTGAGCTAACTGGGCCATTCGTATCAGCCCCGCCTTCACGACACCTTTCGGCCCCCGGGGTCCGTCAACCGCGTGAATGGCGCAGGGGTTCTCGGCAAGGTCCTTCGCCATTGCCGTGAGAGCCTCCCTGCCCCCCCGTGAACTCGACCCCCGAACAGGGCGGAATCCAAGCCGCTCAACCACCTGTGCTATCAGTTCCCCGTCCCGGCTTTTGCTTACTATTGCCGACGGCGAAAAGCGGCTGAACCTCTCTGCGTAGTTGATAACGCCAAATAATCGCTGATGCCACAGGGCAACGATAACCTTCCCTCCGGCTTCCATGTGTTTTACGGGACCATCCTCATTGATGACCGTGAGCCTTACGAACCTGAGATAGAGGCGCGTGATATGATACGCTACGGGGATCCCCACCCTTGCAATAAACGAATCGATCCTACGTTTTCCCACCATGAATGCCTTTCGATCTGATTATTCATCTGTTTACCTTATTTTACACAGATCAATCAAGCACCCATATACCTGAAGCAGCATCCCGTAGACCATCTCTTTAAGCGACAGAAGGAGAGTAAAAGGGGACAGATTTATTTATTTGTTTTGCTCGGTCTCCCTTGTCCACAAAATTCCACCCGCCTTGCGATTTTCTTCTCGATCTCATCCACAACCTTGGAACTGCCAGTCAACTGCCCCAGTTGTAGCGATTGACGAATTAGGGTAAAAATAAATCTGTCCCCTTTTACCTTTTTCAGCCATTGCCGGTTTGATGGTAATCTACTGTATCAAACTGTTTGGCATTGATGCTCTGAAGGCCGCGGGAATGACCGCTGCCGCCGCCTCCGCAGCGGCCGGCACAGCCATGGCCCTGTACGCGATCTTCAACGGCCTCGGTCGGATCATCTGGGGGATTGCTTCGGATAAAATCGGACGCAAAACATCCATTTTCCTCATGTGTCTCCTCCAGGGAATCATCATGCTTCTCTTTTACAAGATGGGAGGATCGGTCGCTATGCTGGTTGTCGGAGCCTGCATCATCGGTTTTAACTTCGGTGGCAATTTCGCCCTCTTCCCGGCCATCACGGCAGACTATTTCGGCAACAAAAACGTGGGATTGAACTACGGCTTCATATTTGTTGCGTATGGTATCGCCGGTATCATCGGACCTCAGATCGCCGGATACTTCAAGGATGCAGCCAAGGGTGGGGGTGACCCTTCAATATGGGTAACTCCTTTTATCATTGCGGGAGTTGCGTGCCTGCTGGGAGCTGCTGTTACACTGTTGTTAAAACCCCCGAAAAAGTCATAAGCAACAAAGCAGCAAAGAACGCCGGCCAGATGGCCGGCGTTCTTATTCCTGTCCACAAAAAAAGTTAACTGGCCCCTCAACAAGTTGCAGGGAATGCGCTCGTTGTTCAGTTCAAAACTTACACTTTCTTGCGCCGCCTGATTACACGCCGGATAAGATCGGCAATCAAAATAACAATTAAAAGAACTATGAAAATCGAATTCCGGGGACACAATACTAAATTATTTACTTCCCCTGTTTTTCCACGGACCTTTTGGCCCGGTTTTTTTCTTCCGCAGTTGTTTCCCTAATAGCGCCTCAAGCTTATCAATGAGCAAATCACTGCCAAGTGGTCTGCCTGTTCGTTCATGCTGACGTATTGTTTGTAGTCATCATCTCAAAAGAATTTTTCCTGCCTGCGATTCCCGCGTTGCGTTATGTGGTGCGGATATCCGGGGACGACTATTCTTGCTATACGTGCCATGAGCAACTAATGTAAAGATTGATATAAATTGTCAATAATTTAGTATTGATGTACCGAACAGAAATGAACTACCTCGGCAAGCAACGGGGAATTAAACCCTACAAATTTCGCATCGCACTTCAAGTGATTAGAGTAATCCGTGTAATCTGCGAAATCTGTGGATTAATATCCTTGATTTTTCTATGTTTTCAAATTATATATTTTACGGAAACTAACAAGAGGGGGGATTTTACAACTTTTCTACAGAGCCACTACGACATCTCATCTCACACACATTCGCTGACCCGCTACGGGTACTCTTCTGAACCTGCCGCACCATCAGAGCTACTCCTGAAATTAACAGTTGAAGACACGACACCATTTAGTCCCCTGAAGATTGAGACTAAGTAAAGTACAGGTAAAAAACCAAATGGGGGGAAGAAATAGATATAGTGTCCCCTTATTTTGATAGTAGTAAGGTAGCTTATGAAATATTCTAAAAATGAAGAGTTTTTAAATAAAGCTGAAAGGGCTTTTCGCGCCTTGTTTTCAAAAGCTAAGGAAAAAGACGAAGTGCATTTCGCGTTTTCTCTTAGTCCAGAATTTCGACCTTATACTATTAATACCGCGCTGGAGGGGTTAAATATGTAGTAGGCCTTGGAATTTTATACGTTATATTCATAACAGTCACGGGTAATGCTATGTATGCTTTAACGGCTGCAAATTTATTATCAGTAGAGGTTATGTGTTGGAGGTTCTTAAAGCTAGATGGGAAATCTTAGAAAAAAATCTAAAAAAGACAAGTAGGAAATGGAGGGATGCTTTCCATATTTTACTAAAGAATTTTTGTTGAATGATTTGAAAAACCCAAGAAAGGCAGAACGTTCGAAAAAGAATCTGTAAATTAATACGAGGCGTGTTGTCCCTATTTTTTCAGCGTAGTAACGGTACTTCGAAGGAGGTGTGTGATGTGGAGGCGAAATCTTTCGTTTCGGTACAACTAAAGTACTTGGCTACGTGTGCGCTGGCGGCGCTGTTTCTTGCGTTTGCTAGCGGTGCGTTTACAGGAGAGTACTTCGACAAAGAAGTCGAGAAGGGCATCGAGCATATTTCGAACGCATTGATGGCTTGGCATGAAGTCAATCAGCTAGGGCTGCCGAATAGTGACGTGGATCTCAAGCACATTATCGCCCTGCTTAAACGCGTACATTCTGAGTGCGCGAAGGTGCCGGATAAGACCTTAAGGAAAATGGATGCCGAGTTGGCAAAGGAATTCAGAAACAATTTACAGGAGGGAGCGTGCCTGTATGCGAGTGGTATGAGTGAGTACCGGAAGGCCGTTAAAAAAGTTGCTACTCCTTCGTCGCGAGCAAGGACTGACATGACCAATGGTCAGCAAAAATTGGTTCGGTTTCAGCGGTTTTATAATGCAAATATCGAGCGCATCATAAGATTTCTCAAATCGAAGGGTGTTGACATTATTGGCTAGTGGTGGAGTTGTCGTCAATGCCAAGCTCAGGCGACGGAGGGAATTCCGGGGAATTCCGGACGGATGGTCTTCTGTCAAGAATGAAGACGTGACCCCTCAAAAACACTGCATTCGCACCTCTCAAGCTGGGTGTTATGTGTGAATTGGAGGTAGTTGTGGCCTTAAAAGAACAAATCGAGAATATATTAAACAAATTGACAGATGATCAGCGTGAACTGTTTGTACGTAATATTAATCTCTGGGAGAAAACGGCTGAATTTAATGAAAGGCCACAGCATTTCGATAGTTTCGAGGTAGATAGACATATGTTGATGCAGGAATGGTACTTTATTTTAGAAGATATTAATACCATTGAATTCGATTCTGAAATTTCTCAGACAGCATTAGAAGCTGATTGTGGCGACTCAATTCAACAAAAGCCTAATTCTTCAATATCTCATAAGTTGCGTTTTGAGATCTTGGAGAGAGACGGCTTTCGCTGCCAGCTTTGTGGTGCCACCGCACAGCATAGATCCCGTTTGGAAATTGACCACAAGGTCCCGAAGAAACAAGGTGGGTCTAATGAACCTGACAATCTGTGGACACTTTGTTTTTCATGTAATCGAGGGAAAGGGACTAAGATTATATGAAAATACTCGCCATTATTGTAATTTTCGCTTTCTTATATTGGTTCTTTATTCTTCGACCCGGAAGATTAGATTTCTGGAAAATTGCAGGTAAATACCCTGATGAGGCATTCGATTTTTTTAGATCAAAAGAATGTTGGAAGGTTTTTGAAGGAAATCTTCCAGATGATTATCGCGCTATTGTTCCTAAAGATGATTGGACAGGACCATTTCGACTTTGGATTCCGAAAATAGGAAACAAGGTGATTTATGTCTTTGGTAGGTATCCCGACTTTGAGCAAGCACAGAAAGAATTTATGGCTAAAATAGACGGGGGCACATAACAAGGCGGATTAAGTCCGACTGAAAAAGCCGGTGCAATTTCTATTCTGCATAATTTATTGTCAAACGAGCATTTAGCCAATGCCTTCTTGGCTTTTTTCATCGGCTTATCCGCAACGTTGGGCATTGAAATAGAGGTAGAGTAGAGAACTGGCTTTGTCTCCTTTAGGCTGGCTTATCTGTTTCCGTCCCTTTCGTCTGACGGTGCCTAAATAGCCATACCATGGTTAACGTGCCAATTCTCCCTCATCAAACCGTGCATGCGATTTTCCCGCACACGGCTTTCCGATGTCCTTCATCACAAGGCATGCATAGCACTCGCTGTACCCCGGCATTAAGTGGGTTGAGGAGACCCGCCGAGTACCAGCGTTTCCTACTTGGCCTTACAATAGAGCTTCCTCCATCGTGTCCTGGTGATATTACAAAGTGAATAGCCATTCGGCAATCTTCATCACCCTCTACTCTTCGGTTGCGTGAACAAAGTAGGGTCCCTTCCCTCGGGCAGGGTTATGTTGTCCCATGCCCTCAAACGGTACTATAAACCCCTCCGACTCCCGATACAGCCCGCCGCGTTTTCGTTGCCTTATACGCGCCAGTTGTCATCCCTCTCAATCACCATATCGGGTCTCCAGCACTGAACTGTTTGTCTTCCGCAACATGCCGACCCTGCCACCCCGGAAGATTCCACGGACGGGACTTTAACCCGTTAGATCAAACAGTTGTTACTGCATACGGACATGATACTTAATTATTCAAAATAGTTTGCAGTACTATATTTGTATAGGTGTAATAATAACAGCAGGTTCGCCCAACCATGCTCTTGCTGCGGATCGCAAAAAACCGTTTATCATTGCGGGAGTTGCGTGCCTGCTGGGAGCTGCTGTTACACTGTTGTTAAAACCCCCGAAAAAGTCATAAGCAACAAAGCAGCAAAGAACGCCGGCCAGATGGCCGGCGTTCTTATTCCTGTCCACAAAAAAAGTTAACTGAAGTGCCCCTCAACAAGTTGCAGGGAATGCGCTCGTTGTTCAGTTCAAAACTTACACTTTCTTGCGCCGCCTGATTACACGCCGGATAAGATCGGCGATCAAAATAACAATTAAAAGAACTATGAAAATCGCACCGCAGGCAATCCACGTAACACGGGTCCCGCGCTTCAGCAGCTTGAAGGGATTCCAGCTGGCCTCGACAAGCTGACGTCCCAGTTTGCCCCTGTATTTTTCCGGGATATCCGGCACCCCGTCACCCGTAGTATCGGGAAAGCTCCTGACATACTCCAGAACGCCCGCATACTCCTTGAATTCCTGGATTCCAGGGGCCTGTTTGTCTGCATCGACCCGAAGGGTTCTCAGGTCGTCAACAGGATTCCCGTCTCGGTCTTTTGGAGCAATATCCAGGACATGCCAGGTAAAGTTTCCCACGACTTTTAAAAAGGTGGCATTGTAGATGTCGGCGGCAACCCGTATGAGTCTCTTATTCGATTCCGAATAGTCCAGCAGCTTATATCCATTCTCTTCATCCCCCAGCCATATCTCTGTTACCCGATCAAAGATCATCCGGTTGGGATTGTATGAGAGTTTGATTCCGGAGGCCTGGAGGTAGTAGTCGCCCCCCTTCAGGGGATAGACACTGGTCAATATCTCCAGGGCTTTTTTCATCTCACTCGGATAGATATAAAATGCTATAAGGGGATAGCCCATAGAGGCCTTATCATCGAAACCGATCCCCAGCGGTATGGCACGGAAGACATCGCACACCGCGACATCTCCTGTCCTGCCGATCTCTATATCATCGCGAATAACCCCGTTGCTGATTACCCCCACTTCCACCCTGGTGGCAGGATCATCCGGATCGGAATCGTACTTATTGATGTACCAGCGGATTGAATCAGAGATAAGGTTACCGAGATTGCACTCATCTTCCACGATTTCAAGTCTGAAAGGGGTGTGTGCGATAATCTCACGAAATTCAAGTCCTTCCCCGGACAGGATATCTTTATTGATACGATCTTCAAAGCCACTGATCATGGCGGTAATCCGGGCATCACCCTTGATAGAATCATTGATATCGATGAGGTGATAATCTTTCAGAGATACCTTCCCACCGGTCCAGTCGATATCCATCACACCCACCTGTCTTCCATAGCACCACGCCTGAACTACAAGGGTATCATTCACCTTTCGGACATCGGTTTTCGTATGGGTATGGCCGCTGATGACGATATCGATCCCCGGCGCCTCTCTTGCCAGGATTTCATCCTCGGATTTTTCCGGATTGTCTGAAAGGCCGCTATGCGACAGGCAGATTACGATATCCGCCTTCTCCTCTTCACGCAGTTTTTTGACCATCCTTTTTGCCGTGGTAACCGGGTCTTCAAATTTCACCGGCGAAGCAAAAGGCGCTACTTCGGCGGCATTTTTTCCCATAAGTCCAAAAAAACCTATCCGGACGCCGCTTCTTTCCAACACCAGGTACTGCGCTACAAGTCCTTCGGCAAAAATCTTTTCAAGCTCATCATCGGCCTTGCTTTTGCTGCTGAAAATCGCATTGGAAAAGACAATAGATGGAATCTGATCCCGTCGATTAGCAGTTAAAATGCGGGCCAGTCCGGCGGGTTTGAGATCAAACTCGTGATTTCCGAGGGTAGTGATATCATAACCCATCGCCTTCATCAGCCTGAGTTCAAAAGACTCCTCCCGGCTCAGCATATGAAACAGTGAGCCCATGAGAAAATCGCCGGCATCTACAACCAGCACGGGGTTCTTTCTGCTCTGTTTTACATCCTGTATAACCGTTGCTATCCTGGCCCATCCGCCGACGGTCTTATCATCGCCGGTTTCTGAAGGTGTATAATCAATATTGGGTGAAAATCCCAGAAGATGAGAGTGCAGGTCATTAGAGTGGACTATGGTTAACATTTTTCCATCAGCCGCACCAATTGGTTGGGCAACTAATAGCAGAAATAATATCAGATAAAACCAACATTTTGACTTCATAAAACACCTCCCAAAGATTTAAAATTTACCCGTAAGGGTTTTAAAACTGGAAACTTGACGCATTCGTAAAAAGTCTGTCATTCCCGCGCAGGCGGGAATCCATGGAGGGCTAAGTACCTAAAAGGACTGGATTCCCGTTTTCACGGGAATGACAAAATTGTGCATATTTCGACTTTTTACGAGACCATCAAACTTGATACTTGAAACTGGAGTCAACCCCCTTTGAATCCCTGATCCCTGATCCCTGACCTCTGACTCCTGTCTTTAAGGTTCTATAATCATCGCAACCTCATCACAGAAATCAGGATATTTCGGACAGTTGATACAATCGGACCATACTTTTTCAGGAAGATCCTCCTTATCAATCACTATAAATCCAAGACTTTTAAAGAATTCGGTCTGATAGGTAAGTGTGAATATTCTCAGCAGGTCGAGTGTTATCGCCTCGGAGATGCATGCCTCAACCAGATTTCTGCCGATACCCGATCTCCTGTACTCCTTTTTCACGTAAAGGGACCTTACCTCGGCCAGATTTTCCCAGAAGATATGCATGGCACAGATACCAGCGATGGAGCCATCATCGTCGTCAAGATATACGAAAAAGTCCCTCAAGCTGCCATACAGATTCATCAGCGACCGCGGAAGCATTTCGTCTCTGTTTGATGAAAGATTGATCATCCGGTGAACTATCTTTACATCGCTTACCTTTGCCTTTCTCAACATCTCCCGCACCACCTTATTCTCTCGACATTTTAAGCATCTCAGATGCGTGTTGTCTGGTTTTTTCCGTGATTTCAACACCACCCAGCATCCGGGTGACTTCGTCGATGCGTTGAGCCTCCGAAAGCAGATTCACGCCGGCGTTTGTTCTGTTTTTATACACCTCTTTTGAAACAAGGAAGTGCGTATCTCCGAAACACGCTATCTGTGGGAGATGGGTTATACATATAACCTGGTGATGTTTTGATACCTCTTTCAGCTTTTTTCCCACGACCTCTGCCGCCGCCCCGCCTATGCCACTGTCCACTTCGTCGAACACAACTGTACCGATCGATCCGCTGCCGGCAAGGACTTTTTTCATGGCAAGTATTATTCTGGACAGCTCACCCCCGGAGGCTATACGATTCAGGGGCATCAATTTTTCACCCACATTTGTTGACAGGTAAAACTCCACATCATCCACACCTTTCGAGCTCAGGCAAGAGATATCTCCCTTTCCGGGATAATTCGCAAATCGGACATCAAACAGCGTATCGGTCATCCTCATCGAGTGAATCTCATCCTCTATTGCCTTCTTTAAAACATTCGAGACATCTCTCCTCTTTTCCGACAATTTCTCCGCCTTATCCAGGAGCAGTTTTTCTCTCTGGTCGATCTCCCCGGAAATGCGGGCTATTTCTTCGCCGAGATAGGCCATTCCTTCCAGTTCTTCTGCTATCTCTTCCTTTCTTCTCAGGATATTCTCTATCGTTTCTCCATACTTGCGCTTCAGTTTGCCCAGATATTCAAGCCTGTCATCAATTTCCTCAAGCCGCGCCGGGTCAAATGTTATACCCTTCACATAATCCCTCAGCACAAAAGCGATTTCCTCAAGGTTGAAAAAGGCCGATTCGAGTTCTTCTTCCGAGATCTTCAGACCGGGATCTATTTTCTTTATCTTCTTTATATTACCGACAACACTGTCCAGCTCTTCCAGAACAGAGCCCTCTCTGGTATAGAGAGCATCATGTGCCTCACCGGCGTACTCATCAAGTTTCTTTGCGTTGGCAAGAATCCTTTTCTCATCCTGCAACAACAGGTCCTCACCAATCTTAAGGCTGCTCTTTTCGAGTTCATCCAGCTGGAATCTCAGGAGTTCTTCTCTCTCGCGTTTTTCATTATTTCTTGTTTTAAGTTCATCAAGTTTCTTTTCCAACACCTGCCAGTCACTGTAAAGACCGGCAAATTCGGCCCTGAGGGGCATAAGCCCGCCAAATTTGTCCAATATGTCGATATGGTTATCGGCATCCAGAAGAACCTGGTGCTCACGTTGACCACAGATATTGACAAGCGACTCTCCAAGCGATGAAAGCATTCCCAGGGTCGCCAGATTACCATTTATGTAAATCCTGTTTCTGCCACCTCTGGAAACAACTCTTTTGAGCACCAGCTCGTTGTTCTCGCCCATGTCCGCTTCTTTCAGTTTTTTCCTTATATCTTCATTGTCGCTCACATCAAAAAGGGCCTCAACCACTGCGGAGTCCTCGAAAGATCGCACAAAATCGCTCGATGCCCTGTCACCAAGGAGAAGACTCACGGCGCCGATGATTATGGATTTACCGGCGCCTGTCTCTCCGGAGATCACGTTCAGTCCCTTTGTGAAAGTAACATTCAATTCATCAATGATGGCGAAATTTTTTATACTCAGCTCTGTCAGCATCTTATCAGGGTAATTCACCCCATCCCAGTTTGGTTCGCAGGATCTCCAGATAATCACGATGGGGAGATTCTACAAGGTTTATACGGTTCTCTGATTTTTTTATACCCACCCTGTCGCCCGATTTTAATATAAAAAGATCCTGCCCGTCGAGTGTCACGGACGCCTCGCCTTTTTTTGTCCATACTATCACTTCTATGATGGAATCTGGAGGTAGTACAATAGGCCTCTTCGTAAGGATGTGCGGACATATGGGATTTATAATGATAGAATCGAGCTCCGGCATAACAATGGGGCCACCTGAAGACAGTGAATACGCGGTGGAACCTGTAGGGGTGGATATTATAAGGCCGTCCGCTCTGAAGGTACTCAGATACTTTCCATCAACAAAGGTTTCCAGATTGACCATCCTGGAGAGATTTCCCCTGTTAATTACAACGTCATTAAGTGCGGGATATTCCGCGCCTTTCACGGAAACGTTGAGCATCATTCTCCTGGATATGCCGTATTCCCCCTTAAGAATCATTTCCATGGTGCCGAGCATTTCGTTCAGATTGACCACCGTCATAAAACCAAACCCTCCCAGATTAACACCCAGGACAGGCACATCAGACCCTATTGTCATACGCGCCGCCATAAGGAGAGTCCCGTCACCACCGAAAACTACGATCATATCCACCGCGGATGCCAGATTCCCCCTGGAAACCCCGGGCATATTTATCTTTCCGGCTATTTCTTCCTCGAAGAGAACTTCCAACCCCCTATCGGAAAGCCATCTGCCAAGCCGCAATGAATATTCGGCGGCCTTTTCCTTATCACTGTTTGCGATAATTCCGACTCTTTTTATATCCATAAATATCTCCACATGTTACCTAACGTTACCTGACACCGATTATTGAAAACCTTGTAAATGATTCTGTTTATTTATGAGGATTTTCGTTCAAGATCAAGGCGTGCGAAAAAAATAACCACAGGCATATAGTTGATATTCCGAGGATTATTTTTTGAGCATAACGCAGAGATTGGGCGAAAAAACCATTAATAAATAGCATCATAAACAACTATCACAAAAAAAAAGAGGTGTCTATTGTAAATGGCTTGACACCGACTCCTGAACTGCGTTAGTTTCCCCGCCTGGCAGATAACTGATTCTGTTGATCAAGAAAGGTGATATATTATGGGGCTATCAAAAGGAAATCTAACTTTCACAAAATATCGCGTTGCCGGCAAATTGCCGGATAAATTTCCAGATTTTATAGACAGACAGATAAAGTCCTTCGCCTTCAGGGAACTGTCGTCCGGGGGCGAAGAAAAATCTCTTGGCTGGACCAGTTTTGACAATATACTGGATACCGATTTTGAATACGCGAACTACTCAATAGCCGATTATATCGTCTTCTCCCTTCGTATTGATCGCCGGACAGTGCCCCCCGCCCTACTGAAGCTGAGGGTACTCAAAGCAGAAAAAGAGTTCCTGGAGGAAAAAGGGCTGAAGAAGCTCTACAAGGGACAGAGAGAAGATATCAGGGAAACTGTCAAATTAGGATTGTTAAGCAGGGCGCAACCGGTCCCTTCATTCTACGAGGTCTGCTGGTCGGTATCGGGGAAATGGCTGCTGTTCGGCTCGCTCTCGGAAAAGGTGAACGACGATTTTAAGGAATTGTTCAAAAGATCATTCGACCTGCCCCTCACCCATCTTATGCCATGGGACGCGGAGTCGATGCCCAGCGATATCCCGCTTCCGGGAAGAGAGTTTTTGACGTGGCTCTGGTTCAAGAGCGAAGAGCGCGGTGGAAGCATCATGATCCCCAACAGTGGAGACACTGAAGTAATATTCCTGCAGAAGATAGTGTTGGAATCGGGCGAAGGAGAGTATTCCGAGACGGTGGCTTGCAGGGGGCTTCACGCGGACCTAGAGGAAGGCAAGTCGGCGCTGCGCAAGGGTAAAAAAGTAACGGAAGCGCGGATAAGCCTCGGCGCGGGGAATGCCCAGTTTGAATTCACATTCAAGGCTGACACCTTCTGCTTTCAGGCCCTCAGACTTCCTGTGCCAGCGGATGAAGAGGAAGATGACCGGGATGGAAGAATCCTTGAGAGAATCTATCTCGTAGAGGTCACAATGAAGTCAATGGAGCAGTTGTTTGCCCTTTTCCTTGAAAAGCGACTGTCCCCTCAATGGGCATCTGAAGAACTGCCGCACATGAAAAAATGGCTGACCGACTGATCTGGACATTGGGCCATATCTTGGTTTCTGCCACTTTTACCGGTTAAGCCAAGATTCAATTTGACAATAACAAAAATAATGGTATATTTCCAACTATGGCAGCGAGAAAAAAAGAAACAGACTTTAATGAGTATTTTGATTTTCTGTGGGAATATGCCCGGTCGAAGAAGATAAGCAAAGGCAAGTTTATGAAGGACTCCGGCCTCTCTCCCCAGAGGTTCAGTGAGTTCTCACAGAAGAGCCGGAATATAACCGGCGAGTATTTCCTCAAAATGCTGAGCGGTGTCGGGTTATCCCCTGGGGAAATGGAAAAACTCAGTAATATGCCCTTCTCCGAAAAACAGTCAGTCCAGCTTGAATTCGACAGCTTTGTCAAGGGCCAGAAATCCTTTCTCGAAGAATTGATGAAAGATCCGGCAAAATTACATATCTGTAAAACAGTAATCCGATCCAGAGGCCTCTGGGACAATCGCTATATCCAAAAGCTGTTTCTGAAGTTATCAGAAATATTCAAGAAATAACGCCCTCTATCTCTTGTTCCTCCGATCTCAACAAAAACGAAAATGATGACAAAAGAAAAAATACCTTCAACCCCGGCCATTCGCTTTCTGAGAAAAAACAGAGTCGACTTCACGCCCTGTCCTTACAAATACGAAGACAAGGGGGGCACAAAGGTAGCCTCAAGGGAGCTGAAATGTGACGAGCACCAGATGGTCAAGACACTCGTCATGGAAGATGAGTACAAAAATCCTCTTATCATACTCATGCACGGAGATATGCAGGTATCAACAAAGAAACTGGCCAGGACAATCGAAACAAAATCGGTAATTCCATGCGATCCCAAAACGGCACAGAAGCACACGGGATACCTGGTTGGCGGAACCTCCCCCTTTGGAACAAGGAGAGATATGCCAATATATATGGAAGAAAGCATCATAGACCTTCCAAGTATGTTCATAAACGCCGGGCGCAGGGGTCTTCTCGTCGAAATGCAACCGACGGAGATTGTAAGGATTCTTGATCCCAGACCGGTTAGTGTGGGGATATGAAAATCTGGATTCAGACCGGAGAAATGTTTCAACAATAAACAGCGTTGACAAAAGTTTACTTACATATTAGTAACCGTTTATGGTTTACAGTTATCAGTTTACGGTTAAAAAAATAGAAGGTTTACAAATATTGCACAGGGATCGGCTGAAGAACTGTGAACACAGCTATCGCATAGTTCATCGAAAGAACCGTGAACGGTAACTAATATTATTGGTAGCTCGTAGTTGCAACAACACGTGAGGACAAAAGTATATGGAACAGTTTTTCAATCTCTACAACCAGGGCTTCATAAGAACCGCCGTATGCGTACCGGAAGTACAGGTGGCAGACCCCTCTTTCAACGCCACGCGCACCATCGAACTCGCCCGGAAGTCCGCTGAAAATGATGCCATTTTTGCACTGTTCCCTGAGCTCGGCATATCGGCCTACTCCAACGAAGATCTCTTTCATCAGGATGCTCTTCTGGAAGGCACCCTCGCGGCGGTAGAAACCATCCTTGACGCCACAAGAAACCTCAACATGATCATGACCATAGGCGCGCCCCTGCGGGTTGATTCACTCCTATTCAACTGCGGGCTGATACTCTACAAGGGGAAGATTCTGGGGGCAGCAGTAAAATCTTATCTCCCCAACTACCGTGAATTTTATGAAGGGCGCCAGTTCAGCCCCGCCGAAGAAGCCATATCAGAAACGGTCAATATATGCGGCCAGCACGACATCCCCTTCGGCGCCGACCTGATCTTTGAAGTGGATAATATAAAACATTTCAAGCTGTTTATTGAGATATGCGAGGATGTATGGGTCTCCATACCTCCGTCAAGTTTCGCGGCCCTCGCGGGAGCCACCGTTATAGGCAATCTTTCCGCCTCCAATATTACAGTGGGAAAATCCGAATACAGAAA
>Ga0222683_1000025_pt1 | contig 77845 bp, 52 predicted proteins | sample AntAcemetage1073_FD_179841 | JGI IMG/M metagenome (GOLD analysis project Ga0222683, IMG submission 179841) | Saline water microbial communities from Ace Lake, Antarctica - #1073 | ecosystem: Environmental > Aquatic > Non-marine Saline and Alkaline > Saline | place: Antarctica: Ace Lake... | reverse complement strand
TCTCTACGATGCCAAGTTCACCAAGTGCTGAACCATCAACTTCTAAACAATTGTCTTTATTTGAATATATGAAGAAGTCGGTGCTGTTCCAGATATCACCTGATGTAACTGAGGTCAGTACAAGTCCATTTCCATAATTAACAGGAATATGTAATCCTCTTACAAAACCATCATTATCATCCAAAATGAGTTCAGCAATTAACTGATCACCAACTGTCGAGGTTACAAGATCTATGTAAATTGGATGAGAAGCAGGTATTTCATCTTTGGTATAGACTGAATAGTCAGTATTTTCATAGTTCATAGCAAAGATCATCAGGTCTTCAAAGCCAATAGCTCCATCCGGTGTTGGAAGGGCATTTCTGGAATAATCACTGGTTGGTCCAACATCTAAGATACTACCAGAGGCAGTGGTATTCCAGGCCGGACTGAATAATGCGATATCTAAACTTGTTACTTCACCGTCTGGTGTTTCATTAACATCTCCCAGCCAATAAGATAATGCTGGTGAAACAACTGATGGATTAACTGCCAAACCATTCAATCCTTCAGCATAGATCACATAATAATAGAACCCTCGAGTATCCAGAGTGTTAGTGAAACTGGTGATATCGGCTTTTGTGACTTTTGTCCAATCATTAACATCCGTAGCTAACTTTGGATCCGCAGGAAGGGTCGGACTTGTTGGAGCCGTTCCTGTATATTCAGGATATCCGGTATTAGCTCCGTTAATTCCAAAATCAGAATATGCTTTTCGCCAAATATGAATATAGGAATAGGATTCTGAAGGATCATCCCATTGTAATTCGATTTTGTTATTAGAATCCACTGAAGTCTCAGGATAATTATTGTGACCACTTACTTTCCAGACAAGCGCAGCTGGTGCTGTAGTATCTTTATTGAATTGCCAACTGCTTGTGCTTGTATTTCCAGCTTGGTCAATTGCCTGGAAGTAAACAATATGACTTCCTTCAGATAAACCACTTTCTGAATCACCAAAACCTGGTAATGTCCAATCTGCTGCAGCAGCCCAGGTTCTACCAGGAACGTCGCCTGATGGAGTACCTGGAATTTCAGTCCAGGAACCTGCTGCGGTGGCATCAATTTGATACCAGAACGTAGCGACGTCATAATTATCGTAGTAACCCAATGCACTTATTACTGGTGCCGTAGCATAATAACCGTTTTCAGCTTCTGAAATACCATCGATTTCAGGTACTTCTGAATCAATTGTTACAACTCCATTTGATACACCATTACAAGGTATAGTTACATAACTTCCATTTTCAAATTCTTCGATGTTTAGAACATTTATAGAAATGTTACTGCCAATTAAATTTGTATGGTCGGGTAAGCTGGTTAAATTAAATGTAAGTAATTCGCCTGTTGCACCTGTACCTACTACTGATACGTTTGTTTGATTTGTTACTGCACAATTAATCAAGTAAGTATAATGGTCTTCTTCTGGTGCAGTTTCATCAGCTACATAGAATAAAGTATTACCAGTTACAAATAATTCGCCCAAGCTAAATTCGCTTTTTCCTGGATTTGTAAAATCACTATTGCTAAATACTATTTCGATTTCATAGGCACCTAGAGCATCTACTTCACCAATGTTTACATCATACTGGGCTTCTTCTCCACCAGTAACAAGATAAGAGGCTGGACTAACACTCAAAGCAACAGGATCATTCAAAATCGGGTCTCCTGTATCAACACTACCTGTTACATTTCCAGTTGTGTACACAGCACCCCAATAATTGCTGGTTGCGTCAACAGTACCAGAAGTAGCATTGTTAACTATTCCTTTACCTTCATCAGCAATAATACTTCCATCGGTGACACTAACAGATGATGCATCTGTAACATTTACCACAACTGCTTCATCGCCGGAATCAGCTTCAATATTGACACCCGAAACACTGACTCCATTTGTATTAATTGTCAGAGCCGGTCCTTCAACTTCATCATCACCAATAATTGTTGGTACTGCACCATCGGCAGCAGTAATTGTGATGTTATCTTCCACAGTAAAATTGCCTGTAAAAGTACCTGAACCGAGTATAATTGAATCGCCGAGTGCAGCACTCGCCAGTGCATTTGTTAGTTCATTGGAAGTAAAGACTTCGATAATTGTCTTGCTTCCATAATTTCCTTTGAGAGTAGCTAATTCAGTAGAAGGAGTAGTTGTAGCTGTAGCATACCAGGGCATGAAATCTACATTATCGGATACAGCATTTCCTGAACCACCAAGAGGATTGGAAGTATTGTTAGGACCATCTGCTTCGCCCCAGTAGTTGCGAGTGGCATCGTACGTTTGTCCAGCCGGTGTATCAGATAGTGAAATTCCGTATGAAGTATTTCCTGAAATTTCATTGTACTTAATTGTATTTCCAGTAACAACGCCAACATAACTGTTACCACTTACATCATCTTCCAGGGTAATACCGGTTGTATTGGAATTAATGAGATTATTTTGTATTGTATTGCTCGTTGTAGATAGAGCACCACATCTCATTTGCAGTCCGATACCATTAGACGATACTGTATTATCAGTAATCGTATTTGAAGAACTACCCATCAATTGAATACCTTCCTCGGGATTTCCTGAGATAGTATTGTTAATGATAGTGTTATTACTTGCTTTCCAGAAGTAAATTCCAATAGCTCCATTATCTGTTATCGTGTTATCCAAGAAGTCATTATGATCGCAATCCATATCCAAATAGATAGCCTGTCCACTATCTACACCAGGAAAAGTCGGACAATTTGTAATTGTATTATTAGTGACCGTGTTGTAGGTAGACACACCTCCCTCTCCTTCGAAATAAATACCAATTACATTGGAATCCATCTCGTTGTTTAACATGTTATTATGGCTGGAGTTAAACAGCATAATACCAATTGAATTATTATTAATGTCACAATTCTTTACGTAACAATTATCATTTTCATTCAACCTAACTCCAATATCACCTTCACCATCGACAGTTGTATGGTTTATTTCAAATCCATTAATAGTAACATTATCAGCAGTTACAGTTATAGCTACACCGTCATCAACTTCTATTACAGGAAGCGAAGAGCCGTTTTTGATGAGTGTTAATTCGGTACCAATCGTTAGATTCTCGGCATACGTTCCCGCAGTAACACTGATCACATCTCCTGTATTGGCAGCATCGACAGCAGCCTGGATAGTTGCATAACCGGTATTTTGCGTTTGGTTTGTAACAGGATTTCCAACCAATGTAGTCATAGCTTCATCTGCATACCAGGGAATGTATAACACATAGTCGGAAACAGTTGATTGTGGACCATTTGGTCCCCAGTAGTTTAGAGTGGCGTCGACTTCGACAACCATATGATTATAGATGCCGTAATAAGTATTGCCGCTGATATTGTTATTGTGAGCAATCAGCACTGTCGTATCAGCCTCGTTATATCCAACAAGAATGCCATTTCTATTGCCTGTCACGGTGCTGTTCACAACTGTAACTGATGTACCAGTACCATAGAAGTCAGTTGCATAAATGCCAGCTGATACGTAGTTTGTAGATGTAACTCCTGTACAGGCTGATACATCATAGCCATCAACTGTTCCTGAACCACCACCACCGAATTCAATACCATAATCCAGCCAGTCACCGTCTCCTTTGCCGATATACGTACAATCTTCGATGTAGGCTATGGGATTGGGTGCAGTCCCAATAGCACCACCTCGGACGTGAATGCCGATGCGCTGAATGTTGCTGAATTCACAGCGGGTAATGTTACCTGTTCCTGTCAATAGGGAGATACCACGACCCTTATAAAGTTCGGCTTTTATGTTCTTTATGATACAGTCTTCTACTGTAAGTTCGCCACGTGATTGGATCGCATGTAGTATTATCCGTGGTTCTCCCACAAGATCAGTACCATCCAGGGTTACGTCACTCAATGCGAACGTTACAGCTGGAGATACATAAATCCATGCGGAGGATTGATCATAACTAGCGACTGTTGTGTCGTGATCGGGTTTAATGATCGTTGTAGCTTTGCCTGAGCCAACAATCGTCAGATTCTTGTCAATAACGATTTGTCCGACTTCATAATACGTCCCAGCTGCCACTGTGATCACATCGCTTGAATTTGCGGCATCAATGGCTGCCTGGATGGTTTCATAACCCAGGTACTGTGTAGTATTAATGACATTTACTTTTGATGGTGCAACAAGTTTGTCTCCACAAATTATACTACCATCTGTAAAGGTATTATTAGCTTTTATATCTGCAAGGTCAATTTCCATAGGTGGATAAGTGGGATAAGTGTCACCAGAGGACCTGTCGAAATAGAAGTCAAAATCATCACTGGTAAAAGTATTATTCGTATAAACGAAATTTATGTCAGCAGCAGTGTGCTGTTGATTGAAATTGTGAAAAATATCGTTGCGGTAGGTAAACCCTTCTATGTTTTCTTTTACATATCCAATTGTACCAGCATTAGATACATCAAAAGTATTATTTGAATAGGTAATGGATTTACCAAAAAAGTGCCAACTAGCCCTCGTATACACTGCAGTGTAGGTCGTTCTGGTTACAATACCAGCTGGTAACGTCTCAGTTAGATTGAATTCGTTATTCGAAAAAGTCCAGTTGCCACTCACTGCATAATGGCCGCTTACTCCACCTTCATGGTTAAAAACACCCATAGTGTAAGTGTTAAATATATTGTTGCTGACTAATCCATCCGTTGTTATTTCAACTGTTGACTGATTATAGGGCTGAACAGCAATACCACAACGACTTTGATCGATAACATTACTCAACACATCGCCAACTGTGCCTAAAAGAGAAATGGCATATGCCCAGGTACCAGTTAAATCTGATAAAGCTGTGCCTGTAATATAGTTAGTACTGATTTCTACATCTACAATTGTTCCTAATGTTTCAACATCGCCAGCAGATCGATGAACGCAAATTCCGTACATGGGAAGACCAATAACCCTGTTGTTTTTTGCATTGAAATTTCCTTGATCGCTATAAATACCTATTGTTGCGGCATATTCGTCGCTCAAGTCCTTTTCATCCTGCAATGTGAATCCATCAATTGTTACATTTTCAGCATTATTAGTGATTAATGAAATCATGATACCGAAAGGATCTTGCCTTACAGCGTCATCCGGTGGAATAATGATGGATTCATTGCTGCCATCGCGGCCTGGGGCATAACCAGAAGTTCCTGAGAATGCTCCTTTTAAAGTTAAGGATTCATCAATAGTGATAAACTCTTCATACAATCCATCAGCCACATTAACAGTACCATCTTCAGCAACAGCAGTTACACCATCACTAATATTATCAAAAGCATCATAATCCCAGGTGTGTCCACCACAACTAACTGCTGTGTAGTTATCATCTACCCAAACTTCAGAAGGAAATGACGCAGCAATGATGATTCCATCACCACCTGAAAACATCTGAACATTTTCGTTGTTTAACGTGAATTCCCCGGTTCCTACATCACCTGTTGAGGTTTGTTCAACTTCGATATGTACAACGTCACCTGCAGTCCAAGCAGTAGCAAAGTTGCCACATTCAACTCCTACTCCAGGTGGTACTGAATAAAAACAGCCAAAGCTACTTTGAGTGAGAACGGACGTGGGATCGTTAGTAAGCCAGGCCTCGAATGTCAAATCACCGGCAAGTGGATTGTAACCACTTTCATTTTGAACTTCTACATAAAGTGGATGTGGAATAGGTTGTGCAAACACACTTCCAGCAGCGATTATCATGATAAATGTTATTACATATATTATTTTTTTAAAACTCATTTTTACTCCTAAATTACTATACTTTTTTATTTAGGTTACCGTAAATTGAAAAAGGGTTGAGTTGACCTTCAATTCACCCAATCATGGGTCTGTTTCTTTAAGCGGAGGCAGACCCTTTTTGTGTTTGATCTACGGGCTTCTTATAAATTTCATAATTATTACCTCTTATTATATTTGTTTGATTAATATTAAAATGAATAACCAACTAAAATGGAGAAATTTGTTGGTTATCATGTTGATTTTATTCGTTAACATACATACAACCTAATTAAGAAGTTAACATACTTGGCTTTTTTGTAAGAATTTTCATTATTTTTTTTATAGTACAAGCGCCTATTGAATATAATCTGGATTTAAAAAAATATTGTATAATAAGTTCACTATAATCGACATCATCTTCTATAATAAATATTAAAGGTTTGCTAATTATTTCATTATTACATGAATTTTTCACGAAATCCCCATCAATTTATCAATTATAATTATGAATATATATGAATTTGTCTTAATACAACTATCAATAGATTCTTTAAAAAGTATAACTTCCCTACGGCAAAATGTATTGAATTTTTTAAAAGTATTATTTGTTACACAATAATTGTGTATTACTGATTCATGTAATTGGAAATTGTATTTTAATAATGCATGCCCATAACTTACGCTATAGGCGCCAGTTAGCGGCGGGGGGGGGGGGGGTAAATTCATATAATTAGTTCTATCTTGCAAGAACAAATTAATATAAATTCCAAAAGAAAATCTTCTTTTTATCATGAAATCATTCAAACTTTTATTTAAATGGGTTGTCAATTTTTTTATTTTTTTTTATCAAACTTCTGGTTACCAAGCCCCAGTTTACCAAGGCGTAATGCAATGAAGACTGGCTTGGTAACCCATAACCTATTAAAATCACCACATTCCCATCCGCCTGCTCGAGGTGTCATGGACCCACTCCATGGCACAATATAATCAGTCAAGGATTGGTCCCTGACTGCTCAAAAACGACTTTTTTTGAGAAGGACTTGAATCGCTGCGAATGTAATTAGTGTGATTCGAGGATTGACACATTCTCGCTTCATACTTCGCCACGAAGCAAGTCTGATTATGTTTTTCTTAAAATCGTACTTGTAAAGAGACTCCGTATGTCCTCGTAATATAATTCTTCTCCTCAGAAACAAATGCTCCATTTGGCGATTCTGTTTTTCTACTTTCATAGGTAAAGAAGGTGCGGAAATTCAGGATATGCCACAGAGGACAGATCAGCCATCCTTCGTAATGAAAGATATTGTCTTTTCTTCCTGAATGGAATGGATCGACTACCGGAGAAAAAGGTGATTGAAAATATCTGTTTTCCCATTCGAAACTGTGAAACAATTTGATCGGAATACCCCATCGGCTGCTAAATAAGGGAAATGAAATGGAGGTATAAAATATATTTGAATCATAAGAAGGATCGCGGATCTCGATGCTGCCAGATTGATAGACCTTTTCAGCTCGAGCTATGGACTGGATATAGGAATATTTGAATTTTATCTTACTATCTTCCATTGGTCGAAAACCGATCCAGCCCTCATTGATGAAATTATATGCATCATATTCCGGGAAAAAGTCGTTATAGTTCTGGTCAGTATATTCAAAATTATATCCAATTTCACCGTAATCAAGGATACGAATATTCAAACCGGAACACACCAGATTTTTTACATAGGTAAAATCATGATATCCATAATAAGGATCAAAATTACTTTTATATTCGTTAATAAAGATGTATGGATAATATGAGTATTTTGCTCGTATATCTACATATTTACTGAAATATTGGATAAGCTCGAAACTCACAAATTTGAAATCTTTAAATCCGTTTTTCCAGTATTTGTCATAAGAAAATTTGAATTTGCTGATCTGCGTATGTCCCATCATAAGATTATGCTTGAAGCCAACTTCAATATCGAATGAACTCACAAAGTCATCAACTGATTTCAGATGATACTTATCAGGATCCTGCCCACTGAGGAACTCGCCTATGTCTTTTGCTGAAAGATTGAGTACATTGCTGTCAAAATATGTTCTTATATCGATCTTATTGTAAAGAGAGTAATCGAACTCCTGTGCGGAGAGTGTGTGTCCACTTATTAAAACTACAAAACAAATGAAAATTATTTTTTTCATCTATCCCCCACGAACACTGCTGTTTTATTAATATAAAATCTAAACAATACTGTATGATTAATGGATGTTTTCATTATCTCAATATGATGTGTACCCTTATCAAAATGAAGGATATTCACATCACCGGTTGAGGGAATAAACTCGATATTATTTGTCAAGATAGATTTTGAAGACTTATACCCTACCTCACTAAAGGAAGCGAATACACGACCATTATCGAATACATCAAACTGATAATCGATCTTCTTGGTTGCGGGCGTATCAAATATCACGCGGCTGATGATCTTGAGATAAATCGGACCTTCCAGATCGAGAGCTATCTTATTACTTTTTGGTTCGTAATAAGTGTATTCTTTATCATTGAGCACAAGCACTTTTTCATCACTGTACACTTCCGGACTGTAAGCAATATATTCATGCTGGGATGAAAAATTGGAGGGGGAGTTATACCCAAATTTGAAGAGAATCGGTTCCAAAGAAATATTCTCTACCTTTATTGTATTCTGGCTATTTTGTAATGATATCAAAGATTTATTAAAGGTTGAAACCACTTGTCCATTCACACCCCGAGTAACGCTGCTTCTTTTGCAAGTTTTTTGAATGGTATCGTTACGAGCATTGTAAGTGAGCACATATGCATATGAGCGAGAGTCCTTTTGTTGTTCAAAGAAAATTCTCGAATAAATTTCGAGAGTATCTATATTTGACGGAGCAAGTGTAATATTTTCCTTTGAATGCAGCAAATAATAGGAATACAATTTTTGGTTATTTGAATTGTATAGCATGAACTCATCAGGTTCTTGAGTAAATTTTAGATCTGCCTGTTGAGCATAAATTATTGAGGTTGTACTTAATGCAAAAATAAATACAAGGATGAGAAATTTTTGAATATCCAATACTGAACACGGAATGTCCAACATCCAATTACTGTGATTTTTCATAAATACAACAAATCTTCTAATGTAATTATTATTCATTTTTTCTTTTTCGCTGTGTCAATGCTCTTGAAATAAAATATGTTTACCTGCTTTTTTCTAATACAAGAATCTCGTTTCCAAGCCCCAGCTTGGAAATGTGTGTTAGTTGCTAAGCTGAATATTAATGCATAATGGTTATATGCATATAACACATAATCAATAAATAGGTCCTGCAGATCGAACTTCTTTTGATTACTTTCTTTATTCTTTTCTTTCTCAGTCATTTATTTTCCTTCATCACCTGTCCCGTGAAATCTTTTTTTTATTTCACAGGGATTGGATATTCCTCGGGACATTGGATGTTTTTCCCTATTTTGCATTTTCTTCTTTAAACTGCTGTTGCCGCCTATCAAAGAATATCACGATCATAATAAGGATGACAAGAATGGCCAGTGCGATCGCAGTTACAGTAAGATTATATCGCTCTTCAAGAAACATTGCACCTGTTCCAGGTTCGGGCAAGGGCACAGGTGAGATAGGAAGGTTATATTCCTCAGCAAGTGCTCGTACATCGAGCAGATGAATGACCGGTACCCCCTTTTCTGCGAAGAGGAACATTGTCCCCTTTTTAGGGATGTTGCGTGTCAGCACACGTTTATGAAGTCCTGGGGGCAGCAGACGCCCATTCACCGCATCCCCAAGACTGGAAAGCCCACCACCAATGTTCACGTAAAGAGCAATATCACCATTATAGGTGTTTTCAAAAATTTCCATCTTGCGCTCGATATTTTTCTCGATACTTTTTTCCTGGATAAGCTCAACATTATTTCGGTCAACAGCTTCGACAATAAGGTCACGACCTGCTTTGCTCAATCCTCGTCCTAGATCTCGCCCACCGCCAATTGATGCAGCAACACTTTTATATGAAAATATGTTCTTTTCATTGAGTAAAGTTTCCATATCCAACCATGTAAAATAGGGATCTGTAGCACCAAACATGGATGCACCGACAGAGCTGATGAGCACAACATCGAGTCCGAGCACCTTTGCAGCACTCAAAACTGCAATATTAAGAGCCGGCATAGAACCGGTCACATTAACTGCTATCACATCACCTTTTTTAAGTTTTGCTTTCTGGAAAAAATCAACAATAATTGCAGAAATATTAGGATTGAGGGTGGTTAATTTTGCAGTGAGATCTCCCCTATCTGTCGTAATTAATGAATATTTTTCGCCGATAAGACCGGATTTATTCGGGTCGTTCAGTTCATCAAAAGTATAACCTTGTTTAATTCTATACTCTCTGATTGCATCGGTTGCCATTTTTGTGAGTTCTGCAGCTTGTAATTTTTCTTCATAATATTTTTCTTTTACCCAAACTCTGGAGTTATGAACCCATAAAAACAGTCCTACCGCAATAATCAAAAGTATGATAACACTGATCTTAGAATGCGCACTTGGTATATACATAGTTCCTCAATTCATTTATAGTTCTTTCTAATTTTAAATGTGCCGATATAGTGAAATAAAAGAATCTGAATTTCCAATATCGAACACGGAATGTCCAATATCCAAGTATTTAGCTGTTTCATACTCAAACGAAACTTAGACATTTATTTTCCTTCATCACCTGTCCCGTGAAATCTTCTTTTTCACAGGGATTGGATATTTTTTAATAAGTTTCATTTATCCTATTAGTTGTCCGCCGAATACAAGAATGAGAATCAGCCGTACAATAACTGCTGCCACTCCCATAACCGATATTGTCTGAATGATGCCTTGACGCTCCATGGAATTTGCGATCAAACCGGGTATGATGTACCCGATCACACGAACGGCCTGATCACCTGGAATGTATGAAAACAGCCCTAAAGAACGAACCATCCAACCAATGATGAATCCCAAAAGAACTGATATGACCATCCTGCGGCGCCCATACATGAACATGAACATGCCAAGGAATTTCACGATGCCATAGACTGAAAAACTGATCGCCAAAGTTACTAATATTGTAAGTGGTTCATGAAGATATAACGCGATGTATCCGCACACAACAATACCACCTGCAGCAATACCGAATGCTTCCAAAAAGAAGAGACTTGTTAAAACACCTAATCCTATTGCGACTTCAAACATTTATGATTCTCCGATCTCTGATTTATTTCTAAAATAATCCACGATGATTCCGCCGTTCCCACCAATATTTCCAATGCCTATGAGCAGAATATTCTTTGTTTTTATTGTATCCAGTTTTTTCATGAACTGCTCGCCAGTCACCCATCCGAAGTTATGAACTTTCTTCATAGGGAGTTTGTTTTTCTGTGCATAAGAATAGATGTTAGCAGTTTCCTGTCCGATGAGATACAGTCCATCAAAATCTATGTTTTGGAGCATCTTGATCAACTGCCTTGAACGGAACATGCGATCTGCACGAGTGTTAAGAATAAATCCGCAAAATTTTATATCGGGATGGAGTTCTTTTACAGAGTTAATGACAAATTCCGTAGATTCGGGGTCATTTGCAGCAAATGAATGAGCAAAAAATACGTCTCTTTCATTATTATGCACATGAAAAAGAGAAGTTGCACCAATATCGGGTTTTGCCTTTTTCATTCCCTCGAGTGCGACTTCTCTTTCTACTCCACATGCTTTGCATACATCCAGAGCCAAAGAGATATTATCCTTATGCTCGATGTAAGAGAATTCTTCAAGCACTTCATCGGAAATTACTTCCGGATCGCTGAGGTAAAGCTTGGTCTGTTTTTTATCTGCGATCTCTTTCATATATGGGAACAGCTTTTTCTCGCTTGTATATGATAGTGCTTTCTCAGGTATAGTATTGCATATGGAATAGGTGACATTTTTTATACCTGGTCCCATAACATCGAGGTGGTCTAGACGAATATTGGTAATGACTCCGATATCAGATCTTACAATTTTATGTTCTGTTACCCACTGATATTCCGGCATAACAGCCATGCATTCGAGCACAAGAATTTCTGGGGAACGTTTTGCGGCAAATTTACATATCTTGACCTGCTCGCGAATATTCGGACCATGAGGGCGCTGTATGGGAATTTCATCTCCGTTTTCAAGAATAATCCTCGGTGCTGAGCCTGTTGTTTTCGCAATCGTTCTCTTTCCACCTTCACGCAGACCTGCAGCAATAAGCCGTGTTACACTGGATTTTCCACGTGTCCCGTTTACATGAATAGTGAGAGGTATCTTTTTTCTGTTTGTATAATGGGAATAGTACTCATATACTGAAAATATTATGACTGCGAATAAACCTAAAATTAATATGTACATAGATTTTTATTATGTTCAATTTTTTTTGAATATATAAACAATTACGATTACTTTTTTGTCAAAATATTTACGAATAAAGAGTAATTTTTCAGAATTTAAATTATTTATCGTGAGTTTCAATACTGGACTTCACAATCCGCCAGCTGGCTGATGGAGTTCAAAATGTAGTTTTCATATCAGGGATTCGAGCTTTATGCATTCCCAAAGAGTGAACATTTAAATATGCTTTGCATTGAACGTCCTAAAGCTTTGGGAACGAGAGAACAGGTGAGGAGTTAGGTTGCAAGATTGGAAAAATAGAGCGCAGATTAACACTGATACAAATCTAAAATTATAATTTCCTCTGTGTTCTCTGCCTGACAAGGTGCCCTGTCTGGGCATATCATAGCGAAGACTGAAGTGAAATGAATGCGGATGTTGAGTTTGCGCAAAAGTCACAAGATGCGCAAGATTGGAATCTTGCTTTACCTTTCGAACCACCTTTTCCACAATTCCTGCCCTCACTCCTCTTTACCAATTACAATTCTAAACGTTCTATAACAATTCCTAAATTGACAAAATAATAAGTTATATATAATGGATCTGTGATAATGCATATGCACGAAATTATAATTTAATATAAATTTATCCTCAAAAATATTTAGCAGGATTCATAATTAATAGACTCTTCGCAAGCTCAGAGCGACAAATTTATCAATATTGTTTCGTGAATTTTCGTGTCTTTTCGTGGTTAAATATTCCTTTGTGTTCTCTGCCTGCCGGGGCGAAGTGTAACGGAGATTGGTGGTGGTAATTTTCTTTATCCTTAATCTGTGTTCATCAGTGAAAATCCGTGAGCTATTACATCAAGGAAGTTGAATACAGATTCGTACTATCGGATAATTATTGCAATAAGCAAAAATCCGATGAGGATAACTCCACCTGCCGAAGCGATTCGTGCGTAAATATTTCTACTTTCATACGAATTGGAAAAAACTCCCAAAGCAATAGCTCCGAGTGGATTAAGTGTAAAGATGATCATCATCAAAGTAGGAATTGCTTCAAATATGATCTTAAATAAATTTGTTATGTGAGAAAGATGGAGAATAAATAAAATCCAGGAAAGCACTGCAGGAAGGAGAATTATGAAGCCAATTATGCCAAGAGTTTGAGCATTCCCTGAAGCGCGCTTCACCTTCATGTCAGATAATTCCTAATGTAGAGGTAAGTACCCATCCCCCATTCCCTGAGGGAAGCTTTATCAGCACCCAGTCATTATCGAATCTTTCTATAGAAACTTTCAGCCCGTCATGAATGGTGAAAACCTGCGGAAAATCGTCGCTGGGACCGCTGTAGGCAATAACTGTTTCATCAAGTATTACTGCAGAATCGTCAGTATAGAAATCACGGATCCTCATGACTTCTGTTACAGTTACAAGAAAAAATATAACGGCAAGAATTACGAGAAATATTTTTACGATCCGTTTAAGCACAGCACTTCTGCTCATAATAAGAAGCACGATGAAAGCCATCATTAAAATAAAAAATGTCAGAACGAATACCCCCAAAAGGTTAATCGAAAAAGCAAAGTAGACTTTGCGCAGTATTGTCTCAACAAAGGATCGCTGAATATCCTCTTTGTCTTTGATGCTTGCCAGCAGCATTGCGATGTTCTCATTGAGCTCTTTATTCATAGGTTCGAACTTAGCTGCTTTTTCATAATAGAGTCGTGCATTGCCAAGATCGTTGAGTTTGAAATAAGTATTACCCAGATTATAGAATAATTCGAAATTTTTAACTCCTTCATTAGCAACCTTCATATATTCTTCTTCGGCTTTTTGGTAATTCTGTTCCTGAAACGCATTATTTGCAACGGTGAGGTCATATTCCTTTGCACAAAGCAATAAAGGGATAAGAAGTAAAATGCTTAAAATAAATATATTTTTCTTCATCGTTTCTTCCTGAATTTTGTCTTTGAAAGGTTTTGTAGGATGGTATTCAATTCATTATATTTTTCTTCAAGCTCTTCATGAGAGAACTTGGTACCTCCAAAACGTGCACTGTCTGTCATTTTCAGAAAATCAATGATTTTATCAACATCTATTTGAGGTAATTTGTTTTTATTAAATTGTGAAGAAATATCCTGAATTGTAGATGCACCTGCAGAGATATTACATTTATTTGCAATAAAATTCTTCAAAGCATTAGCCGCTGCAACAATAAAACCTGAAACATCATTATTTTTCAGTGCTGCTTGAACTTCATCCAGATCTTTTTGTAGCTTTTTATTGGAAATTCGCGCTCTATAATAAGCTTTATCCTGCAACAATTTCTCACGTTCCTTTTTTATGATCAGTGCAGCGACAATACTCAATAATGACAACACAATAAATATCCAGAACCATGCTTGTTTGACGATGAGCACATAGTCGGATATAATGTTTTTTGTAATGATGAAGTGAATATCCAAACCCTGAATATCAATATCATGGGGACGAATATAGGAAAGCGATCCCGGAACTATTTTTCCCCTCTCAATATTCAGAGAAAGGGAGCGCGTATTGATGGTTTTATATGTTTCTGAACGTGGTTCAAAATAAGTGAAGGATATTGCGGGTAGGTTATAGGTGCCCGGCTCTTCAGGTATAAGAATATATTTGATCACTTTTTTACCGGAAATATTATCAGGTTGATAGAGATCATCACTTTCTTCGGGTGGAAAAGTATCAATATTCGGAATAACCGGCATGGTTGGAGGGTCAAACATACGGATATTACCGGACCCGGCAATAGTAAGTGTGAGAGTGACCGATTCACCGGTTTTTACCTTTGATGAGCTAAGCTCTGATTTTATATCGAACTGTCCAACAGCTCCTGAGAAATTATCCGGTTGTCCCGCAACAGGAATAGATTTGATCTTTATCGTTGAAGTATTCGATTGAATATAAACTCTCTTTGTTGTACCGAAATCAAAGAAACTTTTTGCAGGAACTTCATAAGCACAAAGCAACTCCATTTTATCCAGATTGAATGTGTTTGCATAGGTCGGGAAAAGTGTGTAATCGCTTATATGATATGCATAATACCGTATTCCGCTTATCACTTCGAGAGTATGTGTAATATTTTTTGTCTGAAAGGTCTCTTCTTTTACGAAACCGGCAAATTCCGGCATTTTTTCTGCATTCAGCCCAACCAATCCTTTGTTGCTGTAAAGTATATATTTGACCGTGAAGGGTTCTCCAATAAAAACCTCAGATTTACTTGGTGTTGCCTGAAGGAAAATCTGGATGGTATTAGAAGTATTTTTATCCAGCTTTTGAGTATTCTTTCTTGTTTGCTGAATATTGCTGTTTGTTTCGACAACAGTCACATTTATAGTTTTTGAGCGAAAGGTTTTATTCTTGAATTTTGTATATATTGGTGGGATAGTAAAGCTGCCAGTTTTCAGGGGACGTAAGGAATAGGTAAAACTCTGTGTGACTGACCTTGTCATTTCATTATTGATAATTTCAATTGAAGTAGAACTTGAGGAAGATTGTCCAACTATCTGGAATCCTGTGAGTTGCGGAATCTCTGGCTCGGCATCGATTTGTTCTTCAGATTTGATCTCAACAGTTAAATTCAGAAGCTCATTTAGAGAAACCGTATTCTTATCGACATAGGATGTAACAGAAATATTATCCGCGAAACACATTGAAGTGAGCGTCAATATAAGAAGAGAAAATAACAATATATTCTTTATCATACTACCAGTTCTTATCCACTTTTTTAACCTGACCCTGCTGAAGTAATTTCTTCATTCTTTCTTGTTGATTATCATCTTCAGCACGTTGCATCGCGTCAAGAATTCTTTCTGCCTGCTTCTTCTCTTCTTCGGTTGGTTGAACTTGATTTTGCTGCTGTTGTTCGTTCTGCTGCTCCTGATTCTCCTGTTGCTGTTGCTGATCTTGCTGTTGTTGTTCTTCCTGATCCTGTTTCTGCTCGTCCTGATTTTGCTGCTGTTTATCCTGCTTCTCTTGATCCTGATCCTTCTTATCCTGCTGATCCTGATCTTGATTTTGTTGTTGCTGCTGTTGCTCCTGCTGTTGCTGAAGATACTGCCGTGTCAGTTCATAATTATATTTTGTATCAGCATCTTTCGGGTTTTCAATGAGCGAATCACGATAATATTCAATTGCTTTCTTATAATCCTTATTTTGAAAATATGAATCACCAATATTATACAGGACTTTGGCTTTGTTAACACCCTCATTCTTCAAACTGGCTTTATACTCGGCAATTGCTTCATCGTACTTTTCGTTCTTATAATGAGTATTTGCAAGATTATAATGGATTTTTCCGTCTTCGGGATATTCAATACTATTCTGCTTGAAAAGTTCTTCAGCTTTGGCAAAATCTTCTTTTTGATATGCCTTCTTCGCATTTCTGTTTTTCAGGACTTTCTCATAGTTCAATGCAAGGCAGTTTTGTGCGAGCACCGCCATCAATAAAACAAGAATAAAATAAAATTTTCTCATTATCTTATTTTCCTTTCCCATAATATAAACTCGATCAGTAATAAAAACAAGGCAAATAAGACAAAAAACTGATATTGCTCTTTATATTCTGAGTATCTTCGTTCAGCGATCTTCTCTTTTTCCAGCAAGCTTATATCATTAAGAATATCTCTAATTTCCTGCTGCCCGGTAGAAACCTGGAAGAAAAGTCCGTTTGCCTCTTTTGCGATCCAGCTTAAATTTGAGAAATCCAATTTTGTAAGTACAATATTGCCCTCTCTATCTTTTAGATACTCTTTTTCCCCTGTTTGAGGATTAACGAGTGGAATGGGTGCTCCTTTTTGCGTACCGATTCCCAATGTATAAATGATGACATTATTTTCCTTTGCCGTTTTCACTGCTTCTTTGAAATCACCCTGTAGATTTTCTCCATCTGTAATCAAGACCATGACACGATTCTGAGTACCCTCAGTAAAAAGTGTATTTGCCTTTTCTATAGCACTGGCAATATCCGTTCCATCTTCAGGAACAAGTCCTACGTCAACGATAGAAGCGAACATCTTTAAAGCTGAATAATCAGATGTTATCGGACACTGAACAAAAGCATCACCGGCAAATATAATAAGCCCTACCCTGTCTCCTGTGAGCATGTCGAGAAAAGTCATAAATGAATTCTCCGCTCTTTGGATTCGGTTTGGAGCCAGATCTTCTGCAAGCATGCTTGTGGATACATCGATCGCAACAACGATATCCAGTCCTTTTTCTTCGAGTATCTGTAATTTTTTTCCCCACTGCGGACGTGCTGCTGCAATGATGAGCAAGACAATAATCACAACCCACAGAATGCTTTTAAGAATTCTTGAAAAAGTGGATAAATTTGTGATAAGTTTCTTTTGAAGCTCCAGGCTGCTGAATTCGGAAAATACTTTTTTTCTTCTTTTTGTCGAAAAATACATAAAAAGTATAAGAATAGGCACTAGAAGTAATAATAACAAAATTTCAGGATTTCCGAATCGCATTTATGGTATCCTCTTTAAAATAAATCGGGAATACAAAATTTCAAGCACCAGCAGAAACAGTGCTGCATAGATAAAATAATAGAACAAATCGTAATATCTATAATGCACTTTTTCCGTGATCTCTGTTTTTTCCATTTTATCGATGTGCTGCATAATTTCTTTCAACTGCTCGGGATTCTGTGCACGTGAAGCTTTTTCCGTACCGCATATTTCAGCGATTTTGTTCAAGGTGTTCATATCAATATCAAGCTGCTGAGATACATACTGCCGTCCATATATCGGATGATCAACCGGAATCTGAGACATACCTTCCTTGCCTACTCCGATAGGATATATCTTTATACCGAGGTCATTTGCAAGAGTCGCAGCAGTAATGGGATCGATTTCTCCTGAATTGTTTCTGCCATCAGTGAGCAGAATTATCACTTTGCTCTTTGCTTTAGAATCACGCAGACGATTTATTGATGTGGCAATTCCCATGCCTATTGCTGTTCCGTCCTCGATCATACCTGTTTTGATCTGCTCAAGCAGCTCGATCAATATTTTATGATCGATCGTAAGTGGGCACTGTGTGTAGCTCTTGCCACCAAAAATGACGAGTCCGATCCTATCTGTCGGACGGGATTCAATGAATTTCTTCGCTTCTTCCTTCGCTACAAAAAGCCGGTTGTTGGGCTGAAAATCGATCGCGCGCATACTTGTAGAAACATCCATAGCAAGGATAATATCTACCCCCTTGCCCTTTACGCGGGTAAACCGTTCGGGTATAACCGGTCTTGCAAGTGCGATCACACAAGCAATAAATATTAATAGATGAAAGATGTAGCGAAAATAATAAAGAATCTGCGTTCTGCTTGAAATAAATTGTTTTAAGAGCTGTATGTTTGAATAGAGAACTGTCGGTTTCTTTCTGCTTTTAATAAAAATTTCATAAATTACCAGAAGAGGTATTAAAATTAACAACCAGAAAAAGGCAGGTTTAAGAAATTCAATTCTCATCTTTTTCCTTTTCCATTTCATTCTCTTTTGTAGCAAGAATTACATCGACAAGTTCATTAAGAATTTTTTCAGCGTCTTGAATTGGAGGTATATATTTTGCGAATTTCACACGATCACATTCCTGAAGAATGGTATTTGTTTCCATTCTTTTTTTAACATTCAGATCCTTGAGAGATTGGCGAATCTCAAATCCGGTCATTTCAAGGAATAGTTTATTATACCTATTTTCAAGATACTCTCTGCATATCCACGAAACCTCGACATAATAGCGCTTTATATTACCTCTTTTAATGTAATCCTGTAACTTTAACTGCTCAATTCTTTTCAAAGCGATCATGTGTGCAGGCAGTATTTTCTTTTTCTTTTCAGGAATGAGAGCTAAACCTTTTTTGCTTCGTGTGATAAGTACAATAACAAATATTATTATTGCAATTATCAAAAGCGGAAGCGCAATATCCCAGAACCCAAGATATAATGAAACGGGTGGTTTAATATCTTTGAGAGCAACACTGTCTGCAGGTAATATTGAGTTAACCATAACTTGAAGAGAGTCGGAATAAACGCTCGCAGAGTCCTCAGATGATGTGATGATAAATTCCTGTGGAGGGACAGTTTGCAATCCTGTATCAAAAAAAGCTGAAGTAAATTGGAAATCTGTTTTAATGTCATCAGATACCTGTATCAAATTCGATGAAAATGAAATAATGATGAATATTTCTGATGGTTCCTGTTGAATGTAATGAACACTGCTTTCATCTTCATGCAGGATTGATACATTAAAAAATATTCGGTCCCCGACCTGTAGGTGTTCGAGATCGGTTTTCATCGTATCTATTTTTGTATCTATAGTATAACCAAATGCAAGGCAGTTAAAAAGTAGAATGATTCCTACAACAATGATTATCTTCTTCATCGATACCTTTTTGCTCTCCTTTTGAAAAATTTCACTATATCTTCAATATAATCAGTATCTGTGCGAATATCGACCAAATCGATCTTTAACTTTTTCAAGAGCTCTGGAAAGGATTGGATGGTTTTTGCAATATGCTCTTCATATCTTTTTCGAAGCTGAGTATCATCCGAGTTTATTATGACTTCTTTCCCAGTCTCAGCATCCTGAAAAGTGATGAATCCTACTTTCGGAAGATTATATTCTTTGGGATCGAGAATGCGGATTGCTACGACATCATGCTTTTGCGCAACGATCTGTAATGTCTTTTGATAGTCAACATCGAAGAAATCTGAAATGACAAATATAATACTTCGTTTCTTTGACATCTTGTAGTAATATTCGAGAGCAACCTTCAGACTTGTTTTATTGTGAACCGGTTTGTAATAAAGAATTTCTCGCACAATTCTCAGAACTGAGTTCTTCCCCTTTTTAGGCGGGATATATTTTTCTACCTCATCAGAGAAAAGAAGCAATCCCACTTTATCATTATTTTTTGTTGCGGAGAATGCAAGGATCGCACCAACTTCAGCAGCGATTTCCCTTTTCAGTTTGTGGAATGTTCCAAAAAAACCTGATCTGCTCACATCAATCATGAGCATGACCGTGAGTTCGCGTGTCTCCTCGAATTTCTTTATAAAGGGATGTCCCATACGGGCAGATACATTCCAGTCAATAAGTTTGACATTGTCTCCGGGCTGGTATGCTCGCACTTCGGAAAACTCGAGTCCCTGTCCTTTGAACACACTGTGATACTCACCGGAGAACATGTCATTTACAATGCTTTTGGTGGATATCTCTATTCGCTTAATCTGCTGGAGAATCTCTTTTGGGATCATAAGCTACATATTAATTTGATTAGTCATTTAATTTCTCAAATATTTGTACCGAACACCTTCATGGGTAAAAAACCCTGACTAATAACTGGTTTATTTACAGGAATATATAAAAAATTTTGATTAAAAATATTCTTCATTTTCTCTGTGCTCTCTGTGTCCTCTGTGGTTATATATCTTTTGGCTTCGCTTCATCCGGTTTATGGAATTTCAATCTCATCGAAAATTCTATCAACAATATCTTCGGGATTTACGTTTTCTGCTTCAGCTTCGTAGGTCATGATGATGCGATGACGCAGCACATCTTTGCCGATCTCCTTAATATCTTCGGGGGATACATAACCGCGTTGATCGAGAAGAGCATTTGCTTTTGCCGCACGCACGAGATAGATCGAAGCACGAGGTGATGCACCGAATTCAATAAATTCACTGATGTCTTTCAAACCATATTCCTCAGGTGTTCGGGTCGAAAATACTATATTCAGGACATACTCTTTGATCTTTTCATCCACATAGATATCATTCACCAAAGCCCTGGTATCGAGCACATCTTTGGGTTTGATGACCTTATTGACTTTAATCGGTTTATTGTCGCACATCCTGTTGATGATCTCACGTTCCTCATCCTTTTTCGGATAGGTCACCTTCAGTTTCAGCATGAACCTGTCGACCTGTGCTTCCGGAAGCGGATATGTACCTTCCTGTTCGATGGGATTCTGTGTTGCAAGTACGAGGAACGGTTCATCGAGTTTGTAGGATTTCTCACCAATGGTTACCTGACGCTCCTGCATTGCTTCGAGGAGAGCGCTTTGCACTTTGGAAGGAGCTCTGTTTATCTCATCGGCAAGAATGATATTCGAAAAAATAGGACCTTTTTTCGGTGTGAAAGTCCCCTCTTTTTGATTAAAGATAAGCGTTCCAATAAGGTCGGCTGGAAGAAGGTCGGGAGTGAATTGTATGCGATTGAAAGCAACACTTATCACATCAGCCAGAGTGCTCACAGAAAGTGTTTTTGCGAGTCCCGGAACACCTTCGAGTAGTACATGTCCGTCTGCAAAAAGACCGATAAGTAAACGCCGTATCATATATTCCTGACCGACAATGACCTTTCCTATCTCAGTGAAAATAGACTGAACAAATTCTGTTTTTTCAATTACTCTTTGATTGATCTCTTGTATATTCATTATGACTCCATTTATTTTCTATTAATCGACTAACACGCCTTTTCGTATTTTTTTGAGAATGTCTTCACGCTGCTGGTACAAATGAGTCTGTATATTGTGAAGAAATGATTCGAGTACTTCGTAGGAAATCTTCCTTCTCTTCATACGTGTTGTTTGCTGCTGCAATATGTAAATGCCATCAATATTAGAACTCGATACATCAACATGAAAATCGTGGTTCACCACTTCACAAATAATGAAACTCAGGCATTTAGGAAAGAGGGATTTCACTCTTCTTACCTGATTCTGATTAGAAATCACAAACCAGTCATCAAGTACCATCGCAGTTTCTGTAATAATAATAGGAAGCATCATATCGAGTTCGACATAACTTTTTCGCCCATGAACACGATACTTGATCTGCAGATTTTTACCTACAACCATTCGCATTTTCTGTTCTGAAAGATTAAGCAAATTTTCTTTTTTAAAATTTTCCAGCTTTTCGTATTCGAATTTCAGATTCAAAGGAACATCAGCCCGACCAAAATGTAGACCCATTTCCTCAATTATTTTCAGGTCTTTCATCACGTAGTATAGAAATTCTGAAAAAGCAGTTTCAAACAACTTCCTTTGCTTGAGAAAAGTATTCTCTTCTCTGAACTTTTTTGTAAACAGAAATTCGCGATATTCCGAATACAGATAGATCTTCTTTCTCAAATCCTCATGACTATTCGAAGTGATCTCAAGGTTAGCTGCTTTCCACTTTTTATATTGAATTGTCATTTCATTAAGATACATCTTTCTTAATGCATCTTTATCAGTTTCCAGCAATTCTTTAATAGTATCACCGTGTCGGAATGTAATCATAGAAACCTTCTTTATTTTCTTAATTCCTCAAAGATCGGGAATTGTGCACAGAGTGCCTGTACATCTTCTTTTATTTTTGATAACTGATCTTCATTGTCATAGTTGTTATATACTTTTCTGATAAAGTCTGCAACGATATCCATTTCAGCTTCTTTCATACCTCTTGTGGTCACTGCCGGTGTACCAAGACGAATTCCGGATGCAACAAACGGAGGACGTGAATCAAAGGGAACAGTATTCTTATTCGCTGTAATACCAGCCTTATCGAGAGATCCTTCCATCTTCTTACCTGATGGTCCGCCTTCTTCTTCCGAGCCGAGATCAAGAAGCATGAGATGAGTATCAGTACCATCAGAAACCAGATTGAATCCCCTATTCATAAGACCATTTGCAAGAGCTTGTGCATTTGCGAGTATTTGCTTTTGATAGTCAACAAAATCTTCTGCCAACGCTTCTTTGAATGCGACAGCTTTCGCTGCAATGATATGTTCCAGAGGACCACCCTGAATGCCGGGGAACACCCATTTATCGAGCTCCTGTGCATATTTTTCTTTACAGAGTATCATACCACCCCTTGGACCTCGGAGGGTTTTGTGAGTGGTTGTTGTAACGATATCGGCATACGGAACAGGATTGGGATGAAGACCTGTTGCGATCAAGCCGGCAATATGAGCCATATCAACAACGAGCGGTGCTCCGACTTCATCAGCGATCTGCCTGAACTTTTCAAAATCAATTGTGCGAGGATAAGCGCTTGCTCCTGCCAGTATCATATCAGGTTTGCATTCAAGTGCTTTTGTGCGGATCTCGTCATAATTAAATTGCTCGGTTTCTTTATTCACACCATAGGGTACAATATTAAAGAGTTTACCCGAAAAACTAAGTGGATGCCCATGCGTCAAATGTCCACCGTGTGTGAGCTCCAGGCTGAGAATCGTATCACCTGGTTTCACAAGTGTAAAATAGGCAGCCATATTTGCCTGAGAACCGGAATGCGGCTGCACATTTACATGCTCAGCGCCAAAAAGTTTCTTGGCTCTTTCAATTGCAAGACGTTCGACGTCATCGACAAACTCGCATCCGCCATAATATCTGCCATACAATCTGTACAACAATTCACCGGTTTTGCGGCTGTATCTATATGGATATCCTTCTGCATACTTATTCGTGAGGACAGAGCCGGCAGCTTCCATCACTGCTTCAGATACAATGTTTTCCGAAGCTATTAGTTCAAGGTTATGATACTGCCTTTCGACTTCTTTCATTATTGCTTCATAAATTTCAGGATCAACTTTTTTTATTTCATCATAATTTAACATTATTCCTCCGTTATTATGATTTTTGAAAATGGTTTATCGTGTTTAAATTATGTATTTTGAATATGAGAATTACTAAGAACTTATCGGCGTTCCTCGTATTTTTTTATTTTATTTATGCGTCTTTGATGACGACCACCATCAAATTTTGTGTTGAGCCACGTGTCAACTATTTTCTTCGCTTCGTCAAAAGAAATGAACCTTCCGGGAAGCACAAGTATGTTTGCATCATTATGCTGTCGGGATAGTTTGGCAATGGTTTCTGATGTGCAAAGTGCAGCGCGTACGCCTTTTACTTTATTCGCCACAATGCTCATTCCAATGCCGCTTCCGCAAATGAGAATTCCTCTATTGCATTCCCCTTTTGCTACTGCTTCTGCTGCGACAAAACCAATATCCGGGTAATCCGTTGATTGAGGAGAGTCTGTTCCGAAATCAACCACCTCGAAATCTTTAAGATAGGATATCAATTCTTGTTTCAATTTATATCCTGCGTGGTCGGAAGCCAGTGCGATCCTCATCGAATTTTCTCTATATCAATATTATTCATTAACTCGGCATCTGCTCTAAGGCAGGCAAAGGCAATAGAATACAACTTATTGCTCATCGAGTCGCTGCGGGATGAAAGTGTGGTAGGAATTTTAGTTCCCACAATTGCTGTAGCCATCTGCGCATGAGCAAAATGGGTGAGTGATTTATAGAAAACGTTTGCCACTTCCAGGAATGGGAATACCAGGCAATCAGCATTTCCCTGCACACAGCTGGAAACACCTTTGTAGCGCAAACTTTCCGGATCGATTGAAAGGTCGATGGAAAGCGGGCCATCCACATCGGCATTTTTAATCTGCTGGCGGTCTGCCATCTTGGATATAAAAGCGGCATCGATAGCTGTAGGAATCTTGGGATTGAGTTTTTCCGAGAAGGAAATTATAGAAACCTTGGGTCGTTTCACACCGATTTTACGGGCGGTTTCGATCACATAATTGGTCATGGCAATTTTTTGATCGATATTGGGGCGGGGTATGAAAGCAGCATCTGCGAAGATGAGCAGTTTGTGGTAGTCGGGAATTTCTGCGATGGAAACTGAAGTGAGTATGGCATCCGGGATCATCAGTCCATATTCCTTATCCAGCATGCACTTCAGAAATTTATCCGATGAGATCAATCCCTTCATCATAACATCACCATTGCCTTCACTTAAAAGCTGCATCGTTGTGTGACCGGCTGCAATTTCATCTGGTTCATGCACGATGGTGTAGATGCTGGAATCGATATCGTGATCTGCACAGATTTTTTTTATCACTTTTTCATCACCGATCAGGGTGAATTCTGCAATTTTTAAATCTATCGCACGCTTGGTTGCCAGGATGGTTGTTTCGTCCTGACCATAGGCAACCACGACTCTTTTCTTGGGAATTTTCTGGGCAAGTTCAATCAATTTCGATAATTTTTTTATCGCCATTTTTTCTCCGTAATTTTCTTTTGGGAAAAAAAAGAAGAAATAAACGTGTCAAGAAAATGAATATTATTCTGTAGTATTATTAAGACCTTCTAATTTCTCAAGATTAAGTTTCTTAACCATTTCATTGCGAAGCTTGAATTTTTGGATTTTTCCTGATGCAGTCATCGGATAGTTATTAACGAACACAACGTAATAGGGCTGTTTATGACGTGCAATGTTCTGCATGCAGAAATCTTTAATCTCTTCCTCTGTTGCGGTTTCACCATCTTTTAGCTTGATTGCTGCTAAAACCTGTTCTCCATATTTTTGATCAGGCACTCCGACAACCTGAACATCGCTGATTTTTGGATGCGTATAGAGGAATTCTTCGATCTCGCGAGGATAAACATTCTCACCGCCACGTATAATCATGTCTTTGATACGGCCTGTAATTTTAAGATATCCATCTTCATCCATAACGCCAAGATCACCGGAATGTAGCCAGCCTTTTCTTATTGCTGCTTCATTTTCCTTTTCCGCCTTGTAATAACCTTTCATCACACATTCACCTGCCATAATGACCTCGCCCTGTTCACCAGGTTTGCAATCCAATCCGGTTTCCAGATTAACAATTCTCATTTTCATTGGGGGTAAAACTCTTCCTACCGTTGTTGTACGATGCTCAACATCATCATCAACAGATGTCATTGTAATAACAGGAGAGTTTTCAGTTAAGCCATAGGCAATAGTGATCTGTGAGCAATGCATGTCGTTAATAACTTTGTTCATAATTTTAACAGGACATGGTGAACCGGCCATAATACCGGTACGAAGTGATTTTATGTCATATTTATCTCTATTTTCGAGACCAAGCTCGGCAATAAACATCGTAGGCACACCGTGTAAAACGGTACATTTTTCATCACTGACAAGTTTCAGTACTTCTTCAGCATTAAACGTAACTATCGGTAGCATAGTAGTACCATGTGTAACAGCAGTAAGTATTCCCAGGACACAGCCGAAGCAGTGAAAGAACGGGACAGGGATGCACATACGGTCTTTTTCAGATAGCTTCATCTGGTTGGCGATAAGATAAGCATTATTTGCAATATTATGATGTGTCAGCATAACACCCTTCGGGAATCCAGTAGTACCAGAAGTATATTGCATATTGACAACATCATACTCACTGAGCGTTTTTTTGATTTCATCCAATTCAGCATCCGAAATGTCTTTTCCCATTTCTCTAAAATCTTTATAACTCAAGGCATGCTCACTCGTTGCTTTATCAAATAAAATAACGTTTTTGAGCATTGGAATTTCTTTTGATTCAAGCTTTCCTTTGCCAAGCCATATTGCATCACCTAAAACCTTTTTTAACCAGTTAAAATATTCGCTAGTTTTGAATTTATCTATCAAGAAAATTGCTTTAGAATCTGATTGTTTTAATAAATATTCAAGCTCATGTGTTTTATAATTAGTATTAACAGTAACAAGAACAGCACCAATTTTAGCGATAGAGAACATTAAAATGGGCCATTCGGGGACGTTCGTTGACCAAATTGACACGTGGTCACCTTTTTTGATTTTCAAAGCCAAAAGGGATTTGGCAACTATATCGACCTCATCATTGAATTGCTTATATGTAAGTCGTATATTTTGATCTGGATAGACCAGGGCTTCATTGTCCGGAAATTCTTTGGAAATTCTTTCAATTAGATGCCCCAACGTTTCATTCAGTGGCATTTTATTCATATTTACTCCCTTGCATATAAATTATATTTGGATTAATATTTTTTACACATTATTATGTTCTGATTTTTACCAGTTAATTACATAATGTCCAAAACTAAGTGAAGGGCATAGCGAATCCTTATTTCAGATCAATTATGACTCAAATTTATCTAAAGTTATTTATGGTTGAATCCTTAAGGATGCCATCACGAGTCTAACAGAATATTGTATCCGGCTCGTGCTGACAAATAAATTAACCTTGTTTCCTCAATATCCTTCTCAGAAGTTTACCAGAAATAGTTTTAGGCAAACTGTCTCTATATTCGATAATTCGTGGATATTTATATGGAGCGGTCCTTGATTTGACAAAATCCTGAATCTCTTTTGTCAATTCTTCAGATGGTTGATATCCTTTAGTAAGGACGATAAAAGCCTTAACAAGTATACCTCGAATACCATCCGGGTCTTTAACACCAACAACCGCAGATTCAGCAACAGCGGGATGTTCTATCAGAACCGATTCAACTTCAAAGGGACCGATTCTATATCCGGAAGATTTAATAACATCGTCGTCTCGACCCACAAACCAGAAATATCCATCTTCATCACGATAGGCTTTGTCGCCGGTAAGATAATAATCGCCATGGAATGCCATTGCCATGATATCGGGATCTTTCCAGTATTCTTTCATAAGTCCTGGGGGTTTGGGTTTGCTCTTGTCCAGATACAAGGCAATTTGACCTTCTTCATTTGTAGGGCATTCCTCTAGATCATCATTGATAACCCTTACATCATGGCCGGGAGTAGGTAATCCCACCGAGCCAAACTTCAAAGGGAGAAAAGGAAAGTTGGAAAGAAGTGCAACGGTTTCAGTCTGGCCGAAAAAGTCATAGATTTCAAGGTTAAAGTTATCCTTCCAAACTCTAATAACTTCAGGATTCAAAGGTTCTCCTGCTGCAGTGCAATGCCTTAGTTTTAATTTGAATTTACTGAGATCGGTCTGGATCAGCATTCTATAAACAGTTGGCGGTGCACAAAAAGTCGTCACGCCGTATCTTTCCATCAGACCTAGCAGTCCATCAGCGTCAAATCTTCCAGGATTGTTCCACTGGATAATAGCTGCGCCAACTATCATTTGGCCAAAGAATTTTCCCCATGCACATTTAGCCCAACCTGTATCTGAGACAGTCCAGTGTAAATCAGTTGGCTTCAAACCTTGACAGAATCTAGCTGTCACTTCATGTCCAAGAGGATAGGCGTGTGTGTGAAGTACCATTTTGGGGTGTCCGGTAGTACCTGAAGTAAAATAAATCATCAATGGGTCAGAACTTTTCGTATTGCTAATTTTATTTTTATCAAGCGAGATTGGCATCTTTTTCATTTTTGCAACGAGATCTACCCAACCTGACTTTGAGCCATCCATAAGGATTTTATGTTTTACAAAAGTGCATTTTTTTACTGCTTCATCAACGGATACAGTATGATCAGAATTTGTAATAACCCCGACCGCTTCAGAACGATTCAATCTGTATTCAATATCCTTGGTGGTAAGAAGAGTAGTCCCGGGCATTGGAACAATACCAAGTTTGAACATACCGAGCATGCAGTAATACCATTCAGGCACAGAATCAGAAATCACCAGAATATTGTCTCCTTTCTTAAAGCCAAGTTCCATCAGGAGATTTGCCGCCTTATTTGACTGCACCATTAACTCATAAAAGGTGTCGAATTTAGCTGATTCGCCGTCCGGTAAAATTGAAACAAGAGCCAATTTCGTTTTATCAGCTTCCGCCCATTTATCTACGATATCAAAAGCGAAATTATAATATTCCGGTATGTTCCATTTCCATTTTTTATAAATATCCTTGTAAGTTTGTTTATCTTCCTTATACATATTGCCTCCCAATTAATGTGAATTTTGCAATAATTCGTTGTGAGCAAAAGATAGTAGTTTCATATTGATCAAAAGAAGTAACTCGTTTTTTGGTCTGGTTTTTAACAGAATCAATTAAACATTTTGATTTCTTAAAGTCCATTTTATCTCCGAAGTATTAGTTTGTTTTCCCTTTCTAAGAAAAAAGGCGGTTTAAATGTCAAGAAAATATGGGATTTTTACCGAAAAGATCTTTGTTTTAAGTCAAATGTTCAAGTTGATTAATCCTTGAATCTTTCTTCCTTTTAGGAAGACGTTAAATCAATATCAAGAATAAATTGACACGGAAACGACATTTTTACAAGTAAAAGGAAAAGATTTTATGGAGATATGAAAACGTGGTTTATGGCATCGAAGATCAGCAAAATACATAATTTGAATGGTCTAATGATGTAATAAGTATAAAAAATATACAATGGATAAAATATTAAGAGAATATTATAAAAAGTATAAACCTCATAATTATCTTTTTGAAGGTATGAATGGTGGCAAATATTCTACAACAAGTGTTGCAAATATATTAAAGAAAGCAGCGTTGAAAGCTGGATTGCAAAAAAATGTAACACCACATATGTTGAGACATAGTTTTGCAACACATCTACTTGAACAAGGAACCGATTTAAGATATATACAAAAATTACTTGGTCATAATAGTTCTAAAACCCCGATACGTTTTTTCAAAACTACGGGGCAGGCAAATGAGATATATACTCATGTATCTACAAAAGCTATTGTTAAAATTAAAAACCCCGTTGATGAGTTTTTCGAATAGTGGAGAATAAAAAATGATAAAAGAAAAATATACACAATTGTTGTTATCCCACCAAATAAGAGAAATAACAACAATAGGTGATACACACAAGTTCTACACCATTTAAAGAAAGACAGAAAATATGACAGTAAAAGAAGCCATCTTAAGAGTATTAGAAGAACAGAAATGTGCTTTGACATATTTGGAAGTTCACGAAAAAATTGTTGAAAATAATTATGTTGATTGGAGTAATGCAAAAACACCAGCAGATACAACATCAGCACAATTGGGTTCTTTTATTCGAAAAAATGACACACGAGTAAAAAGAGTGAAAGGGAAAAGAGGATTTGAATATTATCTATCCAAATATGAAGACGAAATTAATTTAACAGAAATTATTGAAGGTGTTCCAACTCCAAAGATTACAAAAAAATCAAAAGAATTTCAAGAAAGAGATTTACACAAGTTACTAAGTAGTTATCTGAAAAATAAGAATATTTATTCCAAAACCATATTCCACGAAAAATCTGCAAATAGTAAAGACAATTATCAAAAATGGATACACCCAGATATGATAGGAATAAAATTTTTGAATTTGAAAAATAAATCAAGTCAAGCCTTAATGAAAATAATCAATAAATCAGACGCATTTGAATTAGTATCATATGAACTTAAACGAGAAATAAAATCAGACTATGACTTAAAAAAAACTTATTTTCAGGCAGTTTCAAATTCTAGTTGGGCAAATTTTGGATATTTAGTTGCATTTGAAATTAGTAGCAATTTAAAAGACGAAATGGAGAGACTAAATCAATCATTTGGGATTGGAATAATAGAATTGAAAGCGAACCCGTATGAAAGTGAAATTCTATTTCCTGCAAAAAATAAAGAATTGGATTTTAAGACAATTGATAAATTATGCGTAATAAATAAAGATTTTGAAAAATTTATTTTACAAACAGAAAGTATATTAAGTGCTACAGATAAATATTTGAAAGCAACAAAGAAAGAATTTGAAGAGTTTTGTGATAGTTATTTTGGGACAGACTCTGAAATTGAAAAGTATTGTATTGAAAAAAATATACCATTTGAAATTGAAAAAACGGTGTAGAACAATGTATATAGTTTATGGCTGAAAGTGCAAAATATGAATGATTTAGCGATAAATGAACATCGTCGAAAATTGAAAGTTTTGTGCTTCGAAAACAGCCACAAACCATATACTAACCGTTATATGCAATTACGAACCATACCTTAAACGATAATTTTATGAACTTCATATCCTTAAGCTTAATAAGAGCGTGATACAATGGATGTATTATTGATAGTATCTCTGATTTTTGTTGGGCAAACTTTAGGCTCAATAGTTGGATTAATAAAAAAGCCAGATAAAAAGGTTTTGCATGGTTCTTTAGCATTTGCTGCTTCAATGATGCTTGGCATCTCGTTTTTTCAATTAATACCCGAAAGCTTGAAAATTTCATCAATTTTTTTAGTAATAATATCCTTTGTTTTTGGAATAGTAATAATGCTAATTGTTGATAGAATCTTACCTCATATAAATCCTGAGTTAATGAAAAAAGAAAAACCATCTGTTAAGAGAAGCGTTACCATGCTCGTTATCGGAATAGCTTTACATAATATACCAGAAGGATTAGCAATTGGCGTTGGGTTTGCTCTATCGCCTTCGTTGGGAATTATGGTAGCTCTGGGAATTGCAGCGCAAGACGTACCAGAAAACATCGCAACAATTGTTCCATTGTATGGATTAACCAAAAAGAGGATGAAATCATTTAATATACTATTGACAACAGTATTGTTTGAAGTGTTTGGCTTTATTTTTGGATATTATGTTTTAAAAGGAACTGCATCAAATTTATTAGGCGCCTCACTTGCTCTTGCAGCAGGTTTTATGACTTACATTTCAGCGGAGGAATTGATTCCCGCAGCGCAAATAAAAAAATACCCCAAAATAGGTACTATTAGTCTTATTCTAGGAATACTATGCGTTTTGCTAATTACTTTTTTAGTAGGCTAAAAATAATGAAGAAGTCTTTGAAAAATAATTTTGCTGATGGGGTTCGGAACTCTGCGGTCGCTTCGCTCCCCTGCCTCGCCTTCGGCTCGGTCGCATAACATGGGCTATACAGCTACGTCCTTCGGACTTCGCCCAAAGTTTCGCAAGCGAAATCTTCGTATAGCCAGGTATGTTACTAAAAAAAGGCGAAACGAATAAAATCGTTCCGCCTATTAAATATAGTGTTGATTATATGTTATTATTTATGCAATCTGTTTTGGTGGTTTTACACGGGAAATAATCCCTGCAGCAACTATACACAACACACCACAAATAATGAATGCCAATGAGAAGTTGCCCATATCACCGAGTTTTCCACCAAGGATCGGACCGAAAATTCCACCAACTCCATAAGCAAGGAAAACCCAACCGTAATTTTGTCCAATGTATTTTGTGCCGAAAGTGTCAGCAGTAATGGTTGGGAACAGAGCAAAATTACCACCGAAGTTAAATCCGATAAGTGCAGCTCCGATATAAAGAAGCGCAGGCGTTCCGGCTATCCACTGGAATAAAATTACAAAAATACCTTGTGTAAACATCATCACAACGATCGATTTTTTTCTCCCTAATTTATCACTTATAGCACCCCATGCAATTCTGCCAAGACCATTTGCGAGTGAGAAAAATACAGCCATTGCAGTGCCGGCAATACCTGAAGCAGCAACTTCACTTATACCACTGTCCATCAGCGCCTGCATCGGGAAAAGTTTCATTAAACCTATGCTCATCAAACCAGCACTTGCACCAAATACGAAAGTGAGAAGTATCATATAAAACTGGGGTGTTTTCAGCATTTGTGCACTTTTCATTTGATATTTTGTATCATCAGATTTTTTTTCTGCTTCTGTGGGCTGCCAACCTTTTGGCTTCCAGTCTTTTGGTGGAAAAACCATCCAGATACTACCTATAAGTACAGCAAGAAAAAATATAATACCATAAATTGTAAAAGTCTTGCTTAAGCTATAATTAGCAAGCAAGTTGCCCCAGTTTCCTGCCAGCTTGACCCAGAGCATTGCGCCGAAGCCAAAGCCCGCAACAGCTAAGCCGGTGATCAAACCTTTTTTATCCGGGAACCAGCGCATTCCAACTGCAATTGGTACAACATAAGCAAGACCAATACCTGAGCCACCAATTATACCGACAAAGAGAAATACAAGCCAGAAATTGGTTCCTGCAAAAAGTCCTGCAAGCAAATATCCCAATCCGAGAACTACACCGCCGGACATTGCGAGTTTGCGAGGTCCGAGTTTCGGCATAAGTCGTCCAGCAATGACCATCACAATGGCGAAAAGTGCCAAGCCCGCTGCAAAGACTGCTTGAGTTTGAGTTTTTGTCCAACCTGCTTCCACAAGAGGTTTTGTGAAAACCGACCATGCATAGATCGCACCAAGACAAAGCTGAATGATAATCGCTCCAAATACAGCAGACCATCTATTCATAATTTTCTTTTCAGTCATTTTTTCTCCTACATATAAAAATACTTTTAACCACGAAATACACGAAAAACACGAAAATGGGTTTTAAGAAAAATATTCTTTTAAACATTATTTTATTAATTTCGTGTGTTTCGCCTGCATCGGCATAGCGTAGTGAAGACGTGTGGTTTTGCATTTTTTCTTAATTCATTATGATTAAGAAAAGCCGGAAAGGCAAGGCAGCAAATCCGGCTTTATTATTTTTGTTATAATTAGTCGATCAATTTACGTTCTTGGATGAGACTTTCAACCACGCTTGGGTCTGCCAGTGTAGTGACGTCACCAAGATTACTTGTATCCTTCTCAGCAATTTTACGCAAGATACGGCGCATGATCTTTCCTGAACGAGTTTTGGGAAGTGCAGGTGCCCATTGAATTGCTTCTGGGGCTGCTATTGGACCGATTTCAGAACGAACATGTTTGATAAGCTCTTTCTTTAATTCATCTGTGGGTTCGATATGGCCGACAAGGGTAACATATGCATAGAGCCCCTGTCCTTTGATCTCATGAGGAATCGGTGTAACTGCTGCTTCTGCAACTGCAGGATGGCTTACAAGAGCGCTTTCAACTTCTGCTGTTCCGATCCGATGACCGGAAACATTGACCACGTCATCTATTCTGCCCATTAACCAGTAATCACCGTCTTCATCTACCCGGCATCCATCACCGGCAAAATAGATATTATCGAACATTGTGAAGTATGTATCCACGAATCTATCGTGGTCACCCCACATAGTTCTCATCATTCCTGGCCAAGGTTTTTTAATGCAGAGTTTTCCACCTTCATTTACACCACATTCTGATGCATCATCATTAAGAACAACAGGTTCAACACCAAAGAATGGTCGTGAAGCGCTACCTGGCTTCAATGTGTGAGCACCAGGAAGAGGAGTAATCAATATTCCTCCAGTTTCTGTCTGCCACCAGGTATCAACGATCGGGCAACGTTCGTGACCTATTTTTTCGTAATACCACATCCATGCTTCCGGATTGATGGGCTCGCCAACTGTTCCAAGAATTCTCAATGAATCTAATTTGTATTTAGCAGGCCATTCATCACCCAGTCTCATAAGTGCTCTAATCGCAGTAGGAGCAGTATAGAAAACTGTTATTTTAAACTTATCCACTATCTCCCAGAAACGTCCTGCATCTGGATAGGTCGGGACACCTTCAAACATAACTGATGTTGCCCCATTTGCAAGAGGACCATACACAATATAGCTGTGACCTGTGACCCAGCCGATATCAGCAGTACACCAATACACATCGTCATCATGGATATTGAAAATATATTTGTGACTAATAGATGTATGCAGCAAGTAGCCAGCAGTGGTGTGTACGACACCTTTGGGCTTGCCGGTCGAACCTGATGTATAAAGAATGAATAATGGATCATCTGCATTCATATGAACCGGCTCACATTCTGGAGCCGCTTTTTCCATCTCATCATGATACCAGAAATCTCTTCCTTCTTCCATGTGGCATGGCGCATCATTAACCTTAACAACAATAACACTTTCGATCGAAGGGGTATTTTTCAGAGCTTTATCAGCGATATCCTTAAGATGAATATGCTTGCCTGCACGACGCGATATATTAGAAGTGATGAGCATTTTACAATCAGAGTCATTCACTCTTCCACGTATAGCATCTGCACTGAATCCGCCGAAGATGATCGAATGGATCGCACCGATTCGTGTACACGCAAGCATTGTAATAGCAAGTTCAGGAACCATGGGCATATAGATCGCTACTCTATCTCCCTTTTTGATGCCTTTGGATTTCAGTACATTTGCAAATTTACAAACTTCCTTATACATTTCTTCATAGGAATATCTTCTGACATCATCTTCAGCTTCTCCCTGCCAGAGGATCGCTGTCTTTTTTGCGGTAGGTGTACCAAGATGTCTGTCCAAACAGTTATAACTTACATTGAGTTCACCGTCTTCAAACCAGGTGTGTTCAATTTTACGAGCTTTCGTATCCCAGGTGTACTTAAGTCCTTTTGTTGGTTTCTTGTACCAGTCCAGGGTTTCGGCTTGTTCCAACCAAAATCCATCAGGATCCTTAATGGATCTTTCCCACATTTCTTTATACTGTTCCTCAGAAGTTATATAAGCGTTTTTCTTAATTTCTTCTGTGGGGGGGAATGTTTTTCCTTTGCCCATTAGTGAGTCAATTGCTTTTTTTTCTATCATCTTTTTGAGTTTCCTCCATCATTTTTATATTAATTATCGTCATCCCATTAATCTGTTTTTTATTACGTCAAGAATTTTAGTAGTTTCTTTGGGATTTTATCTGAAAGACTAAAATTGTCATAAATTTTTAAATCTATTATATTTTTTGAATGAGTTTAATCCAGCAACTTTCCTTGTCTTCATAATATGATATTTCACCGGAATGCATATCATATAACCGGTAATGAATGCTTGATTTTTTATGTTCCCGTAAGAACTTTTCTGTTGGCATATTGTGCTCCATGCGGTATTTTAATTAGAAATTAACTGACATTTACTTCTATCATTATATTGATTTGAAGAGAAAAATATTATTAAAATAAAAAATTTTTCTTGCGTATAATTTTGTAAAATTATTTTAAGCCACCAAATAGAGTAGTGCAAATTGTGCTTAATAAATTATACATGAATAAGTGTTTAATCTGCTCAAATAATATCAGGACAGAATAATGGAACAAAAGACCTTACTCCTTATCAAACCTAATGCAACAAAGAAAAACAAAATCGGCTCAATCCTCAAAATAGTCGAAGACAACGGATTTGTCATAGAGCAACTGAAAATGTTCACCATGGATAACGAATTGGCAGATACATTCTATGCAGAACACATTGGCAAGAGTTTTTACCCGCAGCTTAAAGCGTTTATGTTATCCGGAAAGATAGTAGGAGCGGTTCTCAGCAGAGAAGATGCAATTGTAAAGCTTCGAGAATTAGTTGGAAATACAAATTTCGAAAAAGCTGCTCTTGGCACGATCCGATTCCTTTTTGCAGATTCGTTTACAGAAAATGCAGTTCATGCATCAGATTCCCGTGAAAGTGCGAAAAGAGAGATCGGTTTGATTTTTCCGAAATAATTCATCAAAATTTCCCCTCTAAAAAGAGGGGTGGATTCCGACTTACCTGTCCCGTGAAATCTCTGTTTTCTATTTCACTGGGATTGGAAGACGGGGTGTGTTTATTTAATAGATTTTCCTCAAGATTACACACTCCTCAGCTAAAGCCGTACTCCTCTTTTCCGTCTTCATTAACATTACGCCGTGATAAATTAGAGGAGATTTTTTTGTTTGTTTATAATGATTTATTCTTTATATGATTGATTCTCAAGTTTCAATATTTTGAACCAATCAAATTTTCCCCTATATCAAGAGGGGTGATTCCGAAGGAATCGGGGTGTGTAAATTCTTTTACTTCAATCTTATCTTTTAACTTCACAAACTCTATAAGCAAGCGGGGTGTCCCGATTTATCGGGGCGGGGTGTTGTTTAGTTTAATACACACCTGTTGCTGACCCTGTTTACTAAATCTGTATGTGTTATCCCCTCTCCAATATCTCGATATAATTAATAATAGCTTCAATTACGTCCTTGAGATTCTTCATAATATCGATTGCTTTAAATCTCATCACTTTCAGTCCAAGTGATTCCAACCTTGATTGTCGAACAATGTCATTTTCTCCTTTATCAATATGAACCTCACCATCTACTTCAATTATTAGTTTGAGTTTTGGGCAAAAGAAATCTACAATATAGTTGTCAATCGGTTTTTGCCGATGGAAATCATATCCCAATTTTTTACCTTTTAGCTGATTCCTCAATATGACTTCTGGGGGTGACATATTATTTCGGAGTTTTCGGGCGAGTTTCTTCAATTTTGGATTGTAATATATTTTCATAACTTTAGTTTACATTTATTAATTACACACCTCCCTCCGCTAGCTAGCGGAGTACTCCTCTTTTCCGTCTTCATTAACATTACGCCGTGATAAATTAGAGGAGATTTTTTGATTCTCATTGTTTTCAACGATTTATGTTTTTCTTTCATGATAGATTCTCAACTGTCATATATTGTGAACCATTCTAATTTTCCCCTATATCAAGAGGGGTGATTCCGATAGGAATCGGGGTGTGTTTCTTTATAAACTTTCCTCAACAATCCCAATCTCCTCCTTTGAGAGTCCATACAATTCATAAACCATCTTATCTATTTTATTATCAATGATATCTATTTTCTGTTTATATAACTTTTTATCTCTTTCAAGTTTTGCAACGTGATAGAGTTTTTGGGTTTCGAGCATTTTATCCACAAGGGAGACAAGTGTATCGTGGATTTGATTTTCTGATGGATTGGAAAAATCAATTCTACGAATTGGAAATTGTTTGCAATTTTCAATAAGAATTTTTTTAAATAATTTTTTTGAAACATCTAAATATTTATAAGTATGAAAAAAATTTATTAATTTACTATTTATTATAGCAAGGAAATATTTTATTGAATAAGTAACATTATCTTTTTTTAGTAATGTAAATGCAATTTGGGTATTGTATAATTCTTCTTCAGAGTATGAAGCATAAATTCTTGGTGGTTCGCCAGATACAATTTGTCTAATAATAATTCTTTCATTCTTAAAAAATCTTTCTTCTCGTGGAGCCCCAAGCCATTTTCCATATTTAATCCATTTATTTGAGTTCCAGATTAAATAGTATCTTTTAATATCTGCTCCTTTTAAAAGTTTTTTATATGTTTCATCTTTCTTATAATTAGAATGAAATACTTTATTTGTTATTTGTTCTTTTGTGTGCCCTTTATATTTGTCATATGGGGTTAAACCCAAAGAAAAATCACAAAATTTAACTAAATTCATGTTTTTATTTCTTTCAATCTTATTCAATAATCTATTTTGTTCAAGTGAAATGAAAATGTTAAAAGTGAATTTATTATCTTTCCAATATTCAGTATTTATTATATTAAATTTTTTACAATTTTCTTCTGAAACTAACTTTATATGTTGATCTTTATCATAAATAATAATTTTAGTCAGTTTAATCGACTCTTTATATATTACTAAAATCATTGATTCTGCTTTTACTCCATAAAATACATTATCGGGCAACCGGACAATGCTCCCAATATGAAATTCGTTTAGGATTACTTTTCTAAGTTTTATATAGGAACTTTTCATTAATAGAGAATTAGGTATAATAAATGAGAAATTGCCGTTTTTGTTTAATATTGAAAGTGACTTTTCAATAAAAATAGCATATAAATTAATCCTATTTTCTGTTGTTTTAAATTTTTTAAAATAGTATTTAACTAATTCAGGCTCAATTCCTTTAATATCAACCCAAGGCGGATTCCCAATAACGACATCAAACCCACTATTAGCAGTAACATCCCCCAGTTTCGCTTCGCTCAACTTTCCCCCTTTTTTAAGGGGGATTTTGTTGGTATTGGTCTTGAATATTTGCGGGAATTCTTTATCCCAGTCAAAGGCATTAATCCTTCTCATATCCTCATTTTCAAAAAGAGACATATCTTCAACATCATAGAAATCTGTTCCAATAAGACTATTCCCACATTTTATATTATCACTCAAATTCGGTAATGCTCTTTCATTGAAAAGCTGGCGAGTTTTGTTCAATGTTTCTCTATTTTCACCTTCCAGGACTTTCAGAAGGAGTGAAAGTTTCGTTACTTCAACAGCTTGAGGATCAATATCAACACCATATATATTATTCAGCAGAATTCGCTTTTTTTCTTTTGTAGTCAACTGGTAGCTCTTATGTCCTATCTCGATTATCTTATCTTTATATTTTTTTGGATTGGTTTGATAAAATTCAAGATGATAATCCAGCAAATACTGATATGCCTGTATTAGAAAGCTTCCCGAACCACATGCAGGATCGCAGATGGTCAATTTGGAAATCTGAGTTGGTGTTTTGCCTTTTATTTTTTCGCCTACAGTATTTTTCACAATATAATCAACAATATATATCGGTGTATAATATACTCCACCGGCTTTTCGCACTTCCGGTTTTTCTTCTATTTTTGCTTGGTGTGAAGGTGTAAGACGGATTGTTTTTCCCAAAAACTGTTCATAAATATTTCCAAGAATATCCGAAGGTAATACTGAAAATTCGTATGGGCTATCAGGATAATATAACTTTTGTAGAATTGGTTTCAAGACCTTATCATCAAGGAGAATATTCCTTGAAATGAGATCATTTTTAAAATCAAAAATTCCGCTGTTGTATTTTTCATCCGCTTGCACAAAAACAGCAAAAAGAGCTTTATAAATATTTTTCTTATTTGCGACATTGAATAGATTGCGATACTCCTCAACTCCCCTATCTTCAGCGATTCGAAGAAAGATGATCCTATCTATTGTTAGTTGCACGATTCTATTTAATTCATAAATGGATAATTCTTTATTTCGCAATGCTATATTTTTAGCAAGCACATCCCGCCAGTTTTCAATTTCCTTCAGGAATTCCTGATCAACTTCGGATGTTCCCCTTTTCTTCGTAGCCGTTTCAGTGTATTTATCAAAACTACCTTTTAGAATTGCGTTTCGTGAAAAGGTATTGTAGAGAAAATCCAGATCTTCAAGATAATGATCAAACGTCTGATAATAAATCCTGCCGACGCTTGCTTTATCATTTTTATTCGGCTTGATTCGACAATCATACACTGAGAATTCTTCAAAATCTGTGAGAATTGAAATAGGCAATTTAGCACTCCATGCATATCTTCGCAATTGAAAAGAGGGGTGTATATTGTACTTAATATCTATAGCCGGTTTCTTTGCTTCGACAAAGAATTTCCTTACTCCCCCGATTCTAAAAGAATAATCGGGCGCTTTTGTCGTGCTTTTTATTTTAATCGCATCTTCATGAACAATATCTTTATACTGTTCTGCGTGTCCTTGTTTATTATCCATATCCCATCCCAAAGCAGAAAAGAAGGGATCAATAAACTCACGCCTTAGTTGTGCCTCTTTGTATTTGGGATTCTTATATACACCCTCGTTTCTTGCAAAACGCTCAACAAGTTCAGAAATCGTATTCAATATTTCCTCATTCATGTTTTGCAAATCCATTATGTGATTAATTTTGTCAATGATTTAATTCTTTCCCCTTTTTTTTCTCTACTTGTCACACTGGAATTTTGGAATTCATGACCGGCATGTGCTTATCTGTTACACACCTCCCTCCGCCAGCTGGCGGAGTACTCCTCTTTTCCGTCTTCATTAACATTACGCCGTGATAAATTAGAGGAGATTTTATCATAATAACTTATAAATACTTGATTCAATGTATGTTAAGAATGTCAAATAATTTGAAGATATTCATTTTTTCCCCTTTAAAAAGAGGGGTGGATTCCAACTTACCTGTCCCGTGAAATCTCTGTTTTCTATTTCACTGGGATTGGAAAACGGGGTGTGTTTATTTAATAGATTTTCCTCAAGATTACACACTCCTCAGCTAAAGCCGTACTCCCCTTTTCCGTCTTCATTAACATTACGCCGTGATAAATTAGAGAAGATTTTTTTGTTTATAATGATTTATTTTTTATATGATGGATCCTCAACTTTCAGATATTTTGAACCAATCAAATTTTCCCCTATATCAAGAGGGGTGGATTCCGAAGGAATCGGGGTGTGTTATTGTAATTCTTGACAGCAAAATCCCGCACTAAATAAACAATTCCCACGTGGCCCCATCGTCTAGGGGTAAGGACGCCGGATTCTCATTCCGGTAACAGGGGTTCGATTCCCCTTGGGGCTACCATTTTTGGATTATCACCTGAAATATTCTCTAAGTGCTTGATAATGGGAGAGGTTATGGGTGTTCGATAACCCTTAGGTCCTACTCCAACCCCTTCTGGGAATAAAATGTACAAAACCTTAAATTTATCAATGGGTTTCAAGGTGTTCAATAGTTTTTTAGGATTTTGAACCAGTTTCTTTACTTTTATTAATAATTTGTCGATATCCTTTATACTATTGTATATACTGATGAGTTCACTTTCATTATATTCAATATCAGAATTTATATCATTGATCTTCCTTTCGTAGATGTCTCTGTCGAACTCTCCGCTTATCCGAGCTGAATTACTTTTTCCTTTTTATTATTGAGTTTTGTGATTTTTTCCTTTAAGATTCTTCTCTGAGCTGAAAATTTCTTTTCCCTCTGATTATATATTCTTTTCAGTTCCTCCTCGAACAAGTTAACCGGCTTCGGCTGTCACATTCACCCCTATTATCCCCTCTGCACCAGCACGTGCTCTCAATATTGTTTTAGTGTTTCTTTCAAAATACCTTTCTTCCCTACCTCGCTCCAACCACCCACTAAAACCCCCACCCATCTACGCTTCGCTCCCTCTCAACATTCAAACCTTCCAACCTTGTAATTTTTTAACGGTCGAGCTCACCTTCATTTTGGAACGTAGCGGAAAAATGTCAGTTGGTACAATTTGTTATGCCTTATTTATAGCTCAACATTTACTAGCTTACCATTTAGATTAAGGTGAAATACATCGAAATCATTTGCCAAAAAAAGATTCCCATCATAGAATTCTCTTGCCTCATTCTCTATATCTTTAATTGATGGTCCAGTAGTATTTACACTTTGATATCGTGGACTAAAATGGGTAAACACTAAATTTGGGATGGATAGTTCTTTTGCAAACAGAGAAACCAATTTAGCAGAACTATGCTGTGCTTTCGCCATTTTCTCTGCCACCTCATAAGTATATGTTGCCTCATGTACTAATACTTGGGCTGACTTCGAACACTCTGAAAGTAACCATGGATCATCGTTGTCTCCACTCACAATAATTTTTCTTGGCTTTCTCTCTTCTAATAGATAATCCTGACTTTTTAGTTTTTTGCCACCTGGAAGTAAAACATCTTCTCTATTTTGCAGAGTACCCCAAGCAGGTCCCGGATCAATACCCTCTTTCTTTAACTTCTTAATATTGAGTTTGGGCTTAATGTTTTTTTCAATAAAACCAAAAGCATATGAGGATACTCGGTGTGATAAATTAACTACTTCAATATCAAATTCTTCAACTTCAATAAATTTAGAAATATCTTCAATACTTATAAAATTTATTTCGTAAGAAAACCTTGTTTGAGTTACTTTCTGTGCGTTTTCTAAAAAACTTTTGAGTTTACCTGGAGCAATGATAGTCAAAGGGTCAGTTCGACCTGACATTGCTGTACTTGCCAGTAATCCAGGAAGACCATAGCAGTGATCTCCATGTACATGTGTAATAAAGATGGCCTGTAAATTATTTAAGGTTAAATTGGTCTTTAATATTTGATGTTGTGTACATTCACCGCAATCTACAAGATTCCACGACTTTGAATTTATCATTTTGATTGCGATACCCGATACATTCCTTGTTCTTGTAGGTGTTCCTGATGATGTACCCAAAAATATTATTTCCATATCAACCTATATTTTTGTGTTACCTTTAAAGGCATAACATACATTATAGTGCTCTATTTCGCAGTATATCATTATCATTTTTTTTTTAATATTTGTTTAAATTTATTTGTTTTTCTGTCAATAAAAATAACTCTGACTATTTGCTATAATTTCCATTTTTTTAAACCTTTTAACTTTCAAACCTTCCAGCCTTTTATTTTTTAACGGACCGTGCATAAGCCGCCGGGTTTCGCAGTGATCCGAATTAACGAGCAAATCCGTTCACATTATATTACGACGTGACAGGATAGAGAATATTTTTTATTATACGGGCTTTGCTTCAGGTAGTGGTTCAGATTAAATCAATAACACTATCAATTTGAGTTTCAGTTTTTATCTGAAGTAAATTCATTATTGAAGATAAGTATCATACCATCAATCTAATATATCCTTCAGCACTTCATTCATAACAACCAATTCTTTATAAACATCCATAAATTTACTCCAGTTTGGGGCTACCAAATTTTTATAAAAAAAGCCAGCTCAAATATTGAACTGGCTTAAATATTTATGAATATATCCTATTCAAGAATTATGAATTTCTCAACATGAGAGGCATGCTTTGTTTCTAATTTCATGAAATAGATTCCAGAAGTAAGTCCTGCAGTATATTCTGTTAAATTATCAAATGTTACATCATGATAACCAGCTTCGATATACTCATTTACTAGAGTAACAACCTTTTGTCCTTTGATGTTATAAACTCCGATATCTACATTTCCTGAGAATTTCATGAAATATTTAATTGCGGTATATGAAGTGCAGGGATTTGGATAGATACGGGTGATGCGATCTTGCTGCTCACTATCATCAATAGACACATCTGGGGTGAGAGGAATATCCATCCAGTACGTATCATTATAATCAATAATGATTTTATGAACTAGGATTGATTAAATGCTATTTTATCTCCGGATCTTTTTTTCTATTGAGGAAAAAACCAACAATAATACCCGGAATTATAATAAGTGATACTAGCACTCCGATCAAAAGTATTTTGTTCATACATCTTCTCCTTATGTTATAATTTATATTTCTCGATCTTCCTATTCAGTGCGGAACGGGAAATATTTAAAAGTTTTGCCGCGCTTGTCTTATTATTATTTGATCTTTCTAATGCTTTTGTGAGCATTTCTTTTTCTTTGTTTTCAAGAATTGACAGATCTAATGAATCTTCATCAGTTTCTTGCGCTTTTTTTACGATATGAGTAAAATGCTCTATCCGCAGCGTTGAGTTGTCGCAGAGTATCAAAGCCCTCTCTACCATATTCCTTAATTCTCTGACATTCCCTGGAAATTCATAGTTGAATAAATAATCATAGATGCGATTGCTCACGTTCTTGATCGATTTTTTTAACTTTCTGGAATACACTTTCACAAAATAATCCAACAATGGCTTTATATCATCCTTTCTTTCCCGTAATGGAGGAATGTGTATGCGGAACGTATTAAGACGATAAAGAAGGTCTTCTCTAAATTCATGATTTTTCACGCGAGAATCAATATCTTGATTAGTTGCTGATATTACCCGTACATCGAATTTGATATCTCTATTACTCCCAACTCTTCTGAAAATGTTTCCCTCCAGAACTCTGAGAAGTTTAGTCTGCATATGTTTTGGCATGTCGCAGATCTCGTCCAAAAATATAGTACCATGGTTAGCAACCTCAAAATATCCCGATTTATGTTCGATTGCACCAGTAAATGCACCTCTCGTGTGTCCAAAAAATTCACTTTCAAAAAGATTGTCAGGTATCGAGCTGCAATTGATATCTAAAAAAGTGCGGTTTTTTCGATTGCTTAATGTATGAATTCCTCTTGCTACAATTTCTTTTCCAGTTCCGCTTTCACCAGTTACGAGGATAGTCGTATTATCAGTCCCCGCAACCTTTTTCATCAAATCCAAAATATCCTGCATTGCCTTACTCTTACCGATTATGGTCATACCGTCAGTATCCTTTATTTGAGAGATGAGATGATCATATTGGAATTTCAGACCTGTGATTCTATTCTGAAGAGCAACGAATCTTTTTGTACGTTCTATTGCTGTCTTCAGCTTTAGAAGTCGAAATGGTTTCGTCAAAAAATCTGAAGCTCCATATCGCAAGGATTCAATAACGCTTTCCATATCTCCATGTGCTGTGATCATTATGATCTCAGTTTCCGGATAGGATTTCTTAATTTTACGGAGAACCTGAATGCCGTTCATTTCCGGCAACTTGATATCAAGTATTACAACATCACAAGGTTCATCCTTTAAAATCTGAAAACCTTCTGAGGGCTTCTCTGCCATAAAAACAGTGAAGCCCTGCGTTAATAAATACTCCTCGATCCCCTCACGATATCCCTTTTCATCATCTAAAATGAGGATTTTGAGTTCTTCCATTAAGAAAGCTTACCTTTCCCTCGAAATTCATCCACCTGATTTGATAAGTCGAGCCAGCATAATGGAAACTTTATTACACTTTCAATCAATCTAATTTTGTAGTGTTTGTCTAAAGTCAGCCAACGTAAAGGGTTCATGAATAATTTCACAGGCAGTACTTTTAATAACGGATATTGCTTGTTCAACATAATTATTTGTCACCAATAATACACGAATATCAGAGAAATGATTATTAATATAATTTATCAATCCAATATTCAAAATTTTAATAAGATGAACTATTACATCACTAATGTTTATATTATTGAGAATCTGAACTGCTTCCAGATCGGTATCAGCAAAATATACTTTATAGCCTTGAGTATTAAGGAACTCCTCAAGCTCTTTCTGCTTGCCTTCTGTAAAATTTACTAAAAGTATATTCATTGAAACATCCATAATGCATTATATAGGCAATTACCGTGCCAAATATGTTAACTCGCTTACTAACAGATAATTAGCAAAAATCACGTATTTTTACTAATTGCCAAATTGTTCGATTTCGGTCAATCTTTTATTGTAAAATTATTGATTAAATTGCCTAACCTGCCAGTATATTGTAATTTATGGATGTTATTTATATTTGACCGATATCGGACGGCTGTTGCAAAAAGATTACAGGTAACGATCCTTTCTTTAACAAGAGTGAAATTTTATTGTAAAAGTAGTAAATTCACCTTGAACACTCTTTACTGAAATTTCTGCTTTCATCTCCTCAAGAATACCATAAGAAATGGATAATCCTAATCCTGTTCCTACTTCTGGTTCTTTTGTTGTATAGAAGGGATCAAAAATTCTTTCTATCTCTCTGGAGATCATGCCAATTCCGTTATCAGCGAATTCAACAATTATATATTTCCCCTTTTTGAATGTTTTAATTGTTATTGTTTTTTGGAATTCTATCCCATCATTCATTTTAGCTTCCAGAGCATCGTGAGAATTTGATAAAAGATTAAGGAGAACCTGTTCAATCTTGAATGAGTTGCCCAGTATCATTGGAAGATTTTCACTAAGATGAGTATCAAAATGAATGTCATGATCCCCATATTGCATCCCGATCATTGATAGAGCTTGTTCTATTACATTATTGATATTCACTTCGTCATAAGTTATATCCTTCTGGTCTCTGGAGAATGTGCCTATATGATCAATTATCTGGTGAATTCGTTCAATATATTTGAAAAATTTATCAATTTTTTCCTTCAGATACTTTTCAGAAACGTCACTTCCGGATTTAAATTTTTCATAAATATTATCTAACCCCAATGCTATCAACCCAATCGGCTGATTGATCTCATGAGCAATACCTGCAGCAAGTTGCCCAAGGGATTCCAGCTTAGATTTCTGGATTAGAAGTTCTTGTTGAGTTTTTCTTTTTTCAACTTCAGCTCTCACCATGTTTTCCAGATCATCTTTGGTCATCAGTAATTTTTTCTCATTCTCTTTCATCTCAGTAATATCGATATCTGTTCCCAAAACTCCAATTATTTCATTTTCCTTTTTTATGGGAGCTATAATGGTTTTCATGTGATGAAGTTCATCATTTATATAAATATCGAAGTTGCCTTCTACTTCATTGCCTGCATAAGCTGAATTCACCCACTTATTCCATAATTTTTTTAAGGATTCATCAATTGGTAAATCGTCAATTCTCATACCAAACAGATTACCCAACTTGTTAAGTGATCGCTCACTTTGCATGAATATTTTACCATCTCTACCATAGGCATAAAATTGGAGGGGTATACTGAAGATCATTGATTGAAGCAAAGCTTCTCTTTCTTTGAGCGCAATTTCAGTATGTTTTCTCTCGGTGATATCATACGAAACTATTTGAAAAGTCTTTCTATTAGATAATACTAATGGTATAAACGTGTTGTAAAAGAATCGCCCTTTATTGTAATCTTCAAATACTATAACATTATTTTCTTCCAAAGCTTTCCGAACAACTGCCATTCTGCTTTTAAATATTTCCCCTGGAAGTAATTTTCTAATATCATTTCCAATGATTTTATTTACAGTAATACCAAAACTTTTCGCCATTGCTGGATTACAACTTATAATCTTAAACGTTTCTACATCAACTTCCAGTATCAACGAAGGGGAGTTATCAATTAATTGTTTGTAACGTTCCTGACTTTCTTTCAATTTCATCGCAGCTTTTTTGCGTTCTGTGATATCTCTTGCGAAAATCAACATCCTTTGTTCCCCATCAATTAATGATATTTTTGCCTGTATATCCTGCCAAAATTTTTTGCCATTCTTTTTTTTCGCTTCCCATTCTTTAAAAATCACTTCCCCATTTAACATTTTTTCGAGATACAACTTTGCCTCGGGTGAATCCACAGAAAGCATTGAAGTTGAAGATAGATCATCAATTGTAAGCTGCTTGAATTCTTCCCTTGTGTAACCATATAATTCGCAAGATCTATCATTAACATCTATAATACTTAAATCTTTTAAATCATGAATAAATATCGAATCAGTAGATGAGTTAAATATCGTTCTGAATTTCTCCCCATTAATACCCTTTTCTTTCATTTCCTTTTCAAGTTGAAGATTGCTTTCTTTCAAGCTTTGGGTCTGTTCATCGATAATCCGTCTCATGCGATTTTTCGAAAGCTTTTCTCGTTTGATTATGATTAATCCTGCTGCAATTAGTATTACAACAAGAATAATAAAAAACAGGGTGAGCTGATTTGTTTTATCTATTTCAAATTTTTCGATATACTGTTGATGCCTTATCAGCCTCGTCTCATCATCTTCATAATAAAGTATCTGTCCTGATTGCAGAAGAGACAGACTATCCTGTATGTTCTGAAGTTTCCTTAAGTATATATTTGCCGATTGGTAATCTCCTTGCTCTTCATAAATTTCAGCAAGTAATCTATCAATCGATTGTAATTGCTCAATATCTTGAAGGTTTTCTGCTAATTCCTGAGCACGCAAAAGAATAAATATCGCATGGTCAGATCGTCCACTTTCATAGTTTTCTTTTCCTGAAATCATGAGAGAATCAAGAAGCGAAGTATTCTGAACTGCGGAAAGAGCAAGTGGAATAAACAAACATATACTACAAAAAAGTACTAAAAATTTATTTGTTTTCGTTGCCATTGCCATTTTACATTATCTCAGGAAGATCATTTTCTTGAAATTCGTACTCTCTTCGGCATTTATTCTAATGAAATATATACCATTTTCTACAGTTCTGCCCAAGTGATCTTTCCCATTCCACTGATAAGAATAGTACTGGGGCGCCAACATATCATCGACGATATTTGTTACAAACTGTCCCTTAATATTGTAGATATCCACAGAAATATGCTGTTGGGTTTTCAGACTGAATTGTATTTCATCGTTGGGTGAGTAAGGATTTGAATAGATAACCGAGAAAGCACCGTTCACATTATTATTATCAACACTATAGGGCTCGTACAGTAGCTCTATCGGTATCAGCACATCGCTTCTGTTCTCTGCATTGGATGTAATTTCCATGCTTGATGAAAATAGTTGTGGATCATATCCAAGAGTATTAAAAGAGATATCCATAACTAAATTTTGATAAGGTTCTACAACTAACTCCAAACAGTTAAAACCAAACCAGGTCATTACAGGAGCTCCCGCCTCATTAAATGATACTGCACCTTCCGGAATCGCATCATTATAACCTGTATAATCAAGGATTTCCGTATCACTATCAAACTTGTAATAACTGAGCAGGGCTGGTGTATTTTCTCTTACAGTTGAACAGATAATGCCCTGCAATTCATTCTGGGTTAAAGCTTCAGTATAGATTCCGAGCTCGTCAATATACCCATTAAATTCATACACGGAATTCACGTAGGATCCTACTAATATATCTGTAGATGTCGAATAAATCGGTGAGGTGAAATTGTCAGTTTCGAGCAGGTCACCATTCAGATAGGATGTAATAGAGGTTTCATCAACAACAATTGCGAGATTGAACCATTCATCAAACGCTACATCCAAGCTCACAATTTTCTGAAAGTCTGTACCTGATGCGTTTCTGAATTTGTATAACAACGTTGAGCTGTTTGTCATTGATATTGTGAAACTCAAATCTCCGTTGATCACACCTTTGTTTAATATAAATCCTGGTTGTGAGATCTGGCTGAGTTTTAACCACATCGTTAATGTAAGCTGGCTCAGACTGTCGAATTCAACCACATGAGGGATAGTAAGATAGGAAGCATTTTCGGATATATCGGCACATTGATGCGAATGATTGGTCAGTTTGCATCGCAGCGTATCAGCGCCAATGTTCTGAATCTCAAAGGGTATACTTACTACTGAATTGTCATATACTACATAATAGACTGAATCTACAGGCAGTAGGATCTTCGGCAGCTTGACAACGTAGAAATTCTGAACATCTATAAAATCTACTTCAAGATTACTTACTATTGCCTCTACAGTGATTTTCTGGTTATTAGTACAATCCATTGAAATCTGGGCATCTGTACTATAGCTTGTAGATTCACCCGGTGCTAAACCGATAATTTTTGTGAGTGGTTGATCGATAACTAAATAGTTTTCATCAGTATTAATCACAACATCAACAGTATCAGCTGGTTCATTACCCACATTAGTCATATTATAGGTCAAGACAATTTCTTCCCCTGCATCCCATTCTCCATCGTCATTTCCGTTTATATCAGAAATTGAGAAATTATCGATAATTACAAAACTCCCATTTGGTGGAATGAATGTCACAGATTGAATATAGGGTTGATGATCACGGGCAGTTATTGTAATTGTTCCCGTTTGAGGTGTAGCTAAGGATTCGGACAGGTAAAGATCAAAAGATGAAGAAGTAAATTCTGCTTTTCCTACAAGCTCACCATCCACCACAAGAGAAGCAATTCCTTCATTAATATTAGTCGTAATTGGAATAGAAGTAATATCATAGGTAAAGCTGAGATCGTGAGTTGCTGTGATTTCCTGGGGCTGCTCCCGCCAGATTTGAATTGTGGGATCACCAATTACATGAAAGATATTGAATTCATATTCCGTAGAATTTCCTCCCCACATCTCTTCCATCGCGAGCAGTCCGTTATAAAGGACATAACCGAGATAGCCATTTGTATCAAAGCCAAAACTTGGAAGGAAATTATTCCACATTCCATCGATCATTCCAAGTGCAAGGAAATCATTATACCCGCTTAAAGAATTCCTGCAAGCTCCGATTGTGCTTACCGCTCCCCCATTTCCTTTGCGAAGAAATTCTTCACAGAAACATTCGAAAGACGGTCCTGGATCAGTATCTGTTTCACTGTCAAACCACCCAGTCTGGCAGTTAATGCTGAACACCATTGGAACAAGTTCTCCATTTGTAAGCTGCAAGACATTGTTGATACTGTATGCAGGATCTCCCCAACCTGCCGTATAACCGTGATCACGATGTGTTAACATAAAAATACCTGTGTTGATCGCATTTGTGATGTCGGTTGCACTGCCGTTCCATGGAAAACCGTTGGCTCTCAGCAATTCATCTGGAATCGGTCCTCCATTGGCATAGTATCCATTATTATAATTAGTCGGATTCACAGAACCCTCTGTAACGTATATCCTTTCGGCATCATAGTTTTCCGTAAGGAGAAAATCTCGCATTTCTTCTGAAGTTTTTATGAATCTTCGTGTTTCATACCCATCATGTTCATCATCCTGAAAATATCCTGCGTTGACAACATCTTCATAAAACGATGGCAGCGTTGGTGGATTTTTCTCGTACTGAATGATCTTATCTATCACCACAAATGCCTGCTGCTCATCATCTACAGAGATTCTTCCATACCCCATATCAGGATGAAAATCAGCGTCCATACAGGCGTAAGGTCTATCACTTCCCAAAAGCCCGCCAGAAAGCTGATCATTAATATAATTGGTTGGCACGATATCCGAATCTCCCAAAAAGATCACAAAAGAAGGTGGGAGAGACCAAATTTCATATGCAAGAAATAAATATGTATAAATATTCGAAGCCGTTGAACTGATTTCTTCTAAGTATGCTATATCCGTATAAAATCCCTTTTGAGATTTCCATTCTTTCAGCGTTTCTGCAGCATCCATAAAATCATAGGTTGTGACAATGATCAGGTCAGCACCATCAACATCTTTTGGCTGATTTCTTTGCGGAATTTCATACACAGGATTCACTGCATTGTTCATAACTATTGAACTTAAATATTTGGAATACAGTCTGTCATCAAATTCGTAATTGCCTGAAATATTTAATGATATTTCAAATTCTTCTGCAACGGATAGAATATTTTTTGAAGCATGATACTGGAATGGTGTTATGGTAAGATATACAAAACTCAATCCTCGTATTGTGTACACATCGGATATGGTGTACATTTTCTCCGGGTAGGTATTTTGAGAAGTATAGAACTGCTCGTTATAGGTAAATGGAGGTGTATCAAAGGCATCATTATCAACTGCTGAGGGCTGAGCTGGATACGGAAGAATGTTCTCAAATTCTGTGCTGTGCAGTACAGATATATCCACATCAATAGAGCCGTTTTCAGGAACCATGACCATCTTTCTTATGGAAGGCAATGCAGGGTATCCTTCCTCTCTCAATCTGCTCCACGAATCAACAAAAAGATTATCAAATGCAACATCCCCTTCTTGCTGAATAGTTCTCTCAAATTTACCTACCGAAATATGCATGGAAACACTCTTTTCATTATAATTAAGAATATCCACCATTGTTTCGGTTGGCGAAAGCTCGATCACTTCTCCGAATACGGTTGAACTCATCAAAATAAACATTCCAAGTAACACTATAAATTTCATACAAAAACTCCTATTATTTCGTTGATTTCGAGTAGTGGAAATTTTTTAACAAAATCATATTTAACCTTTATGATATCTAATACGAAACTCCATTTATTTGCTTTTCCCCATATATTCCTGCAATCCTTTGCGGAACAGGAACATTGCATGTGTGAGTGCCTTCTCATTCAAAATATACGCAAGACGAACTTCATTTCTGCCCAGACCAGGGGTTGCATAGAACCCTTCAGCCGGTGCGAACATAACTGTCTCATTATTTTCAGAAAATTCCTCAAGCATCCATATAGCAAAATCTTCAGCATCTTCAATAGGAAGTTTGACAATAATATAAAATGCTCCCTGAGGTTTGACACACACCACACCTTCGATTTGCTGGACTTCATTATAAACGATATTTCTGCGTTTATCATACTCTTGTAGCACATTAATAAAATACTCGTCTTGAATATCTACTGCCGCATTTGCTGCAAGCTGATCGATAGTTGGAGGACAGAGCCGTGCCTGTGCAAACTTCAAAATTGACTGCATTAACACCTGATTTCTGGAAATGATGCAGCCGATTCTCGCACCGCACGCACTATATCGTTTAGAAATGCTGTCAACCATAATTGCGCGATCTTCGATCCCGTTGATATGGAAAATGCTTGTATGTGAAAGGCCATCGTACACAAACTCTCTATACACTTCATCAGAGATAATATACAGATTATACTTCAGAGCAATATCTGCTAATCGCTCAAGATCATTTTTTAAATAGACAGCACCTGTTGGATTTCCTGGATTGCTGAAAAGAATTGCCCTTGTTCTATCTGTAATACATTCAATAATTTTCTCGTTTGAGGGTAGCGCAAATCCTTCTTCTGCATATGTCGTGAGCGGCTTGATCTTCACTCCTGCAATCGTTGCAAATCCGTTATAATTTGTATAGAAAGGTTCCGGAACTATTACTTCATCACCTACATTACAGGTCGCAAGAAGTGCAAATATGATAGCTTCCGATCCGGCAGTGGTAACGATCAGATCTTCTGTTTTGATGGGAATATGGTGCTTTTTATAATAGTTTACAAGATTTTTCCTGTATTTTAATAATCCCTGTGAAGGACCGTAGCAAAGCACCTTCTCATCAAAATGATTATACATATCCATGATCTCTTTGGGGGTTTCGATATCCGGTTGCCCAATATTGAGATGATATACATGTATGCCTCTTGCCTTTGCTTCGTCTGCATATGGAGCAAGTTTTCTTATCGGTGATGCCTGTATTTCAATAGCTCTTTTTGATAATTCCATGTTACCTCATTTATATTCATTAAAAACTGTATATTTCTTTTATTCTGATCATTTCTGTTCTCATTTTAGTATTATCATCTTTTGGATTTGAACTGAGCCCCCGTACTGCAACTTGTAAAGATACAAACCGTTTCCAAGCTGAGAAGTATCTAAATGAGCTCTTCCATTTTCACCCTTGATCGTAGTAACGTAATCTCCATGAATATTATAAATATTGATGGAAACATCCTGCAGTTGAGCACTTCCCTTAAGTTGATATGAAATCACTGTTGCATTCCCTACAGGATTCGGGAAATTACCGAGCAGTCTCGTCTCAGAAAAGAATTCCGGGTTATCGAGACCGGTTTGGGAAACTCCTTCACCTGAAACATTAATATATTCCATCTGAAATGGAAATACTGTTACGGTAATTTGGTTATTATAAATTTGTGCAAGTGTTGGTGAAAATATCAGATCGTATTCCTGACTTTCCCCACTTAACAAACTGTAGCTTAGATTCGATACTGGAGTTGTTCCACCGGTTTCCATCACAGTAAAACCTTCTGGTGTTGATATACTTCCAGACAGCGTACCTCCACCGACATTCTCTATCTCAAATTGTGCGGTTGAGTCCTCGCTTACAAATACCTGACCAAAATTGATCATCGTAGGTACAAGATATAGAATCGGATAGTCCGGATTTGAAGCGGGGAAATATATATTGTCTATCCACACGCAATCACTTCCACCTGTTGTGTATGTATCTTTATCATACACCCATTTAAATGTATGAGTTCCTGTCGTTACCGAATAGGACTCCTGTGACCAGTCCATCTGACCTGACCACTGCCCCTGCATGGTGCCGTCAATAAAGAATTGCAGAAAATCATAACTGTTTTCCGAAGAGACTTTTCTATAAAAGGATATCTGTCCACTGCTTACATCCATAGAGACTAATATTTCTGTTGTTTGGCTGTGACCTATTGCACCGGACCGGGCACAATACAATCCCTCAAAAGCATTATTAGAATCAATAGTCCAATCCAGATTGCCTCCAAATTGCCAATTGAAAGCGCTGAAATTACCTGTCTCAAAATCTTCACAGGGCATAGAACCGATGTTTAATATGATCTCATAAATACTCGAAAAAGTATTATTATTACAATGCAGATCGAGTGAAAAATGAGCAGGATGTCCATTCGGAGTGCCACCCGAAGCTTCAACGGTCACGTATGAGGTATCCATCTCACCGGGTTCAATATTGCTATATGGATCCAATTGCCCGATCACGCTGACAAACGGGTCAGTACAACTCAGCAAAGAAAAGATGTCCGTCGCAATTTCTGTGCCGTTATTACGTATAATAATGTAAAGATCAGCCTGCTCTCCCGGATCGAGTACTCCATCATTGTTGCCTGTAGCAGAATCATCAATATAGTAGTTATCAATTACAAGATTGACCCCTTGAATGAATTCAGTTGAGATCGCATCGAGATCAAAGCCGGCATCAGGAGCAGTGGCAGTGCCGTCTCCATCATCGATTATTTTTATAAATTGGGCTTCTGAAAGACCTGATCCGCTGAGATCAAATTCTGTAGTTCCAAATCCAGGACCAATTAAATAGAAAGGTCCATCGATCGAGTTTCCAACATAACAATCGAATCCTTCCGGGGAAATGTCTCCCTCATAAACTGTGAAATCATTAAAGCTACCATCGACAATTGGATATTGCATATCAATTATGCACCATCCATCTTTTCCAATTGAGTAATTTATATTATCCGGTTCGCCAAGAGATGCAGGAGTGTTTCCCTCATCCCCTGTATTGTTATTAGGTATCTGACTTGCAGAGAATTTATATCCATAAAAAGTATCGTCAGTAGAGGGTTGCAGTTGGAAATCTGTAACTGTGGAACTGTTTGCTGCAACCACAACGTTATTTATTGTCTGAGTTTCATATCCATTTGCAGTTACAGTTATAGAATAAGTTCCCGGAAGAATATATTTATGGTAATCACCTACAGCAGAATCTGTATAAGTTGGAAAGTAATCATTTACCCATACGATTGCTCGGACCGGATCTCCGTTTTCTGCATCTGTTACAATACCTTCAACACCATATCCGGAATATTCTATCATTTCAAGCATGGCTGGTTTATTTCTATTATAATATAGCATAATCTGTGATGTTGGAGGATGTTTGGAATAAGAAATTTCCATTGACCAGCTAATTGAACCCATCATTCCATAATTTGTGTCCTTAGAGCTTCCATTTATTGGATACATTCCGGTGCAACCCTGCCCATATTCTAAATTGGAATATAAAGATGTTGATGAATAAACACCTGCTAATTGTATTATATGATCATAGTCATGACACTGGTCTGCTCGATAACTCCAGGGGCATGAAATATATTCAGTCCCCGAATGATAGGTTGTGTGAACTACGAATTGCCTATTATACATACAGTTACGAAGTGCTTTTGTTTCGGGTTGTGAGTAAGCTCCCGAGCTGCCTCCCCAAGCATCCCACATATAACCCCAGTCACGATTTAGGTCAACGCCGTTCCCATTATATCGAATATCGTGAATACGACCATAAGGGTTGACGCAATAATATAACCAAATCTCTCGATTATTAATCAGATCTGTGATTGTAGGGTCACTGCCATAACCAATGCAAAGGTCCCGCGCAAATCTAATCACATTCTCAGAACAACCAATCTCATCACCGTGAATTCCACCATCAAACATTACCTCAGCTTCATTTTCATCTAAAGCCACATTATCGCTTATCTTAAGTGCACCAAGCTCATTTCCGAAAACAGAATATCCAAAAATATGTTTCTCACAGATACCTGGAAATGAATTTGCAAGACTATCTGCTAATGCAACTATCTCGGGAAAAGTATGATAAGCATCTCGTGTTCTATCCATATTTGACCAAAACACACTTGAGGTTCTATTTAAATCTGCGTCTAATATCTCATATTCTAAACCTGTGGATTTTAATTTTATTAATTCATCTGGAATAAGAAACACTCTTGCAAATCCAGGATAGACATCTCCATTTAGTTTGAGTGCATGTAATGCTTGAAAATCTTCTTGTGAATTCAGAATAACTTTCACTTCCATTTCCCCGGATCGCCATGCAAAGAGGGGAGAAGAAAAAATCAAACATAATATGATCAACAATAAACATTTTTTCATAGTTGTTCCTATTTTTGAAATATTATTCTCTTTTATTTTGATGAGTAATTAATGTAAACTATTTCTCTAATTTTTGTTAAATATTTTTCTTCGATTTTTCTCGGTCTATCACGCAGTAATTAGCGAAGCTTGACCTGTTACGCCGGAGTGCTAATGTAGGCGAACCATCTTCCTCACCACCGCATTCCCATTATACACCAACTTATAGAAATAAGCACCGGGTGCAACCTGCTTTCCCTTCTCATCTGTACCGTCCCAATAAATCTCCGTATAAGGTGAAAGATCATAATTATCCTCTGAAAAAGTTCTGATCAATTGTCCCTTTGAATTATATATGCTTATCTTTATTTTTGAAAATTCTAAAACATCTTTGATACTGCATAAAATCTTTGTATAATCCTTGAATGGATTAGGGCTATTCTTAAATGTAATTATCTCGTCTGGAAAATGCGGGACATCGTCGATTCCATATCCCTGCCATTCGTAGGCGCCCATATCTATTATATTCCCATAAATTCGCGGATTTCCCGCAAGATCGTATAAAGGGATTTCTATACTGTCCGGTAAATCAAGAGTTCCTGCATCGATACAGGGCGAATTGGACGAAAGATAATAAGGATACTCTCCAATACCTTCCCATAAAGGATTCGTATCGAGGTTGCCGTCCAGCCAGTTAAGAGTATTTGTCCCCAGCACAGTTATATCCCATTGCCCACCTTCCAATAAGGTGTTTTGGAAAGTTACCGTATTGGAAATATTACTCCCGTCAACCAACATCTCCCTTGGATCATCGCCATAAATAATACAGTTATAAAAACCGACATTCGAGCCTCTTGATATGCCCACACCTTGTCCACTAGCGGGTGCAGTGTTATTACCGATTGTGCAATTTACGAATAATGCATTCTGTCTATTCATTACATACAGAGCTGAAGCAGAATTTGGCCAGTCTGTCGTTTGATTAACATTTTCAGTAATCTCCGTATTTACCACTTCTGCATACCATCTGTCCTCATAATGTGAATGCCCTCCGATTATCAATCCTCCAGCCTGCCAATCATCTGCTGAATAATTTGGAATGTTTCCTTTAATTATTGTATTCTCAATTCTTGTATATTCAAAAGGACCCAGCGCTATTGCTCTACCACCCTGATTGTTTACTACTTCAACATCCTTTATTAAGACACTTGTAGAATCAAGAATGAAAGCGCTCAGGTAAGATGATGCAATAACAGAACGTCCATAGCCCTCCGGACTTATATTATTTTCAAATCTTACGTTTTCTATTACTGTACCTCTTGGTTGAAAAAAATTAATTGCTCCTCCAGATATTTTTTTTCCATTGATTACTCTCATATCCCGAATTGTGTAATTCCGCTGGTAATCATAATCGTAGAATATACATGATAGTTCATCAGCATCTAAAGTCGTTTCTTCTTTCCCTACTCCTTTAAAGGTTATATAGCTTCTTAGATTGAGAGGATATTTTTCACCCGTCATTGAAGGAGAATAGGTTCCTTCAGCTATATGTATGGTATTCGGATGATTGCTATCCGAAGCGATCTTTATGAGCGCCATATATATGTTCTTAAGTGGATCGTTTTCACTCAACCCGGAATTATTATTATCACCAGCCGGAGATACATAAAGATCTTGATTCTGAGGAGTAACCTTTGCATGTTGTATTTCCAAAGTTGATCCAACAAAATCTGAAAAGAAGAACGCATCCGGTTCTATTACTGTGAAGGTATCTACATATACATGTATAGGTTCACAATCGGATCCTCCTCTACATATATCCGAACCAGCAGCGCCGGTATTAAAATATATATTACATAATTCATTCTGATCAAATGTTACTGAAGAGAAATATGAAATAAAAATCCCACCTCCATATAAAAATGCATGATTTGATTCAATCTTGCATCCTTTTAATGTGGGACAGCAATATCCATTATATGATGAACCAATGAAAACACCGCCTCCATATCCTGCTGAATTATTAATTATAGCACAATTGTTAATAATGAGAAAACTATCATGAAGGTTTATTCCTCCTCCTTCAAGATAATCATACTGATCAATAGTACCAGAACCATTCTGAATAGTAAAACCACAGAGCATCGCTGTATCATCTTCCCCGTTTATTGCTTTCACCACACTTCCATTTTGATTCCCATCTATTATTGTTGTCTTAACAAATGAATCTATTTGTGTGGTGAGGTAAAGACTGGCAACCGTTATGTTTTTTCCATTGTAATTAATATTTTCATAATACGTTCCTGGATACACTAAAACAGTATCACCGTTTGAAGCTGCATCAATACCATCCTGGATAACTGTAAAGTCTCCGGTACCATCGAGGGATACTATGTGGGTTGTTGCAAAAAGAGTTTGCCCTAACAGGATTAGTACAGCAAAAAGAATAATTGATTTCATAACTATACCTCCGGATTTATTAAATGAACTATTATCCATTGCACATCTTTATTATATTGTAAACCTGTGTATTCACATGTAATTTTTTGTCAACAAACTTCTTGTCAGAATTATCGAAGAGAAGGTATTCTATAAGGTGTAGGTCGGTTTCATCGTAATATTTCAGTTTGAAAAAGATATCTTCAGTATCAATTTTTGTATCACAAGGGTACACAAGTATTTGTGCAGCATGAGATTCGTTTACAATACCAGCACCAATGCACACACCATCAGCGTTAAAGGCACCCAGTTCTTCTGCATTTTCCGGAATGTTGATCACATCAACCACTTCATAGTTTGCTTCTTCTTGATATGCAAAATAGGATGATTTTTTACAAAGCAGCTCTTGTGTTCTGTTTTCTGTGGTATTGGTCCAATAAAATCCCTTCACGGGTTCCTTCATGATGACCACATACCCTCTTCCATAATGGAGCAATCGATCCTGATTTGCTGGCAGATTAAAGATGATGCTATAATCATTTGCATAAAATTTTTGATTAATGTAGAACCAACCCTCCGCCTTTATTGCATGTACTTTATCCCAATGTGTTCCGAAAGCTGTTCGTAATTTCTGGCTTTCAGGAAGCCAGTAGCCAATCCAGTTGTATCCTTTATTGAGATCTAAAGCAGTGTCTGCAGGAATCAAAGACAAAGAATCTTCTTTCAGTTCAAAGGGATATACATTTTCATTGCCGCCAAGCATTCTCAGTTTTATAAACGCGGTATCGTCATAATAAAACAATCCCATGTGTGTCCATGTGTTTTCAATAGATTCCATTACCCCTCCCTTACACAGAACGATCCGGGCAAAGGGTTTGAGTGGTTTTAGTATAGCGGATATTTCCGTTCCTTGATTGCTCCTTCTGTTCAGTTTTGGGAATGAAATCCAATTCCAACCTCTTTTCAGGGCTGGTTCTCCATGTACTTCTATTATATCTGTAAACGAATTTACACCAATCATGTATTCTATGTAAATTAATCCTTCGCATGTAACAAACATTTCATGACAGCAAAATGAAATGTGAATAGTTATTGAATCTTGATGTTCGATTGTATTAGGCAAGCTTTCACATTTATAATACGACAGAAGGGAATCCGGAATAGTAATTGATAGATCAGTTATTGTTGAATCGGTATTATTCTTTATGGTTACTTGTTTTATTACACCAGTTTCGATTGGAACAAAGCCGAAATTAATTAAATCGGGTTCAATTTTGAAATGATCAGATGCATATACTGCTTGAATGATGAAAAACAATAAAAGTATTATTAACGCAGTAATTCTGCACTTGATCACTTTCGCACTCTTTCTTTTCATAATTAAAAGAATGCTTACTTCCACATTTTCCGCTGATCACAATTTTGATCCAGAGTTTCATTGTTTATCCATAAATTTATCATTTTATTCATCATCCCTAACCTCACTATACCGGGACAGCACAGTGTGGTTTTAAAAAATAAAGTTAGAAGATTTATCATTACAATTACACAACTTTAGTCTATTCATTTATAAAACAAACACTTTTTTGTCTGTATGACCCTGCTGTCTGCTTTGAGCTGATAGAAATAGATACCTGAGCCGACTTCACGACCACGTGCATTCTTTCCATCCCATGAAACCATTGAGATATTTTCATCTAATTCATAATAGCGAATAAGCTGTCCCTTAATATTGAAAAGTGAAAGTGTAAGCTTCTCATTATGAGGATTCTTAACTTCATACGGGAAAAAAGTAATGAACCTGAAAGGATTCGGTTTGTTCTGATGCAGAACATAATCCGGAGTTTGAGGATCACCATTTCCGTGTGATGAGATCAATGAAATATTATCTACAAGCCAACCGGGATCACTCAGATAAGAATCGGTTTGTATTCGGAAACGCAGGTAGCTGTGTGTATCGATCCAATCATGCAAAGGAATTATTGCCTGCTGCCAATCCTGCTGCACACCGGAATATGAAGCAAGTACAGTCCAATCCTGATTATTTGATGATATCTCCACAAAGCAGCTGTCAAACTCCCATTCAGTGTGATATTTGTGCCAGAATGTGAGAGCGAGATCGTCATTCACACCATTCAGATTTATGGATGAACTCGTTTTTATCGTAGATTCAAAACCATTATGATAAAATCGGTCACCATTATCGCGCAAGGCAAAACTGCCTTCATAGGATTCGAGGTACAGGCACCAATAATCTTGAGCATTCCAGCCATCCATTCCCGATTCCCAGTTTTCCTCGAAAACAACTACTTCAGGTTGAAAATTTATATCCAGAGCATCCATGCCGTTTTCAATAGTAAGTTCTATTACCTGTGGAACATATCCCTGTGTAAAAAAGGATGCTTGATAGGTTCTAACATAATAATTAAAACTAAAAATTCCATTCAGTGATAAAGTATCTGCAAAATAGCCATCATTAAGGATAACATCGCACTGCATTGGTGTGCCATTATTATGAATACTGCCTGCAACTGTGAGTTCTTGAAGCGGTTCAAGGACAACATCTTTGATCGTGCAGGTTGAATTATTAATAGTTACATTTGTGAGTGTTGTATCCTGGTATCCTTTTTTTCTATATGTAACAGAATATGTGCCCGGTTCGAGCAACCGCCAGTAACGCCCGTATAATTCATCTGAAATTCTTGGAGTAAAACTCACAATATCATGATCGTTTACGTACACTTCAGCTCGAACAGGCAAACCCGTTTGAGCATCCTCGATATGACCTGTCAGCATAGCTGCATCAGTTTGACAGCCAAGTACTCGGTTCATCATCCAGTAAGCACCGATCTTACAGCGTTCGCAGGTATCATCTACAAGTGCGGCATTTGGCTGTAGATTCTCTGTTCCACACTCGATGAGTAGCTGCACAGTGCCGAATGTATTATAAAACCAATCGTGCGCATTTCCTTTTCGCCCGCGGGAAGGTGATGGCTCATAATGACCTGTACCATCCTCTGTCTCTATTAGTGATGCGACCGTTTCACCAATTATTTTATTGAAGTCAAAATCCGGTGACTGTTTAAAACCATCCCATTCCCATGAATAGAAAACCTTCTCAGAAAAATTCCCTGTGCGTGAGGAATGCCAGTTGATCGAATAGAGGAATTGCTGTTCTTTTGCGAGACATTTTACAGCTTCTGTACCACCTTCTGAAAATGGATAAGGACCTCTGTAATAATCGTACCGCTCTTCTCCACTTGGCTCGTATAAAGTATCTCCGTGAACCCAGTTATAGGAATAATTTCTATTCGGATCGACGCCGTCTATATCATGACCCGGACCTGGTTGGAAATCAAAAATCCCATTGAGATTATTATCTCGTTTATTTTTTCTGAAAGCAGTATCCCATCCATCCATTACAACCTGTAATCCCTCCGGATTGATCGAAGGAATAAACCATATTTCCAGTTCACTCAGCCAGATCGAATAAGGAGTTTGATAAAAATGCCCAAGTATCTCATTGATCATATACATTGTGATCTCTACGCCCAGGATCTCCTCAGCATGACATTGCCCCACATACAGAACTGCTGGTTCATCTTCATCATCAATAGCATTATCAGAAAGTTTTACAGCCCAAATCGGTAATGAATCCGTTTTTGTGACTCCGATAGAATCTACAAATACAAGATCAGGATACTCAAGCTGAAGGGAATCCAATTCAGCTTTGATCTCATCATAGGTATGATACCTCGATGGAAGCGCAACCTGTGCAGATAAAGGTATAGCAACAAAAAACAATAGCACCAGGAAACAATATTTTTTCATGATTTACCTTAATATAAGTAATTTATTTATTGATGAATTGTCATTATTTACAAATTTATAAAAATATACACCGTTAGGAACAGATGTTCCATTTATTTCACATGTATTCCACTCAAAGCCGCTCTGACCAGTATCAAATGTATATGAAAAAACCCGTTGCCCTTTGAGATTGAAGATATCAAGAGTACTTTTTGAATTTAGAGCAATATTTCTCAAAGTAAAATATACTGATCCTTTGATCGGATTTGGGTAATGTGCAATAAGATTATTATTCTCATAGTGAGGATCATCAATTGATACTTCATTTATTTCTATTTTCTGGGCATAAATGTTGTAAATATCTGCTTTACCGCTTGATCGCGCATCCTGCCAGATAACACTTGCATAATTATCATCAAAAGGAACAGTGAGAGGTCCTGACTGATTTTTAATTGCCGTACATATTGGCAAATCAGCTGCCCAGAGCACATTTCCATCTGAAGAAATTTTTTGTCCGAATATATCCGAATTTGTTCCATTACGGAAATCCTGCCAGGGGACGCAGAGATTAGTTCCAATCATAGAGAGTGCCGGGCTGGTTTGATCTCCGACTACATCAACAATTGCTACTGCATCAGGATTCCAGAGAAGGGCACCGTTCGAGGTCTGTACCTTTTGCCCAAAAATATTATAATCAATTCCGTTTCGGAAATCTTCCCACGTAACATAGAGTTCATCCTCATAGATATATGCATGAGATGATTGGTCGTTGTCATAATTAGCAATCGGAATACCATTATCCTGCCACAGTACTGAGCCGTTACTGGCTACGATCTGCCCATATACTGCAAGCACACTATCACGGGTGTCTTCCCAGATCACGAGCAAGCCCTCAGGTACGATCACACCGGTTGCATTATCCTGATTCCCGGTTGCGGTGCAGACGGCAATACCTTCATCAGGCCATCCGGCTGCAGTATTTCCGTCGGTATCAATAAGCTTCACATAAATATTCTGATCATTCCATGCTCCGCTTTGAAAGATATAATACAAATCTACAATATCAGTTAGTTTATCTTCACCAGATCGGTTTACGATCTCAACACCTTCATCATCCCATTGCAACACTCCATCAATAACCTTTTGACCGTAGATTCCCGGATCCATAAAATCACGATAATCCGACCATCCTGTATAATATTCCACTGATCTTGAACCGGTTACTGATGAAACTTTCGGATTTTGCTGTTCACCAAAATATTCACCCAAAGCTAAACCGGTATTTGCCCAAAGAGAGTTGCATTGATCATCTACTGCCTGTGCAAATATTTGTTTGAAACCTGATCTATTCTCCTCCCACACTGCAACCAATTCATTTTCTGAAGCTGAATAGACAGCTTCAACATTCTCCTGGTCATATCCAGTTGGATCAGTTAGAGATTCTCCATTCAGCAGAAGATCCACCGAACCATCATCACTAAGTACTTGCATATATAATTGATTGCCAATATAAGGACTTCTACTATCTTCCCACAGAATGAGTGATTTTTCATCTGCTTCAAACAGAGAATAATTTTTTGCATCTCCGCACAAGCCGTAATATATCGGTTTTCCATTAGTGGTAATATATTCTGTTCCTGCTCCATCCAGTATTTGCAAATAAAGTCCTGTTGATCCGGTTCTATTATCACCCCATATAGTGTAAACTTTTCCAGATCCATTACCTCTGAGAAGCGGAGAAAATTGCTCACCATATGCATTACATATTATTTTGCCGTTGGCTTCCCATTCTATTGAACCGATATCACTTACATGCTGCATATAAATATCTTCGTGAGGATGCCCTCCATCGCGACCATCTGTCCACACAAAATAGCATCCGGCATTGGCATCATTTGTAAGGCGCGGCTCGAGCTGATCATTCGGGGCAGTACAAAGTGCAAGCCCTGTAGCAGTCCAGAGAAGTGCTCCACTCACATCAATTTTTTGTGCATAAATATCTGAAGAGTATGGATCATTACGGTAATCAACCCACGCCACAAAAGCGCCAGTATCTGATGATCCAGTGATTCTCGGGTCCTTTTGAACGCTATCATCCTGGAATATCGGGACATCGCCAGCCCATAAAAAACTTCCATTGATATCTACGCGCATTGCCATGATATCACCGTCAGCATCGTTATGTTTATCTCTCCATGCAAAAATGAAATTTCCAGTGCCATCAGAGCACATTTTCACGTTACTCTGTGTGTCAGTTGAACCGCATAAAAGAGTACCACCTGCATCCCAAAGCAACGAGCCATCTGAAGCGATTCTTTGCATGTAGAGGTTTTCATTCGTAGCAACTCTTGTGTCATGCCAGGCAACGACAGCTCCGCCATATCCATCTTCCCAGAAAGTATGTCCGTCCTGATCGCCATTTTGAGCAGCGATCGGATTTCCATTTGCATCCCAACCTGCAACAATCGTACCGGAAGCATTAATATGAGTACCGTAAATATCTACTCCACCTGGATTTCGATGATCCTGCCAAATTACATAAGCACCTTGATTTGCATCATTTACAATATTAAGTGATATCTGCACATCAGACGCAAGGCATAAAGGAACACCAGATTCATCCCAGAGAAGGTTCCCGTTCTCATCCAATTTTTGAGCATACACATCGCCGGCGTCTTCATTTCTGAAATCAACCCATGTGACTATAGCTCCCCCATCTCCAGTATTAATAACAACAGGATCTTCCTGCCTGTTGATCTCACCATTTATCATGATCCCATCAGCTCCCCAGAGAAGATTCCCATTCACGTCAACATGCTGACCCCAGACGTCACGATCTCCCAGGCGTGTATCTGACCATACATACACTACCGAGCCATCATTCAGCGATGCTCCAGATCGATACCATTCTATATTCACACCCTGACGGATCGGGATTCCGTCATCCTGCCAGATTGTTTGTCCACATAGTAAAGAAGAAAAAAGTACACATACCACTAATACCGGAATAATTTTCATTCAAGCTCCTTTTATTTCATCAAGATCATTTTCCTGGTTTGATGGAATTCATCAGTATTCATTCGATAAAAATACACTCCGTTTGCAACCTGATACCCGAAAGCATCTTTTCCATCCCATTGTATAGAGTGAATTCCTGAAGGCATCTCATCTTCTGTGAGGGTCTTAACCTTCTGTCCTAAAATATTATAAACATCAACAGTAACCATTGAAGACTGCTTCAAAGCAAATTCAATATTTGTTGTACTTCCAAATGGATTCGGATAATTCTCAGCAAGGAAATTATGAATGATTTGAAATGGCTCGTCATTGGAAACCGGAGCTTCAAAATTTGGAAATATAATAAAATCAATCCAAACACAGTCCTGACCATTTGCTATAAGATAATCTTTTTCATATACCCATTTAAGTGTATGATTGCCGGTAGGTATTGAAAATATTTCCTCAGACCATCCGATCTCACCACTCCATTCATCTTGCATAATTCCATCAATAAAAAATCGCAAGTAGTCATAATTAACTTCAGTGGATACTTTCTTCCAGAAGCAAATATCACCTTCCCGACTTAATATCACATCAATCATAATAGATGTAATGGAATTATTTGAAATATCTCCCGACTTGGCACAGTAATTTCCCTCATATACATCCGATTCGGTTATCGACCAATCTGCATCACCGCTAAAATACCAATCGAGCATATTAAAGTTACCTGATTCGAAATCTTCTATTATCAAACCAACCGTCATACTGATTTCTTCATCAAGATCATACACCCCTGCATCAACGGAATAATTAAAAGATATAGGTGTCCCTTCGAAAAGCTGTGAACTTGCAGTAACGGTGAAGATCGCATTTACACTTCCTCCGGCTTCAAGCTGTCCGAGAGAAATAATAGCATTCTGTATCGTGATCAAATTCTCAGAACATGAGAGTGTTGCCTGAGCAATTGGCGAGAGCGCATGTCCGGTATTCAGTGTCGGGATAGTTAAAAGAACTGTTTCCCCGGGATCGAGAATTCCATCGTTGTCTCCGGAACTGTCATCGATCTGGTAAGTTCCCATTTCCAGAACCGGCGCATTAAGAATGATTGCAAACTGAGTGTCCCAATTCTGCTTTCCATCTGCAGTAATATCCATTGTTATCATAGCTTCATGCTGATCCGGGACATATTCAGCAACCAGAATAGGAAGAACATTCTGCTGAGCTGCGGTTCCTCCTGCAAAAATGGTATCAAAGAAAGCAGAGGAATAGGAACAAGTAATATATTCATCATCTGAGCTGAGTGTTGCATTCACATTTGCTGCATCCTGGGTTCCTACATTTTTCAGCACAAAATCAAAACTTACTTCTTCTGAATATTCAGGAATATTGTTATTATCATCTTTGGTCGCCACGCTATCAATTATGACATATGCGCCAGCACTGGGAATAATCATGATATCATATGTTGATTTCAAACAATTATAACCAGTTACAATAAGTTGAACTGTGCCGACATCCGTAAAAACGGGATCGATATTTATATTTGCAACTCCGGTTGCGCCGACTGCTGCAGATCCATGGAATACTCCATCCTTAATAAGCGTACAAACCAGACCTTCTGTCTCGGATACTATGCTTGTAACGATAACTTGTACTTGATCTTGCCCGATAAAAATACTGTCGGGATACATGACCTGCATATCAATTGGTTCATCCGTCCATATGGATATCACCGGATCTCCGATGACATTGCAGCTATAGAAACACCATCGAAGTGCCCCCTCTTCGTGTTGACCGGGAGCATTTACCCATGGAGCTGTATTGATCTTTGAATTAAGATGAGCTTCGCCTATCCGGTCTGTTCGAAGTGTGTAAAGAGCATTCACATATTCTCTATGCATATGTTCGGAAGGACCCTCGGTTTGTCCCTCGTTGAACCAACCGTAACGTGAATTACCGATAAAAGAAGCTGCAAAATTTTCTAAATTAACCATCTTCTCAGCAATACAATCATTGAAATCAAAAGCACCTGAAAGACATCCATGAGTGTATATATGCGTATAATTATGTGTAGTCCCGTTTACGTTTGAAAAGTTAGTATTTGTAATATCACTGTTGGACATTCTCATACAATATGTCTCGTTGGCATGACCTGAATGATGGACATAGGATTTTCCTTCATTGATCTTGCTAATAAGTGTTGAGGCGCTCCAGGAGCCGACATCTCTATCATACAATTTTTCAATAGTGCTGGTAGCAGGGATACCATCTGTTGTATAGCCGTTATCCTCATGATAGCCAATTAGCAAATCCATATAATCACCGCCCCATGTTTGAGGATCACTCCAGAGATCTTCTCCTGCAAGAATTGGTTTTGTCAGCTCTCCAAGTACAGGATTTTCCTGATACATCATAGATTTATTGAGAATGTTTGCAAGCTCGGTAGAATTACTGAAAGATATTCTTCCAACCGACACATCAGGCAATAGATCGTCTTCCCCTATCTCACCCCAGAGATTGTCACCATCATCATTCCAGATTCCGTCAAGTGCTGAATAATATAGATCCGCTGGAATATCATCATCAGTATATAACGAAGAGGACTGCACTTCACAGAAAAAACCTCTGTGCGGAATGTGCTCATCGTCACCGCCAAGTATTACATATTGAATTCCATTATTTTGATACTCTTGAATAATATAGTTTCTAATTTTTTGCTGGAGATCGATTCCTGTCATTGAGGTGTTAATTGTTTGAGTTGTTGCGATCTGTGTTCTCAAGCCCTGCGTTAAGTACATATCTATTAGATCAGAAAAATCATTCATAAACGCTTCGGGTGTGATAAGCAATATCTCATACTCACCATCACGCTGCTTCCGTTCATAGCTCATGAACATCTCGTCATTCTGAGCGAGTTGTTGTAATGTATTAAATTGCGGATCAGTAATATAAGCTGGAATTGCAACAGTAGTGGCATCTTTAACAGGTTTTGTTTTTATCCTGATCGTTAAACTTTTATAATATGAAATACTTTTTTCGTTTGGGATATATTGAACTGGAGTGATCGCAGTAAAAGCAAATCCATACCCATTCATGAAATGATTTGTGAGCTCGCCGTGAAATGCTTCCGGGTAGGTTTTCGACTCGCTGTACAGTTCTTCATTTTTTATAAACTCATCGGAAACTCCCTTTGAATAGGGCTGTACATACTGCATAGGATAGAGTTCATACTCTCCCAAGATCACAGTTTTGCCTTCAGGAAATACTTCAATTTGATGTGCTTCCTGTCCTTCTGGAAGCAATAGAGATACTGCATAGTACGGAATGGAAGGATTGCCTGCTATTGCAGACTGAAGTGTTGATTGAAATTCAATAAGTTGATATTGAGCATCCACATGAGTGAAATGAGGGTCATCAAAATAATAAGTATGTTCAATAACATCTGCAAACGCTGAAGAACAAACAAATAGAACTATAGTGATCAACAAAAACTTTTTCATTATTAAAACTCCAAAAAAATATTTACTTTTTTATTTGCCACGAAGGCACCAAGTCACGAAAAATACACAAAGTTAAACTAACTTCTCGTTCCCAAGCCACTGCTTGTGGAATGTCCAAAATTAAAGCCAAATCCGTTAAAATTTCCTTTGTGAATCTTTGGGTCTTCCTGTCTTTGTGGCATATTTAATTTCTTTTTACCTTTCTTGTTGCCACGAAGGCACTAAGTCACAAAGAATACAACAAGCTAAACCCATTAATAACATTGTGGGTTTAATTAACAAACCTTCTAATACCATCTTTAATTTTTGGTACATTAAAATTTATCAAGTACCCCAGTCTCTTATTAGTAAGTTTTAAATGGCTTATAATCTGGGCTTCCCATACTGGATTAACTATCTCGATGGCTTTTAACTCACAAATAATACATTCCTCAACTAGTACATCAAGCCTCAATCCTTCTTTAAATTCAAGATCGTCGTAAACAATTGGAATATCTACCTGTCTTTGATACTTTAGGCCCCGCTTAGATAGTTCATGACAAAAACATACTTCATATATTTTCTCCAATAGACCTGGTCCCAGATTATTGTGTACTTTGAATGCCGAATCAATTATCAACTTACCTATCTTTTCTGTTGATTCAGGAATAGGTTTGAATCTTTCTTTGTGAATCTTTGGGTCTTCGAGTCTTTGTGGCATATTGAATTTCTTCTTACCCTTCTTGTTGCCACCAAGGAACAAAGTCACAAAGAATATAACAAATTAAAACCTTTAAAAACATTTTGGGTCTTCCTGTCTTACTGGCATATTTAACCTTTATTTATCTAATTAGAATACACTTTCTGCTTTCTATGGTATTATTATCAAGCATTAATCTATAGAAATAAATGCCGGAACTTACTGATTTTTTCTGATCGTTCAGTCCATCCCATGTGGTGGAATAGACGCCAGGTGTCATGCTTTTATTGACTAATGTCGTAACACGTTCACCTTTGATGTTGAATATCTCAACACAAACACGAGCTGGCTTATGAACGTGATAATTGATCTCAGTTCCTCCTTGAGAGTATCCGGAAACATGGAAGGGATTAGGGTAATTCTGCTCGATCTTACTCACAAGCGGAACCGGCTCATCTCCGACAGCGGTAATGAATTGAAGAGTATATTCAAAATTCGTTGTTTCATCATCAATTGTGATAGTTTCATCTATCGTTTCATATCCAGCTTTTTCTGCTATGAGATGATAGTCTGTTTTGAAAACATCCGTATAAGTTAAGATTCCATTTGTTTGTGTTGTGTCCACATATACTTGTGTATAGATCGTATCCAATCCTGTTAAAGTGAAATGAATACCTTCCGGCACCTGTCCGTCAGAAAGTGTGAATTCAAATTGGGCATCAACAAAGCGGAAGATTGGCAGCGCTTCAGATTGAGTAAGCCCACTTTGCGCGAATTCGTATACTGCTTTCACGCCATATTTATATTCTCCATCTGACTGGTTAAATAGATTATCAGTATAAGTCGTATCGGATAATCCTTCTTGAAGAATTATCCAATTGCTCGCATCAACTTGCCGTGCAAGTGTGTAGGACTGGAATAATTTCGCATCATATTGAGGAACACTATTCCAAATAACAGTGGCACGATAATCTTCAGAAAGTTCAATCCACGCTTCTTCGGGTGCTTCGACATATTCGAGGATAGGATTTACTGTTGTGGCTTGATCAAGCAAAACTTCAATATCCTCAACATAACTGTCGTATCCGGGGCAAGTTGCCTCAAAAGTATAGTTACCGATAGGTACATCAATTTCAAAATATCCTGAAGCATTAGGATATATAGTTATACTACCGATATCTATAGTAACATCATCCATTGTGGATGATCCACCAAGTAATGTTACATTTCCAAGTACGGTACCTTGATCAATGTTGCCTACTGTTAAATATACAGGTATGACTATTTGGCTGAGATTAGGATCATTTGTAGTGAGATAGAGATCACACTGATAATTTTGTCCATATTCCAGGTCGTCAGTATCAACTATAATATCAACGATCTGTGTATCATTTTGAAAAACAACGCTGCTCGTCGGGTCAACAGTAAGCCAGTCTATCACTCTATAAAACTCAACAGCAAGGTTGTTTTGCAGATAGCTGTTATTATACACAACTTCCAGACCGACTGAACCGGTCGCGTTCTGGATACCAACCGTACAAGAGTTAAGCGCTCCACTCAGTGATCGGTATTGATATTTGATCGTATTATCGCTTTTTATGATTATTTCAAAATCATATGTGCCGTTAGTGTTTCCGGGAAAATGTATTACATGATCAAACCAGATTATTAAATTCTCAGATCCATCAGAATAATAATACACATCTCCCCCCTGAAGAGGATCAAGATCATCCCAGAATCCGAAGATAGCGGGTTTTGGTGCATCGCTTCTCGGTATCGAATAGTTGTGATAATCATCCCAATCGCTCCCGAATCCTATCCACCCGTTCGGATTTATGATGAATTCGTCGTAAGTTTCTCCGTAAAAATCAAAGTCAAAACCAATATTAAAAGGACAGGAAGCAACATCATTATGAGTAAAATTCACTTCAGTTCCGATGCTGCTGATATCTATCCAATCATAATTAGGACCGCCTGGATCATTTGAATCAGTCCATACATAGCCATAGCTGTCTGGACCTCCCCCATCACGATCTGTATCATAATCTTTTTCGATAGAATATATAAGATTGGATTCACCGGTATTTGTGATATTAAGTACATCCGACCCGGTCTGTCCCTGATCAATTTGAAAGTTGAATTCCAGAGGAGAGACACCAGCTATCGGAGGATCAAGAATTTGTGAACCTCGAGTTGTAAATAGAATTGCCGAGTTGTTGCTCAGAGTTTTCGCAGCAGTAGGATATTGATTGCAGAAGCTGTATTGAAGACCAACTTTCCCAGAGTGGTCTTCCAAACCAATCGTTGCATATTCTCCATGTTGAATAGAATAGCCAGAATAATAACCTGCATTTACATTATTAAAAACCTTGTACTGAATTAATATATCGGAATCTCCTGTTGGAGTAGGATAATATGCAGGATCATATATCACAACTTGAAACGATTCTTCTGCATTATTATAGTCATTTCTCGAATGAGACCATTCAACAACAAAATAATGTGCGCTGCTGTCATATTTGTAACATATATTTCCATTCGTAGAAGTTTTCAAATCATCCCAGAAAGCTGCGATCATTGGTGAAGGTCCTAGCAATTCGGGTATAGGTCTATTCATGAACGCAAATTCTTCGCTTCCACCCGGGGCAATCCATCCATTTGTACATACTGCGATATAATGATAAAAGCGCCCATAGAAGGTCATGCTGAATGGGATTTCTATCGACTCGATATCACCATCATCACCACCATCATACAGATTCAAGATCGTACCGTTACCCCCATTATCAGGATCAATCTCGATCCAGGAATAAAAAGGTGCTATATCATAGTCTGTATCTCCATCATCATAACAGTAATAACCATATTGATCAGGTCCTAAAGGATCACCGATATCAACGATTCCAACTTCAATTGTAACTATAACATTGTCATCATATCCATCAGTATTCGATAAATGAAGAGGTAATTGGAATTGAGTGCCCGGTATGATCTGAGTGTCTGCATATACTTCAAAAGAGTTTGTATTATTCGTGCCCGTGTCATTCGCATATATAACACCCCAATAACCAAGACTGTCATTGATAACGATAGCATCATCATCACTTTGAAGAAGACCATCAACAGAATAAGCAGTAACTGTTCCGGAATTTCTAAGAGTGATAATTGCTTGTGCAGTTTCTCCCGGACTTAATATCCCATCATTTCCATCAATAATAGTGCATTCTACAAAGTCAAGATTCGCTCCGTCAATGGGTATTGTGAACCTGTCTGTCCACTCATCTGATGCACTATCAGTAATAACGAGATCAAAAGATATCTCAGAACCCCCAAGAACATCGGCATCAACGGAAAAGTCAAAATCGTCTAAACATTGCACTGTCTGGTTAGAAATAATAGTTCCAAAATCCTCTGTATTATCAGTTATCGTAACTCCCGGAGTGTTTGTATCAAGGATTGCCGTAACATTATGAAGATCATATGTTCCATGGTTCTTCAAACGTATAATTAGTTCTATGTCTTCTCCCGGATTAACAAGTCCATCATTATTCCCAGAGGAAGACCCACTATTATCATCATCTATCACTATCTGAGAAACGCTTGCAAAACTGCTTGCTTGAGTGATACTAAATTCAGAAATATATGGAATGTGATCATGCTTTGTAACGGTTATAGTTACATTTTCTAAGATGGATGTATTAATAGGCAAAATAATTTTTCCATCTTCGTCAGTATAACCGCTTTCAAAGATATTATCACCCTCCTGAACAATTGTTACCCAGGCATCTTCAATTGTAAAACCAAATATGTTCTTTACGGTGACTTCTATATTATTTGTTCCAACCGCAACTGTTGTAGGATGTGTCACGTCCAGCTCAATAGGTACGCCTGTCCACAATTCCATACCAGGATCACCCATAAGATTGTTCCAATAGGAAAATTTATCAACCCAGTTATTAGGATTCGTAGGATAACTGACATATAGACTGAGTTTAGAACGGACTAATGCACCTCCCGGATTAAATATATGATCACGGAATACACCATTAAAAACGCCTGCAGAAATACAGTTATTAAAGCATGTATGGGTACTGAGCGTTGCGCTTCCAATAGCTGCGATCGCACCTTTTGGTGCAGATGGAGAACCAATTTTTAAAAAATATTCAGAACGTCCTGTTGTACCCTGGAAATCTCCGGTTCCACAAGTTGGTATGACGACAAAAGGAAGAAGAAAACCATTTGAAAGATTTGAAATATCACCATTATTCCAGCCGCTCATGCCGTAATAACCACGATAATGAAAATAGCTTACACCATTATTGATAGAGTTTGAAATTCCTGACACAAAGGGATTTGAATAGACTTCATCATAGGCATATTCGGTTGAGTAATCCTGCATGATCTCTTTAACAAATTTACATGTAGAGATACATGAAGGACCTGAAGAAGAAGCATCGCCCACAAGCAATGCTTTTTTATACCAATCCGTATTTGCCATATAAGGAGTTTTTTCATAATTAAGTATTTTTGATATAATTGTTTGAAATTCCAGAATTGTGTTGAAGGAGAGTCTTCCAATAATGGCATCAGCTAGAATATCACTACCTTCAAGCAATGCATAATACTGGTCACCTTCTCCAGAATAGTACCCGGTTGGTATATTGTATGAACCATCAGCATCACCTACTAGACAAACAAATTCCGGTGGATATGCCCATGTGTTATAAGCATTTTGTATAAAAGCTTTAATTTGTGATAAACTCGAACCTGTATGAGAAAGGTCGGTAGTTTCAACATGGAATCCCTTTTGATGTTTCCACTCGGTAAGATAGGAAAGATAGTTCTGAACGGTATTGTCGGTTGGATAGATAAATAAGTAACAGGGCTCCTGGTACTCGACATCAGTAAAAATTTCTTCATAATTAAGTACAACGGATTTGTATATCGGCTCAAAAAATCGTGAAATTTTCCTTTGGGAGGATTTCTCGTTCACTCCACCAGTACCGGATGTGGTCACCCGTATATCAGCATTTTTAATAATTCGCAGTTCTTTTGTTTCGGGGAAATATTGAAATGGTTGTATCGTCACGCGGACAAGGCGCAGATCACGCAATATCTGAGGTTCCGACACGGTAATAATTTCAGAAGGAAAGGGGGCATTCCCTTGGTATACTTTTTCATTCCGAAGGAAATTTTCAACCGTTCTTTCTTCTCCCTGGTATGGATATATCTCAACATTTAAGATAACTTCTTCATATATATTTTCAATTTCATAACTTACTGATCCTTGAGAGGGAATAGCAATAAGTCTGCTGATAACAGGGAGATCGGGATACCCTTCGAGCACTAATGCTCCTTCAGTCGGAATGGTGATTTTGGTGTACTTAACATTCTTTTCATACATTGAAAATTGTTCAAAGTCCGGAAGTTCAAAATGCAGTTCTGATACTTGTAAGTTTGAAAATTGACATTTCATTACTTTTTCATCCTGAGAAAGAGCAACAGTGTCACTGGATGAAGCATTTACATTTGAAAAACAAATAAAACTGAGAATAATAATTAAGAACGTTTTTTTCATTTGGATCCTCTATGCTTTTTTTTATTTATCATTAATTATCAACATTCGATATACACCCTCACGGGTTGCAACAAATACTTCCCCCTCGTGAATATCTACATCATAGGTATACCCGATATCCGAATCATCCCAGCGATCTGTGAATTCCGGTTGAGCTCTGTCTGAAATATCAAACAGATATACTCCCCCGCCACCGGAAGCAACCGTAAGATAATCTTCTTCAGCGTCGATTCTCTGAGCATATCCGGAAGTATCGTGATTGTAAATCAGCTCAGGTTGAGTAATATCTGAAATATCAATGACAGAGATTCCATATTCTTTATCTGCAATATAAGCATAATTGCCATACACCTTAACATCGACTGCTGTTCCGGGAGTATTAACTTCACTTATGATAGTGCCATCATTACGGTTTGTGATATACAATCCTCTCTGTTCTCCTGTTACAAAAAGCAGAGTGTCTACAATATCAAATCCTCCGACTGCATTGGGAAAGTTATATGCATAAGAACCGAGCCAAATATTATCATAATTTCCATACTGATAAATATTGGTATGAGTCCATAAAACATCGATACTGTTATCTGGCTGAATATCACAGACCAGTGCTTCAATATCGCCGGTCTGACCAGTAATGGGTGGCATTTCAGCGGGATTTGAAGGATCGGTAATATCATAAACCATTATCGCAGCAGGACTTCCATATTGATCGTATACAAAAACTTGCTTAATAGCATCGACTGCTTGAATAAGCCGGGCATTTTCAATATTTCCATAATAATGTGTCACAAGCAAATTATTAGTCTTATCATAAATAGAAAAACCAGCTTGATCTTCGGCTATATAGATATAATCATCAGAGACAAATACATCTCTGGCAAAGCCGATAGTGGGAATAATTGCTTCGATCACAAGCTCCCCATTGTTAATAATTGGTTCAAGAAAATCTGCACAACTGGCTAATAGTAAGATAGTTAGCAAAAGCAATGGCAAATATTTTTTAGTCATTTTTATTATTAACATTCATCCTTGATTTTTTATTCAAAAAAATTTGAACAAAAAATTAATACGCTCATATCGAGCGTCAAGTTTTTTTGGAGTAGGAAAGATTTTTACCTCTAATTAGATTAGTGTAGTTTGTTAATATCTTTATAAATTCAAATCTTAATCTTTTAAATCATTTATTATTCATACACTACTACACAGTTCTTCCCTTTCTTTTTCCCTTTATAGAGTGCAACATCTGCTTTTTTTATACAATCATTTATCGGTTGCATTTCATCAAATATCACTATACCAAAGGTAATTGTTACGGATATTTCCTTATCCTTATAATGTATCACTTTATCCTGGATAGCCTCTCTGACTTTTTCAACAATTATTTTTGCGCCGTCTAATTTTGTATTAGGAAGCATTAATATGAACTCCTCTCCCCCCCATCTTCCGACAATATCTTGCTTTCGAAGCATGGAGTGCATCTGATGAGCAAGAGAAAAGAGCACGAAATCACCTGCATCATGTCCAAGGTTATCATTGACATTTTTAAAATCATCTATGTCCCCGATAACAATTGCAAAAGTTTCATTATTTCTTTCAAAACGACTAATCTCATATTCTATTTTCTCATAAATATCCCGACGATTGGACAGTCCTGTTAACGGATCGGTTCTGGCTAATTTGCTCAATCTCTTATTCGCATCTTCCAATTCTTTCTGAGCTTTTTTTCTTCGTTCTTCTTCAAGTTTGAGCTGTTTTTCTAATTTTATAGAGTTGGATAGATCCTGCAATTCTTGAAAATAAGAACTTTCTTCAATAGGTTTCAAAATAAATTTGTCAACCCCAAGGGTGATCGCATCCATGAGATAATTTTTTTTCCCAAATGCAGTCAGGATCACCAGCTTCGTATCGCTTTTTATCTTTTTTATTTCCCTTAGAAGCGCCAGCCCATCCATACCCGGCATTTTTATATCCGTAATAACCACATCGGGTTTGTGTTTCTTAAAAAGCTCAAGCGCTTCAGTGGCGTTCATCGCGAGATATAGGTCTCGAACTTTATCCTCTAATAATTCTGTGACTGATTGAAGAATAATATGTTCGTCCTCTACATATAAGATTGAAATTGGTAATTGCTTCATATAACACCTTCCACAAAATACATTTTCATTACTCCTTTTCCTTTCACAACAATACCGTCCCGTTCGATACAGGTAAAATTGTTTTTTAGGTATTGATATGTATCTTCACTAATATTAATTTTCATCGTATCCGAATATTGTTCCATTCTTGCTGCCAAATTTATTGTATCACCGAATACATCATAAATATATTTTTTTATACCCACCACACCACCTATTACATCTCCAGTGTGGATGCCGACTCTGATCTGCCAT
>Ga0222683_1000024_pt1 | contig 78242 bp, 63 predicted proteins | sample AntAcemetage1073_FD_179841 | JGI IMG/M metagenome (GOLD analysis project Ga0222683, IMG submission 179841) | Saline water microbial communities from Ace Lake, Antarctica - #1073 | ecosystem: Environmental > Aquatic > Non-marine Saline and Alkaline > Saline | place: Antarctica: Ace Lake... | reverse complement strand
CAGCTCCTCAAGCCAGTTTTCGTCAAATATAACTTGAATCTACGATTCAACTGATTGACTTTTGAACGTTGATCATAGAAGGCTCGTGGCAGCTGCGAAACATTAGTCCAGGTTTATATCTCTACAAACTTATTGTTAATGGCAAAACAGACGTTGCAAAAAACGTTTGCTTTTGGAATTATATCATTAACTAAAAACGCAGTGTAAATTCTGTTTTCACATCTGGATCAGAATTTACAGTTATCGTACCTCCATGCAATCCCATTATTTGCCGAGACAAACTCAGCCCGATACCCGAACCCTCTTTTTTGGTTGTATAAAATGGAATGAAAATCTTATCCATGGATTCTTCCTGTATACCTGAACCATTATCAACAACCTGAATTATGACACGCCCACGTTCGTTTACGAATGCCTTCAACTCAATAACCGGCTTTTCCTGCAGCTCAGCACCCTGGACAGCATTTCTCAATAGATTTATCACGACCTGCTGCACAAGATCTTCATCAGCAGCAAGCTCTAAGCTTTTGGGGTAAATAGAGTAATCAAAAGAGATGTTCTTCTTTTTGAATTCCTCTTCGAGAAGCACTCCGACATGATTGAACAAATTTTTAATAAGAAATATCTGAAAATTCGGCTTGGGGATTCGTGTAAGATTCCTGTAGGTTTCCACAAAGTGGAGAAGCCCTGTACTTCTTTTATGAATGGTTGTCAGCGCTTCCCGAATATCTTTTATGGTCTCGGGATCGACATCTTTGCCGTCTTTATCTTTGGCATCTTCCGTGATCTCCTGCAGGATGGAATTAACTGTGGAAGAAATCGAGGCAATAGGCGTGATCGAATTCATGATTTCGTGGGTAAGCACTCTGATCAGCTTTTGCCATGCCTCCATTTCCTGCTCTTCCAATTCATGCTGTATATTCTGAATAGAGACTAATTTTATTATCCTCTCATTCAGAGTAAATTCTGTCGCAAAAATTGCGAGCTGCAGCAGTTCATCATTATCATACACTTTCACAAGGGAGCGTTCTCCGGATTTAAGTTTGAGAATAGTCTCGACCATTTCTTTATTAAAATCCTCGAGCAGCAAAATGTTCCTCAGATTGTTTATCCTGAAAAGTTTCTTTGCCGTATTATTGATCATCTCGACTTTTCCGTTCTTTCGAAATGCGATCAGGGCAATTCCCACATGATGGAGCACATTCTGCAGATAATGATACTGCTCCTCTTTTTCTTCACGAACGGTTTTGAATTTATTGATGACCTTATTAAAAGCACTCTTGAATTCCTTGTAGCTCGAGCTGTCTTTTTCGATAGTGAACGTTCGGCTGAAGTCAGAATACTGGATCGAGTCGAGGAGGTTTGTCAGGTCACGGTTTGTTCTGTCTATATAATAGATCAGAGAATATATCTCCAGTAGCACGAGAGCCCCAACAAAGATAAGTGTGATGTGAAAACTAGTTCTGAAGTATATAAAAACAAGGAAAAAGAGCGTTATAAGCAGCAGAAAAATTCGGATAATAATATTTATTTTAAAATTTTTATATATCATATTTTTCCATTCTTCTATAAAGCGAAGTTCGTGTAAGTCCGAGTTCCTTCGCTGCAATTGTTATATTTCCATGATGTTTACGAATAACTCTTTGAATAACCGATTTTTCTACATCTTCGAGATTATAGGTTTCAAAACTCACATGGTCACCTTCATCACCCTTTACAGAAAGTAGAAAATCCTCAGGATATAAGACATGAGATTCACTCAAGATCACAGCTCTTTCCAGTGCATGCTGTAGTTCACGAATATTTCCGGGCCATGGATAGAGTTCCAGTTTTTTTATTGCTCTTTCACTTATTGAATTGATTTCTTTTTTGTACTTCTTTGCATAATTTTTTAGAAAATGCTCTGCTAATAGTGGGATATCTTCACCTCGATCGCGGAGAGGAGGGAGGAAAATCTCAACAGTGTTCATCCTGTAGAGCAGGTCCTGCCGGAATGTGTTCTCCCGGGTCATATCATGGATGGGCATATTAGTTGCGCATATCATTCTCACATCAATTGGAATGATCTTGTTTGCTCCAACCCGCGCTATCTGTCTTTTCTCAAGGGTGGTGAGTAATTTTGCCTGCATTGGCAGAGAAAGATTCCCAACCTCATCAAGAAAAAGTGTACCCCCGGATGCGACCTCAAAGCGTCCGATCCGATCGCTTTTTGCGTCAGTAAAAGAACCTTTCACGTGTCCAAAAAGTTCACTTTCAAAGAGATTCTCATTTATGGAACCGAGATCAACACTGATAAAAACTTCATCCCTTCTTCCGGAATTCCTGTGAAGGGCGCGCGCTACAAGCTCCTTGCCTGTACCGTTTTCGCCAAGTATCAGCACACTTGCATCTGTTTCGGCAACTTTTTGTATAGTTGCAAACACCTTCTGCATCTCTTGCGAGATTCCAATGAAATCACTGAAGGGTTGGTCGAGTGCAGCGCTGAGTTCTTTCTGTTTTATTCGAAGATTACTTGCCTCGGTTTGAGACTGACGGAGCTTCAGTGCAGTATTAATAGTCGTAAGAAGTTTCTCATTCTGCCAGGGTTTAAGAACGAAATCAGTGGCGCCTGCCTTGATCGCCTTCACTGCCTTTTCGACATCTCCATAAGCGGTAATAAATATCACAAGAATGCTCGGGTCGATCTCTTTAACTCGCTGCATCCAGTAATACCCCTCCTGCCCGCCGCTCATATCTGCTGTGAAATTCATATCAAGAAGAACCAGATCATAGGATTCATTTTTCAGAAGTTCCGGAATATTGCCCGGATTTTGCTCAGTATCGATCTTCTCAACATGCTTTTTCAGCAGTAATTTTAGTGCAAATAAAATGTCTTCTTTATCATCAACAACTAGAATCTTGCCGTATTTTTGGCTCATGTATAAACTCCATTTTTTATTAATCTATGCAAATTACATACCGAATCGCAAATGCTGCATATAAAAATTATATAGACCATTTTATTTACTAACGATTCCTTCGTATTTTTTAAATTCTTTGTGTCAATATATTTGTAAAAAAGTGTACGCTATCGTACACAACTGTTTCATGAGCGGACAGTATGGTTATTCTCTGAACAGCTCGATTTCCCTCAAATAAAGAGTTTGCAGTAAATTTCATTTTTGGCATAAAAACTGCATTAAGAAAAACATAAGAGAGGTGCATACATGGATAAAATAATTGAGAAAAAGAAATGGCCATTGAAGAAAATTCTCTGGGTCACTGTCGGAGGAGTATTTATTCTGCTTATACTATATTACATTATTTTTGCAGATAAAAGCTCAAAACTCCGCGTGCAGGAAGAACGTCTTACCATTGCTTCGGTTGAGAGGGGCTATTTTCAGGATTACATTACGAACACGGGTACAGTCCAGCCGATACGTACTGTTTATATTGACGCACTTGAAGGCGGACAGGTCAAGGAGATCCTGATCGAAGAAGGAACCATGGTCAAAGAAGGAGATATAATTCTCCGCCTCAGCAACACAAACCTTCATCTAAGCATCATGAACAGAGAAGCAAGCCTGGCAGAACAGATGAACAACTTGCGTAATACACGCCTTTTGATGGAGCAGAATAAACTCGATCTTAAGAGCCAGCTTATTGAGATCAACTATTCGATCATACAGGCAAAAAGAGAGTATGGGCAGGTTCATGAACTTTATATACAGAATTTCAAATCTAAAGATGAGTATCAGAATGCAAAAGAGTATTATGAATATCTTGTATCAAAGAAAGATCTTCTTATTGAATCACAGAAACAAGATTCCCTATTCCGCGACGTGCAGATAGGTCAGCTTGAGGAATCCGTTCAGCGAATGCAGGAAAATTTCAATCTCGTTCGCAAAAAGCTGGAAAGTCTTGATGTCCGTGCTCCTGTAAATGGCCAGCTCACTTCTTTGAATGCTGATATTGGCGAGTCAAAGAGTGCCGGTCAACGCCTTGGTCAAATAAATGTACTTGATTCATATAAGATAAATGCACAAATTGATGAACACTATATTTCCAGGGTACAGAGAGGTCTTGTTGCGGAATTTGAATATTCCAACAAAACATATAAATTAGAAGTTACAAAGATCTATCCCGAAGTACGCAATGGGCAATTCTCGATCGATATGGAATTTATTGGTGAGCTGCCACAAAATATGCGTATCGGTCAGACTTTCAGGATCAAACTTGAGCTCGGTGCACCAAAAGAATCACTCCTTATTCCTCGCGGTGGATTCTATCAAAGCACCGGCGGTCAGTGGATCTTCGTGGTGGATGAATCAGGTAACAATGCGTATAAGAGAGATATAAGATTAAACAGATATAATCCAAAGTATTATGAAGTTATCGAAGGTGTCGAAGAAGGCGAACAGGTCATTGTTTCCAGCTATGAAACCTTTGGTGATGTAGATGTGTTAATATTAAAGAAAATAGAAAATCAATAAGGAGTAATGATGATCAAAACAAATGAACTAATGAAAGTCTATCGTACTGACGAAGTCGAGACAACAGCACTTAACAAGGTGAACCTTGCAGTGAAAGAAGGGGAATTCGTAGCTATCATGGGACCTTCAGGATGTGGAAAATCCACTCTCCTCAATATATTGGGATTACTGGATAATCCCACTGAAGGTACTTATGAATTCATGGGCGAGGAGGTCGCCAGGTACAAGGAAAGAAATCGCACCAATCTTAGAAAAGGTAATATTGGATTCATATTTCAGAGCTTCAATCTTATCGACGAACTCACTGTCTGGGAAAACGTCGAACTTCCCCTTCTGTATCTCAAAATGTCTTCTTCGGTTCGTAAGAAAAAAGTCGAAGCAGTGCTGGATCGTATGAAGATCATGCATCGTAAAAGACACTTTCCTCAACAATTATCAGGTGGTCAGCAACAGCGTGTTGCAGTTGCTCGCGCAGTTGTGACAAACCCACGTCTTATCCTCGCTGACGAACCCACAGGTAACCTGGATTCTGCAAACGGAGAAGAGGTTATGGACCTTCTCTCTCAACTTAATGAGGAAGGCACCACCATTATCATGGTTACTCACTCACCATCAGACGCCGAATACAGTCACAGAACTATCCAGCTCTTTGACGGCCATATCGTCACCGAAAACATTCGTAAACTTCTCTAAATTCTCTCACCCAAAATCTCGGAGGAACAGCGGATGCTAAAGAACTACTTAAAGATTGCGTACAGGCATATTTCTCGGAATAAATTATATCCAGCTATTAATATTTTAGGATTGGCAATTGGACTCACCTGCACGATTCTCATCGGTTTGTTCGTGCAGAACGAACTTTCGTTCGATAAACATCACGAAAATTATAAAAGGATCTATCGCTTAGAATCTCATTTTAACATACAAGAATCGGAAGATCTTTTTGCGGCAACAGCCCTTCCTTTGGGACCTGCCTTAAAACTGGAATACCCGCATGATGTAGCTGAATTCTGTCGTTTCATGAATATGGATAACAATCTATTCCAATATGAGGAGAAACAGATTTTTGAGGAGAACGTATATTTTACCGATTCCACCCTCACCGATGTTTTTACGCATGAATTTATTTCCGGCTCACCCGAAGATGCTCTGAATGACCCCAATGAGATAATTTTAACCGAAAGCTTTGCAAAAAGAATTTTCGGTGATGTCGATCCAATCGGTAAAACCCTGGAAACCGGTCATGGACTGATCTTCACGATCACAGGCATAATCAAAGATGTCCCTCACAATTCCCATTTGCGTTTTGAAGCAATTGCTTCATTTATAACATTGAAACAGTTTTTTGGTGCGGACCGCTTTGACAGCCTTGCAAGTGAAGCTTTCTGGAATATAGGATTCTATTCATACATCATGCTTACGGAAAATGGTAATATCCAGAATGTGCTGGATGCTTACCCCGATTTTAACGAAAAATACATTAAACCTGTTGGTGACAAGATCAATTCAAAATTCCAACTGATGGTGCAGCCACTTGCTGATGTTCACCTGCATTCACATTTGGGATACGACCTGCCAACCGGAAATATTGCTTCCGTTTACACATTCAGTATTGTCGCACTTTTTTTACTCGTCATTGGCTGCATCAATTATATGAATATGGCAACAGCTCAATCTGCCAACAGAGCTACAGAAATTGGTATCCGAAAAGTTGTGGGTGCTCAGAAAAGTTATTTACGCAGTCAATTCATGATGGAATCATTGATTTTAACTTTTTTTGCTTTGCTTCTTGCATTCATTGCTACAGAATTATTACTGCCTGCTTTCAATGAGATCGCAAACAGACATCTTTCATTCAATATAGCAAAAAACCTGAATTTAGTTCTGGGGATCGTGGGTATAGCTTTGATCGTTGGAATTGTTTCAGGAAGCTATCCGGCTTTTTATCTTTCATCATTTATTCCGGTGGAAGTACTGAAAAGAAAATTAGGAAAGGGCAAGGGAACTCTGAGAAAAATACTCGTTCTGCTGCAATTCTCGATCTCGATCATCATGATAGTAGGAACTTTTACTGTGATTCAGCAATTAAATTTCCTTCGAGACAAAGACCTTGGATTTGATAAAGAAAACGTGGTTGTGCTCACCGTGCGAGATACAACCGGCGTTAAAAATCTGGATGCTTTTCAAGAAGAACTGCTCAAACATCCTCAAATCTTAAAAGCAGGAACATCTTCCAGCATTCCGGGTCAAGGTTATGGAATACTTGTTCAAAGATACGAAACACTCGATGGCACAATGGCAGAGAAAGGAATTAATTTCGTATTTGTAGATAATGATTACATTGATGTGATGGATATGAAAATCATTAAAGGTCGAAATTTCGATCCTGAATTAACTACCGACCTGGAAGAATCTATCATTATTAATGAAGCTTGTGCAAATGTTCTTGGCTGGGGCGATGACCCAATTGGCAAGAAATTAGGTTTTGGTGCTGGCCTGGACGGCACTTCAACCAGAGACACCCGTGTGATCGGAGTTATACAAGACTTCCATTACAACTCCCTGCACAATAATATCGATCCTATTCTGCTCCTTCTTTCAGATAGACCTTTGAGGAATATCAGTCTGAGGATCAGACAGGAAAACATCAAAAATACAATAACCTATATCGAGGAAAAGTGGAATGAATTCTGTCCCACTTTCCCATTTGAATACACTTTCCTGGATGACAGCTTGAATAAACAATATGTAGCCGAGCAGAAGATCGGAAGAGTATTCATTTATTTCTCTATTATGTGTATTTTTATTGCCTGCCTGGGATTATTCGGACTTGCATCATATACCACAGAGCAGCGTACACACGAAATAGGCATCCGCAAAGTAATGGGCGCAAGCTCACAAAATATTGTATTATTGCTTTCCGAAATTTTCACAAAATGGGTAATTCTTGCAAACATTATTGCATGGCCAGTTGCATATTTTGCACTTAATAACTGGCTGGCAAACTTCGCGTATAGAATCCAGCTATCCCTTTTAACTTTTATCTTATCAGGCATAATCGCTTTCCTTATAGCGATACTCACAGTGCTTTTCCAATCCCTCAAGGCATCAAAAACCAATCCTTCTATTACTTTGAAATATGAGTAGGTTTTAATATGTTAAAAAATTATTTTAAAATCGCTTTTCGAAATCTTATAAGGCATAGGATTTTCACCTTCATAAATGTTCTTGGTTTAGCTATTGGACTTGTCTGTTTCATCTTGATCATGCTTTGGATTCAAGATGAGCTGAGTTTCGACAGGCACAATTCTAACTTTGAGCAGATTTATCGTATTGGCACAGATACCAAAATGGGAGAACAAGAAGAAACCGGAACTTGGACTGCAATTCCTCTGGGACCTGCTTTAATGGAAGAAATTCCCGAGATCGAAAGCGCGGTCAGGCTTAAAGGAAATTATGAAAATTTAGTGAGCTTTGAAGAGACAAGTTTCCTGCTGGATAAAATCTATTATACCGATACGGAAATATTTGACGTCTTTTCCATTCCGCTTATCAGCGGCAGCAGCTCCGACCTTTTGACTCGTCCTAAAACAATTGTGATCACAGAATCAACTGCAAAACAATTTTTCAAAAATGAAGATCCAATCGGGAAGACGCTGAAATTTGATAATAAAACTGAATATGAAATTGTAGGCGTAGCAAAAGACTGGCCGGCAAATTCTCACTGGCATTTCCAGATACTGGCTTCATTCTGCACTCTTAGAAGTTATACCGATACCAACTGGCTCAGCCATAATCTACTTACTTACATAAAAACAACCGAAGGCGTTGATGAGAAAGTTCTTTCCGAAAAAATTAATGATCTGTTCGTGCAAAAAGCTGATCCTCTTTTCCAGCAAGCTCTGGGCACAAGCATAAAAGAATGGGAAAAATCAGGAAATTATTATCATCTGCGCTTAACGCCGCTTGCCAAAATTTACCTGTTCAGTCCTTCAGATAATGCGGTTGGTAAGAAAGGTGACATCCGTTATGTTTACTTATTCGCAGTTATCGGATTTTTTATTTTACTGGTGGCCTGCATCAATTTTATGAACTTAACAACAGCTCGTTCTGCGGTGCGTGCAAAAGAGATCGGCATTCGAAAGGTTGTTGGTTCCAGCAGAAAACAATTAATCAAACAATTCCTGATGGAATCGGTTTTGATAAGTCTTCTTTCAATGATAATAGCACTTATAGGAATTGAGTTGCTGCTTCCTTATTTTAATAATTTTACTGCTAAGTCTCTTCAAATGAACTTTGCTGGAAATTTCTCATTTCCCGCCTATTTTTTTCTAGCTGTCCTCATTGGTTTCATCGCGGGAGGATATTCTGCATTTACTCTTTCTTCATTCAGAATATTAAGTATTTTAAAAGGAAATCTCTTCAAAGGCAAGCAGAAAGTAGGTTTCAGGAATGCCTTGGTTCTTTTCCAATTTACCATTTCTATTATCGTTATAATTTGCACGATAATTTCGGTGCAGCAGATGAAATTCATCAACAATAAAAAATTAGGATTTGATAAAGATCATCTGCTGGTCATCGAGCGGGCTCATATTCTGAAAGATCAGCTTCCTGTATTCAAAGAAGAAATCCTGACATCTCCTGCGATAATTTCTGCCAGTGCAGCATTCAGTGTTCCCGGCTCCTGTTCCGACGGCAGCATGTACAACAAAGACAACAACACTCCCGATGAATTGTATTATTTCTTCCGTTTATGCGGAGATTATGATTACCTGGAGACAATGGGAATTCCTCTACAAGAAGGCAGAATATTTTCCCAAACAAATGAAGCTGACAAGAATTCTATCATCATAAATGAAGCCGCAGTACGGAAATTGGGCTATGAAAATCCCATTGGTAGAAAGCTCATTGAACCGGGTTCTGATGAAGAACTTACCATTATTGGTGTTGTGAAAGATTTTCATTACGGTTCGCTGCTGGAAGAAATCTCACCACTCATCATCTTTCATCCTTCTGTTTGGTGGAAAGAATTCATGACGATACGCATCCAACCGGAAAATGTGGCAGGAACGTTAGATTTTCTGAAGGAAAAATGGGGCGAGTTGGCCGGTGATCAACCCTTCGAATATTTCTTCATGGATTCCTATTTTAATAATCTGCACAAATCAGAGCAGAGAACTAGAAATTTCTTCACTATTTTTGCAACTCTGGCTATCTTCATAGCATGCCTTGGGTTGTTTGGTTTGGCCGCTTTCACCGCAGAACAGAAAACCAAAGAAATCGGAGTGAGAAAAGTTCTGGGTGCTACGATTCCGAATATCGTGTCGATTCTTCTAAGGCAATTCACACGATGGGTAATTCTGGCTAATATCATTGCGTGGCCAATAGGCTATTATATTATGAAAACCTGGCTACAAAATTTTGCATATCACATCGATTTGAGTTTGGGTTATTTTATCCTGGCTGGTTTAATCACGCTCCTTATCGCAATAACAACTGTGAGCTATTTGGCAATTAATGCGGCAATAAAAAATCCTATTACTGCACTTAAATATGAATAGGGATAATGATGATTAAAAATTATTTCAAAATTGCATTTAGAAACCTGATCCGTCAAAAAGGATATTCCTCCATCAATAAATTGGGATTTGCCATACAAATGGCAGTATGCATCCTCCTTCTATTATGGGTGCGGGGTGAATTATACTCTGCACAATTGCTCGAAAATAAGAACAATCTCTACCGTATCGTTCATTGTGGCATTGTCAACCAAGGTGAACAATATGGTAATCCAAAGGTTACCTATGATCCTGCGCCCATTTTAGAAGATTTATCTCATAAGTTGAGTGTCAGCTCAAGACTTCTTACATTTGATGGAATGTTCAATATATACGAAACTTCCAATTTTTCCAATAACCGTCTCTTCCAAATTAAACCAGCTCTCAAAAAAATGTTCTCCTTTCCATTTATCAAGGACGACAAAGCAATGGTGCTCAGCAAGCTGCTCTCTCACGTGATCACAAGAGAAGCATCAGAGTACTATTTCGGTGATGAATATCCAATCGGAAAAGTGCTGAATTTGCACAACAAATCAGATTTTACCATAACCGGACTTGTTGAAAAAATTCCGCGGAATTCATCTTTCGATTTCAGCTTTGTCGTCCCTTTTATGATACCTGGCAAAGAACATCTTGGGAGCTGGTCCAGGAAGAGTCATTTCTATCAACTAACTAAAGATAACATCTCATATACGGATAATATTCAATCGAATCAACAAATGATATGCACAATGAATAACGGGAGGTTCATATGCGCGAAATAGTGTTAAGTATTCCAACTTTGGAAGCACAGCAAAACCTTGAGATTGAAGTTCGCATCAATGGAAAGAAAAAAACTATGTGCTACCGCGTCGAGCTTGTGGAATGGGATGACCCGAATGCAAGCTCAGAAAAAGTAGTAGATGTACTACGAAAAGTAATTCACGATTATGATAAAGATTGGGAGCTTATCCAGATCGGTGTGCCCGACAAAGAAAAGATCCCTATCATGTTCAGAAAAAAGAAAATAATGTACCCTGAAGGTACACAGGAAGCTATATGCTAAGTATAGCTTGGAGGTCTCATGAAAACAATAGCAGTACTGCTTGGAGTTTTACTCCTTGCTGCGTGTGCATCGACCAATCTTAAGATAATAGATAAAAGTGATGCACTCCAAGGGAAAGATGCACTTCATTATCAATGTTCACCGGTGAAGATCAATATCTTCCACGAAAATTCAATCTGTGATGCTGATATGTATCTCGAATTCAAAAAGATCGGTCATAGTTTTCAGTGGTTAATGACAATAGACTACTCTCAGGTTTATTCCTCATGGACGGAACTGAAATCAGTACAATTGGAACTCGATAACTACAGCACACCTTCATCAAAAGAGAAGATCATTAAAGTTGATGAGAAATTGATCATTAATGATCCGATTATGCGCACAAACTCGTTCTATGTAAATGACGACTTTCTCAAAAGGATCATTCATGCTGACGAAGTACTTATCACTGCATTTTGTAATAACAACGAAGCCGTGATCAATCTTGCTGACACACAAATTGAGCAGATTGGAATGTTCTATCAGTATATCAAGAGGAACATTCTGAACAATGTCTCAGTAATTATCATTTAAAGGAGTACTATGTTACGGTTGCGGGGTGCTTTCAAATTTTTCTCGAATAATTTTGTGAAAACCTATGTATTGAATGACATCAATCTGGATGTCGAAAAGGGAGAATTCGTCACTGTTATGGGTCCGTCCGGAGCAGGTAAATCAACGCTGCTCTATATTCTTGGAATGTTGGATAACCTTAGTGATGGCGAATATTTCTATAAAGAACAGCCAGTTCACAAATTCAATGAAAAGCAGCGAACAAATCTCCATCGGAGCGAGATCGGTTTTGTATTTCAGCAGTATCATCTCATCGATGATCTGACTGTGTACGAAAACATCGAATTACCGTTGCTTTATCAGAAGAAAAGTGCTAAAGAGCGCAAATCAAGAGTTTGTGATCTGCTTGATAAATTCAGGATAGTCGGCAAAAAGGATCTTTTCCCCTATCAGCTCTCAGGCGGACAACAGCAACTGGTGGGTATTGCTCGAGCAATAGCAGGCAAACCCGCACTCATTCTTGCAGATGAACCGACAGGAAATCTAAATTCAGAGCAGGGAACTGAGATCATGGAGCTCTTCTCAAAGCTCAACAAGGAAGGCACTACAATAATTCAGGTAACCCACTCGAAAGAAAAAGCCGGTTACGGAAATAGGATCATAAATCTACTCGACGGCAGAATCGTATAATTATAGCTAAACTCCAGCATGCAAGGGGAGATTGGTTAATGTATAAAAAGCATTAAGGAGTCATAATGAAAATATTTATCTTAGTACTCTCAGCACTACTCATCCCGTCAGCCCACGCTATCGCATCAACAATATTCGAAGCAATAAATGATAACAATTTGGAAAAAATGCAAAAAATAATACAGGAAAATCATGAAGTACTCAACGAACGAGATGAGAGCTATTGCGATCCTCTCACTTTTGCGGCGATTGCAGGCAATTTAGAAATAATGAAATATCTCCTTTCTCAAGGAGCAGATATTAATACAATTGATCGTGAGAACAGCAATCTAATGCATAACGCTGCTGCCAATGGATATCTTGAGGTTGTTAAATATCTGATCGATCAAAGTTTTGACGTTAATGCTGCTGATGATAATGGGAACACTGCACTTCTCTTTGCTTCAGATCGAAATAATATCGAGCTTGTCAGGTATCTTCTTGATCAAGGAGCCGATGTCCATGCAGAAAGTAGTAATGGTACGACAGTTATTTTGAATGCTGCTTTTTCCGGCAACAATGAGATGATACAACTTTTCCAGGACAAAGGACTGTCCATCAATCATGCAAATCAATGGGGAGTTACTCCTCTTATGTATGCATCTTTAGTTGGAAACATGGATATAGTTGAGTATCTTCTTGAACAAGGTGCGGATGTGCACGCAATATCCGCTCAGGGAGAGACAGCTCTCGTCTGGGCTACGATACGACTGCATTTTGATATTGCTGAACTCCTCATGGAAAAGGGATTAAGCTATAATGATCGCAGTGAAACCGGAGAAACTATGTTCTTTTCGGCTGGCAAGTCCCCGATGGAAGCTGTTACCTACATGGTCGAACACGGCGCAGATCCTCTTGCTGAGGATACTTCTGGAACAACACCGCTTCATATTGCCGCACAACGCGGAAACACCGAGATCGCTGCATATCTGATCAGTCTGGGAATCGATGTGAACAAGGTAGATGAAAATGGTTGGACTCCGCTTACATGGACATTATGGACTGATAGTCTGTCCACACTTGAGCTCTTACTTGAAAATGGTGCAAAGATAGAAATCGTGGATTCAGAATGTGAAACTGGATGTCAGACTCATGAATCTTCTCCGTTACATCTTGCTTCAAGAATGGGTAAGACAGATTTTGTGCGCACACTTATTGAATATGGCGCAGATGTAGATCTCAAAAATGAGGAATTCAAACAGACACCGCTTCACCTTGCTGCAGCTCTTGGATATGGTGATATTGCCTCGTTGCTCATTGAGAATGGTTGTGACATAAGCATTGAAGACATCAATGGTAAGACTGCAACTGATCTGGCAATCGAACATGGAGATACTGAGATAGCAAAACTCTTGTCCCCTATCCAATCCGTTGAGGTCAGCTCATCAGCAGATCTCCTACATGCTCCCCTTCAAGAAGGAGAGATATATATCTGGTTTGTGACACACAGCGGCTGGATCGCAAAAACAAAAGACCACCTTTTAGTTTTTGATTACTGGCGACAAAACAGATCCCCGGACAATCCATCCATCTCCAACGGCATTTTCAATCTTGATGAGATCAAGGATCTCGATGTGATCGTTTTTGTATCTCATGTTCATGCAGATCATTATAGTCCTGAAATTTTTGCCTGGAATGATTCTCTTCCAAACGTTACGTATGTAATGGGATTTGACCCCCATGTTCCAAATGAGGATTATATGGTTCTGGAACCACGCACCATTGTAGATGTAAATGGTGTTGAAGTCACTTCGATCTACTCAAATGATACCGGAGTAGGCTTTATGGTAGAAGCAAATGGAGTCACTATCCTTCATTCTGGAGATCATGCAAATCGGCAACGAGATTTTTCCGGCGACTATCTTGATGAAATCTACTATCTTCAAAATCTTAATAAGCCCATTGACATTGCCTTTATGCCTATCAGCGGATGCAATTTTGGTGATAATGAAGCTGTGCGTCTTGGAGTTCATAAAACCTTTGAGATACTTGAGCCGCATACATTCTTCCCTATGCATAGTGGAGCTTATTCACCCAATTATATGGAATTTGTCGAACAAGCATATGAAGATGGTGCAACACCGATGATGTACTATCAGATATTCCCTGGTGACAGATTCTATTTTAATACAGCTTACATCCAGTAGAGGTAAATCATGTTAAAGAATTTCATTTCAGTCACTTTCAGGAACATTATCCGGCAGAAAGCATTCTCGGTCATCACGATACTGGGCTTTTCCATTGGTCTTGGGATATTCATCCTTATCTCTTCTTTTGGGGTAACAGAACTCACTTTTGATAATTTTCATGAGAATGCCAAAAATATTTACCGTGTGACAACCCATGAAGAATCTGAAGGTAACAATCAAATTATATATGGCATTACTTCAGGTCCTTTGGTGAAAAGTCTGAAAGAAGATTTCCCTGAAGTATCACACTCAGTCCGGATCACGACAATGGGTGCAAGATTCAGAACCGAACAAGGAAATGAGGAACAGGAGTCAGAAACAATCCATGGATATGTACTTGGTGCAGATCCTGATTTCTTCAAAATGTTCAACTTCCCGATCCTGCAGGGAAATGATAAAACCCCACTGATTGATCCAAACGGTGTGTATATATCAGAAGATTTCGCACAGAGACTTTTCGGGGAAGAAAATCCGATTGGCAAGCCGATCTATTTCGTAAACTATGAAGACAAATATGTGGCAGGTATTCTGAAAGATCCTCCAATAAATTCTCACATCAGATTTAGTGCAATTTATCCAATAGATCTGGAGCGCAATCCTATATGGTGGGATTCTTGGACTAATGCAGCGCTGGCTGGCTATATACAAGTGGAAGATGGAATCAACATCCATGAACTCCAGGAAAAGATCACTGTCCTCAGTCATGAAAAGGGTTTTGCCAAAATATGGAATGCTGAGTTCATACCAATGAAGGATATGCATCTTAAGTCCGAACACCTAAGTTTCAACCTGCTGAATTCAGGACATAAAAATCCGGCAAGTATTTTTACTTCATTAGCTATCGCATTTCTGGTGTTGCTCATCGCCTCTTTTAACTATGTGAATCTTACCACTGCAAAAGCGTTGCGCAGAGCGCGTGAGGTCGGGATAAGAAAAGTCATCGGCGGGCAACGAAGGCAGGTCATGTGCCAGTTCCTCGCAGAATCGATCTTTATCACGTATATTTCGACAATATTTGCGCTTATCATACTTGAAATTTTCATACCTATGATGGAGACTCCATACGGAAGTCTCTTCGATCTTCTTGAGGTAAATTATTTGCTGATCGGTGTACTCATCATACCTTTAATAATAGGACTCCTCGCAGGGCTCTATCCTGCAATGATCATGTCAAACTACAAGCCGATAGTTGTTCTAAAAGGCACATTCTTGAAAAGCAAAAAGGGGCTTGCGCTTCGCAAGATCCTCGTTGTGGGACAATTCACAATAACAATCTCACTCATCTCAGCACTTCTCATTGCAGGTCAGCATATGAAATTCCTGAAGAATGTTGATCTCGGTTATGACCGGCAAGACGTATATCTCCTTTCCGACCTTGATCTTCCGGATCAAAGGAATGCTTTTAAAGACCAGCTTGCTTCTATCCCAGGTGTCACCTATGCTACTGCTATCGGAAATCTACCGGGTGGAACATTGCAAAAATATCAGGTAAAGACTTTTGCTGAGTCTGGCGAAAAGGATGGTATGTATGATCGTCTGATCATCGATGATAATCTTATTCCGGCACTTAATATAACTCTAATCAAGGGAAGGAACTTCTCCCGCAATTACAGTTCAGACACGCTAAGATCGGTCATCCTGAATGAAACAGCAGTAAAACTGTCAGGATGGGATGACCCCATTGGTAAGAAAGTTAAGCTTTTCAATGAAGATGAAACAACTGAAGAGAGAGAAGTGATAGGTGTAGTGAAAGATTTCAATTTTACCACTGTAAAACGTCGTGTAAATCCAATGTTCATAGTTTACGACCATAGGCCCTATCAGATCATGGTTAAGCTCGATGGAAATAATAATGAAAAAACTCTGGAGAGGATCACCGCCCAGTATCATGAATTTGATCCTGAGCATGATATTGAAATTGAAAGTTTCGACGATCAGTTCTCATATCAATTTTTTAGAGAGCGGGATTTCTCAGATCAGATCAGGGCATTCTCGATAGTTGCGATCGTCATATCCTGCATGGGATTATTGGGACTCTCTTCCTTCATGACTGAGCAGCGCACAAAAGAGATCGGTATTAGAAAGGTAATGGGCGCTTCTTCCAGGACTATCACATGGCTCCTCACCACGAATTTCCTGAAGTGGGTGCTGGCAGCAAATCTTCTGGCAATCCCGATTACATGGTACGCAATGAGCAAATGGATCCACGGATTTATGTATCATTCATCGATCAACCCGCTTGTGTTTGTGCTTTCAGGTATTGTCGTCCTTCTGATCGCAATATTTACGGTAAGTTTTCAGACGATCAGAGCGGCAAATCTTAATCCGGTCAAATCAATCAAATATGAATAGGAATTATCATTCATGATAAAAAATTATCTTAAAATTGCATTTAGGAATATCTTCAGGAATAAATTATCTTCTTTTATTAATATACTTAGTTTGGCACTGGGACTGGCTGTTTTCCTACTCATCATGCTGTGGGTGCGGGATGAAATCAGTTATGATCGATTTCATGAGAATACAGACAGACTCTATCGTCTGGTGGTGCAGGCTGATCTGGGAGAACAAAGCTTCAAAGCTGTGGTCACACCGGGAGAATTTTTGCCTTATCTGCAAAGCAATATCCCCGAGGTCGAAGCAGCCTGCCGTTATCGCCCATTGACTTCCGACATCCTGACTGAAGCCGACGGAAATAAATTTTATGAAAATAAAATTGCCTGTGCTGATTCTTCGTTTTTCCAACTTTTCAATTTCGAAATCATTTCCGGCGATGTGGAAAAAGCACTTTCCAATGAAGAAAATATTATCCTCACTGCCAGCACGGCTATAAAATATTTTGGCACTACCGATGTAATTGGAAAAACCATCGAGCTTTACAATGGTCGTTACCCGAGATCAATTGCCGCTGTTATCAAGGATCTGCCTTCGAATACTCATTTCGATTTTGAGATGCTGATGTCCATGGAATTTCTGGCGCCTTTCGATTGGGGAAACCACTATTTCAATGGCTATTTTCTGCTGCATCAAAATGCCGAGCCCGAGCTGGTGGTAGAAAAGATCAACCAACTGATTGCAGCCAAAGAACTGGGAGCGGAAATCCATTATTATCTTCAGCCGATCAAAGATATTCACCTGAAATCCAATTTTGATATCGACATGGCGGACGGCACATCAGAAGTAAACAACAATGTATTTATCTTCACCTATATTGCTTTCTTCATCCTGCTGATCGCTTGTATAAACTTTATGAATCTGAGTACTGCCCGAAGCAGCAAACGTATGCGGGAAGTAGGAATTAGAAAAGTCGTCGGCGCTTTTCGTAAGAACATGATGCGTCAATTTATGGGTGAGTCAATTATGTTTGCTTTTCTGGGAATGATATTCGCATTGATTTTAGTTGAACTTCTGCTGCCTAGTTTCAACCAATTAACGCAAAAAAACATCGTTCTGTTAGGCGGAAAACATTATGATTTATTACTACAGATTTTTGGATTAACTGTAATTACCGGAATTGTTGCTGGCTTCTATCCCAGCCTTTATCTTTCTTCCTTCAAACCAATTTCAATAATGAAAGGCACTTCTGTTCAGCAAAGTTCAGTTTTAAGAAGAATACTGGTTATAATCCAATTTGCACTTTCTGTTATTCTGATCTGCGGAGCTATTGTCGTTTCCAATCAACTAAAATATATCAGTCAAAAAGATCTTGGTTATGATCGGGAAAACCTGGTTTACATGCGCTATACAAGAGATATTGCTCTCGGATACGATAAGTTCCGTCAAGAACTGCAAGCTCTGCCGGAAGTCGAGAATATCACGCGCTCTTCGGATATTCCCACCAATACAATTCACCTTTGGAGTGATTTTAATTGGGAAGGGATAACGGAAGGCAAAAACTATATGATGAATGTATTTACCGTTGATGACCGTTATTTGAATACAATGAAATTCAATATTTTACAGGGAAGAGCATTTTCTCCGGAATTTGCTGATTCTAGTAATTATATTTTGAATGAAACTGCAGTTGCATACACCGGAATCGAGGATCCTTTGGGAAAACGATTCTCTCTGAATGATATTCAAGGTACTATCGTTGGGATTGTGAAAGATTTTAATTATAAATCCATACGAATCAATGTAGAGCCGCTGGTGATCAGGCAGGGAGAATATTTGAATTTTATGATCGTCAGACTTAGTTCTTCTAACATCACTCAGGCCATCAAGAAGCTGAAATCTATTTGGAATAAGAATTATCCTGATCTACCTTTTGAACTGCATTTTCTGGATGCTGAATTTGAAAAGCTTTATGAATCCGAATTGAGAACAGGAAAGGTGTTTGATTATTTCACAATTTTAGCAATTCTCATTTCTTGTCTGGGATTATTTGGATTGGCATCATTCACTGCTGAAAAGCGCACAAAAGAGATTGGAGTGCGAAAGGTGATGGGAGCCTCAGTCAGTCAAATTGTAGGATTATTGTCATTCGAATACCTGAAATGGGTAGTGATTGCCAACGTGATTGCTTGGCCTATTGCCTGGTTTGTGATGAACAAATGGCTGCAAAATTTTGCCTACAAAATTCAGATCAATCTGTTGTATTTCCTACTGGCAGGAATTGCAGCTTGTGCAATTGCTATTATCACAGTAAGTTTCCAAACCATCAAAGCAGCTAATTCAAATCCTATCGAATGTTTAAAATATGAATAGAGGTCTATATGTTAAAAAATTATCTTAAAATTGCGTTCCGAAACATTGTGCGTCAGAAAGCATACTCTATCATAAATATACTTGGATTGACTATAGGTATTACCGCTTGTCTTCTTATAATGCTTTTTATCAGGTACGAATATTCCTTTGAAAACACTCATACTAAAGCAGACAGAATATACCGCGTACTCACAATAGACAGTGCACTTGGCACCAATAAGCAGCGCGTGGGCATCACAATGCCGCCACTCGGTCCGACTATGAAAGAGAATATTCCGGAAGTTGAAGATGCTCTCAGAATAACAGGCGGAAGACAATCCCTCTTGCAATTGGAAAACGAGGTCGGCATCTATAGCGAGAGTGCACGTGCTGTCAGTGATAATTTTTTCATGTTCTTTGATTTCCCTCTGCTTACAGGTGATAGAGAAACTGCGCTGGTTGAGCCCTACTCAATCGTATTAACCAGGGCTCTTGCAGATAAAATTTTTAAAGATCAACCAGCCCTGGATCAAATGCTCAGCGCAGGCGGAGATTTCGACCTGAAAGTGACAGGCGTGATGGAAGACCTTCCTGATAATTCGCATTTTGATTTTGATGCACTTGTATCGCTATCCACATTTGAATCGATAGCACGAGCGAACCTGCCGGAAGATTCCAACCAACCGATATGGCTGGAAAGCTGGGGCTTAGTTGCAATGCCCACATATATGCTGCTGAAAGAGGGGGCTTCGACTGAAGATCTGGAAGAAAGACTGACTACATTGTGCAGGGAGAATAATGTCAGCGAAAATTTTGATATTACACTCCAGCCGCTTAAGGATGTTCACCTGTATTCGACCGATGTCATATTTGACTCAATTGGCGACAAAGGAGATATCAAAAATATCTTCATCTTTTCCGCAATAGTCTTTTTGATCCTTCTTATTGCTGCGGTAAATTATATGAATCTTTCAACTGCGCGCAGCATTCAACGGGCAAAGGAAGTAGGCATGCGCAAAGTGGTCGGCTCCAGCATGTCTCAACTCCGCTTTCAATTCATAGGCGAATCTATGTTTATTTCTTTCATCGCTATCATACTTTCTATTCCACTTGTTGATATTCTTGTTCCATCCCTGAACAACATTGCAGGAACGTCTATTAGTTTTGGATTTGGCGACCTTAAAACATTAGTCCTCTCCTTACTTGCAATCTGGATATTCGTTGGAATCGTTGCAGGATTATATCCGGCTTTTATCCTGTCAAAATTCAAACCGGTAACCATCCTCAAGGGTTCATTTCAAAAGAGCAAGGGCGGCATACTACTTCGAAAAATACTGATTATCTTTCAGTTTACTCTTTCCATCTCTTTGATAGGACTGAGTATTATCATCCAGCAACAGATGCATTTCATTCAAAAAAAGGATCTTGGTTACAACAAGGATCAGCTCATATATTTTGGCATGAGTGATCAGACATTGGCTGGTGGTATTGACACTTTTCATGAAAAATTATCGGAACATACAGGGATCGACGGCGTTGCTCGTACTTCGAACCTGCCGGGAAGAACCTTTAGCAGAACAGGAGTAATCCCGGAAGGCACATCCGAGGACGATATTTATATTTGGCGTACATTTTCGATAAGTCCAGCATTTATACCGACAATGGATATGAAGATCGCTGAAGGAAGAAACTTTGATATTGAAATAGATTCTGATAATGATGGCGTAGTACTTATTAATCAAACAGCAGCCAGACAGCTTGGATGGGAAACCCCAATCGGAAAAAGGATCTTTCTGGAAGGCAATGATAGTCTGGACTCTGAAGTAATAGGCGTTGTGAAAGATTTCCATGCTGATGGCTTGCAGCAGCCTATTGAACCTATCATCATCTTCAAACTGCCCGAAGGAACAGGGCGTACCTTAGTCGCCCGAATAAAAAAAGGGCAACTCCCCCACACAATGGATTTTATTGAAGACACTTGGAAAGAGCTCTACCCTGACCACCCATTCGATTACAATTTTTTGGATGAATTATTCGACAACCTCTACAGGCAAGACATCCGGACAGGCAAAGTGGTCAATATCTTCTCTGCTTTTGCAATATTTATTGCCTGCCTCGGACTCTTCGGACTTGCAAGCTTCTCCACATCCCAGCGCCTTAAAGAAATCGGTATCAGGCGGGTTATGGGCGCGAGCTCATTAAATATTACGAAACTGCTCGTATCAAACTTCCTTAAGTGGGTTGCACTGGCAAACATTATTGCGCTCCCGCTAGCGTGGCTGGCCTCGAAAAAATGGCTACAAGGTTTTGCCTACAAAATTAACTTGAATGTAGTAACATTCATCCTGGCAGCGCTTATCTCTATTTTCGCTGCCATCATTACAGTGAGTTTTCAGAGTATCAAAGCAGCGCATTCCAATCCTGTAGATGCGATTAAATATGAATAAGGAGCATTACTATGTTTAAAAATTATTTTATAGTTGCACTGAGAAATATCAAAAGAAGTAAGGTATTCTCAATTATAAATATCTGCGGATTGGCGATCGGACTCGCGGTCAGTTCTATGATACTCATGTATGTTGTGAACGAACTTACTTATGATAGATTTCATGAGAATCAGGAAAATATCTATCGCGTAACTGCTATCCTTGAAGCACAGGGAAACAAACTTACAGGTCCTATAACCATGGCCCCCCTCGCACCAAAGCTCAACGCAGAATACCCGGACGTGAAACATGCAGCTCGCATGAGTTCACAAAATAGACCAGTTGTTGAATATGAAGACAAACAACTCTATCAAAATAATGTCTATTATGTAGATCCTCAATTTTTCGATATTTTTACAATAAAATTCTTAAAAGGTGATCCGGAAAAAAGTCTGGAGGATCCTTTTTCGCTCGTACTCACCCAGGAAACTGCAGAAAAGTATTTTGGTGATGATAACCCTATCGGGAAAGTACTCACTTTTAATAGTAGTAATGAATACACTGTAACCGGCATAGTTGAAAAGATGCCGTCAAACTCCCATCTGTCCTTTGAAATGCTCGGTTCTTTTTCCACATTATATTCTCTTAACGGTCCAGAAATGATGGAGATCTGGTTGATGAACTCGTACACAACCTACGTTGAACTACAAGATGGTGTAACAAAAGAACAATTCGAACCCAAACTTCGAGAGATCATTAAAGAGAATGTCGAAACGCATCCCATTGCAATTCAATATGGATTTAAGGGTGACCTCAAGCTACAGCCGCTTAAAGACATTCATCTTCGTTCTCATTTTACCTTTGATGACGATAACAGCCGTGATACTGCTTTCATTTATATTTATTCTGCAGTTGCCCTGTTCATTCTCCTTATTGCATGTATAAATTTTATGAATCTCTCAACTGCACGGTCTGCATCAAGGGCACGAGAAGTCGGTATGAGAAAGGTAATTGGAGCAGAGCGCGGACGGCTCATTCGACAATTTCTTGGTGAATCTGTGCTCATGAGTTTTCTTGGATTGCTCATTGCTCTTGCCTTGATCGAATTTTTACTTCCTATATTTAGCAAACTTGTGAATGTATCATTAGTATATAACATCTTCAAAAACTGGCAAATATCTCTCGGACTTCTCAGCATCAGTGTGATAGTTGGGTTGATAGCAGGAATCTACCCCGCTTTTTTCCTCTCATCATTCAAGCCGGTAAAAGTATTGAAAGGAACACTAAAAGCTGGCTCCGGAAGTAAAATCTTCCGTGATGTGCTTGTGGTATTTCAGTTTGTCATCTCTATCGCACTCATTATCTGCACTCTTACAATGCTCAACCAGCTTTCCTATATGAAAAATAAACCTCTCGGTTTTGATAAAGATCAAATTGTGATTGTCCCGTTGCGCGGAAGTGATATTCGATCGAATAAGGAAGTGTTCAAATCCAAAATACTCGCGCTTGAGAATGTCAAATCCGCAAGTCTCGCTTCTAATTACCCCGGAGATCGAGGTTCTATGGAATTGTTGATGAATTTTGAGGGATTTGAAGATGAAAAACCACAAGTAATGAAAATTGAAGAGGTTGATTACGACTATTTCTCCACATTAGGAATCGAGTTTGTACAGGGGCGGAACTTCTCAGAAGAAATGCAAACCGACGATGAAGCATTTGTGATCAATGAAGCTCTCGCAACGAAACTCGGTTGGGAGGATGCGGTCGGCAAAGAGGTCTACTGGACAGATGTTGAAAATCCTAATGCTCCTCTTGATGAAAATACAATGGTTGAGAAAACGTATAAAGTGATAGGAGTGATCAAGAATTATCATTTTGAACCGCTTCGCAATCTGATCCGACCGGTTCTTATCCAGCTTCAGAATACTCAGGTCAGCGAACTTGTCGTTAAGATCAGTCCCAAGAATATTACAAAGACAATAAGCTCAATTCGAGAGGAATGGAGTGGACTCTCTCCAAACCGACCTTTTAATTACCACTTCCTCGACGACAGACTCGCAGAACAGTATATAAACGAGCAACGACAATCCCAGACAATTATTTATCTTACTATAATTGCGATATTCATTGCATGTCTTGGATTATTCGGACTCTCAACATTCATAGCCGAACAACGAAGGAAGGAGATTGGAATCAGAAAAGTGCTCGGCGCGTCTGCGAAAAGTATTTCAGTAAAACTCTCCAGAGAACTCACCCAGTGGATCATCATTGCAAACGTGATCGCATGGCCTGCTGCATACTTTGCCATGAAAAACTGGCTTCAAAACTTTGCATATAAAACTCCAATACATTTTGGAATTTTCATTATAGCTGGTCTTGGGGCTATACTGATCGCACTTTTTACCATAAGTTATCATACACTGAAAGCAGCAACTACAAATCCTGCCGATGTCATGAAATACGAATAGGAAAAAAAACAATGTTTAGAAATTATCTCAAAACAGCACTCAGAAATATTTTTCGGTATAAACTATATTCAATTATAAACATTCTTGGTCTCGCTGTGGGCATTGCTTGTGCGGTCATGATATTTGTTATCACCCAGGAAGAGGTCAGGTTCAATGCTCATAATGAGAAGGCAGATCAAATATTTCGTATCAATAAAGTCTATTCAATGGGGGGAGAGACAAGCGTTAATTTATCAACTCCCTATCCCCTTGAAAACGCAGTAAAGGAAAATTTTCCTGAAGTGCTTGATGCAATTCATGTAATAAGAACATCAACTATAATTAAATACGAAGATAAAGTTATTCGTGAAAGAGAAGTGTATAGAGTATCACCTTCCCTATTCGATATGTTCACCATCAATATTATTGAGGGTGACAAAATTCAGCCAGTGAAGGATCTCAATTCCATAGCACTTTCGCAATCTGCTTCAAGAAAATACTTTGGGGATGAATCCCCTATTGGGAAAGTGTTGACCCTTAATAACTCAAGTGAGATGCAGGTCACCGCTGTATATGAAGATATTCCTGTTCTTTCGGACTATTCATTCGACTTTATTGTTCATCTTGATACTGCTGCAGAGGAAGAAGATTATAATGATTGGTTCTCACACTGGATGGAAACCTTCATCCTGGTCGCACCAAACACAGACATTACAGCACTCGAAGCAAAGATCGATCAACTTATGAAGGATAATCTTGGGGATCAATCCGGTGCTCGTTTACAGTCTCTTCGGGACATTCATCTCTATTCTGTTGAGGGGAATCCGACTGCGCAAAAATATATTTATATTTTCGTGAGCATCGCAATACTTATCCTCATCATCGCATGCATTAACTTTATGAACCTTGCCACTGCCCAGGCATCCAAAAGAGCAAGGGAAGTTGGTGTTCGTAAGATATCAGGTGCAAAGAAATGGTCTCTCATTCTTCAATTTATTGGAGAATCAATGATCTACACCTTTATTGCATGCTTGTTATCATTTGTACTTATTGAAATTTCACTTCCTTTATTCGACCAGATAGTTGGGAGGAATATTACATTTCATGTGCTCAGTTCCCGCATCATTGGTATATATAGCATTATTCTTCTTGCAGTTGGAATTATTTCCGGCAGTTATCCTGCCTTTGCACTCTCGTCCTTTGCTCCAACTAAAATATTCAAATCAGGAAGCACTTCCTTTATCAAAGGATTCTCTCTTCGCACAGTGATCGTCGTGATACAATTCACCCTTGCAGTTGCTTTGATCATTGGCACTGGCATCATCTATTCACAGCTTCATTATATGAAAAACAAGGATCTCGGATTTAATAAAGATAATATTCTCTACGTGCGTTTGAATCAGCAACTCTAGGATAATTTCGAGGTGTTCAGGAATTCCTGTTTGCAGATATCAGGTATTTCGCATATCTCCAGAGTATCGAATATACCAACCGAAGTGTGGAATATCATGAGGGGAATCTCATGGGAAGGCAATCAGACAGATGAAGGTTCTGCATTTGCCTTTCTTTCGGCAGACATGAACATTATCGAAACCCTAGATTTGAAGATCGTCAAAGGCAGAAACTTCTCTGAAGAAATGGAAACAGATAATAATTCGGTGTTGATAAATGAATCAGCAGTCAAGTTAATGAATGACGAAGATCCGCTTGGCAAGAAATTCGGTGATGACGGCTGGTCGATTGTTGGTGTAGTCAACGATTTCAATTCACTTCCACTTACATATGAAAAAGAGCCACTCATCATAGTGAACATTCCAGAATATTTTTATTTTGCTCTTTTGAAATTATCAGACGTTGATGTTCATACTGCCATTGATAATATCAAAAAAGTGTGGAATGACGTATGTCCTGATTTTCCGTTTGAATATCGATTCCTTGATGACACATTCCAATCTACCTATGAAGCTGAGGTAAAAGCAGGAATACTTTTCCGTATATTTGCAGGATTGGGTATCTTTATTGCATGTTTGGGACTATTCGGACTTGCTTCATTTCTTGCAGAGCAGAAGAAGCTTGAAATTGGGATTCGAAAGGTGATGGGCTCGACGAACAGTAGTATTATCTGGCTGCTCTCCCGTCAGTTTGTGCGTTGGGTCATCATTGCGAATATCATTGCCTGGCCGCTTGCATGGTATTTCATGAGTAAATGGCTGCAGGGATTTGCTTATCGAACTTCGATCAATCCATTTATCTTCCTTCTTGCGGGAGTGCTTTCTATTACTATTGCTATACTCACAATAAGTGTAAAAATACTGAAAGCAGCGAATACTAATCCCGCTGATGTTATAAAATACGAATAACTTAGATGTATTTATAAAAAATAAATTCAGAAAAATAATGTTAAAAACAACCTTATAATTTCAACTCCATATACACAGCATTATCAAGCGGATTGTACCGATATGCTTCGATTTCCTTAAACCCGATTGATTTATAGAGATGTGTTGCAATCTTCATAGATTCAAGGGTATCGAGTCTCATTCTTTTATACCCGATCTTTCTTGCTTTTTTAATAATCTCCTGAGCCAAACTCTTCCCTATTCCCTGTTCTCTGAATTCTGGTTTCACATACATTCGTTTCAGTTCACATACTCCGTTTTCGAGCTTGCGGAGTGCAATACAACCAACAGGTTTGTTATTAATTTCACATAACAGGATACAACCATCGGTAGGTGCATACTCTCCAGGTAGATTTTCCAATTCATTATCAAAATCCTGGAAATCCAAAGGAAAACCAAGGGATTCTGCATACTCGGTAAACAGCCCTCTGGCAATTGCGATGCCTTCATCAGAATAATCTTCATAAATTCTAATCTTCATCGTTATAACCTTGATAACAAAGCGATTTTATTGTAAAGAAATAATAATCCGTTCAATGTTTTATTTTTGATATATTCCTTGACGCTGAAAAGCTGATATGATAGAAACCAGTAAAAATCTACAGGATTGGATTGAATATGCAAATGGAGATGAGAGAAAACAGAAAAATTATAGAAATTTATACTAATATTACTCATACAGCTAATTACAAAATTGTCAGTCCGTTAGACGATTTGAAATTGAATGAAAATAAAATCAAAGATAATAAAAATGAAAAAATCTAATTGTAAAATCCACGACAAATGTCGTATACACACCCAAATTCGGGGGTATACGCGACATATGACGGGGATACGTTCATTAGTAGCATTTGTGCAGTTCAAAAAATGGATAATAATTTAATAAATTGATTGGAGGTTAATTTGGGAACAGGAACAAAATTATTTAACTTGGCAACACGGGAAATGAAAAGGGCTGCTAAAGAACGAGAAAGACAGGAACGTGACCGAATTAGAAGATTAAAGCAGCTTGAACGTGAGAGAATCAGAGAAGAAAAAGAAGAACTCAGATTGCAAAGACAATTTGAGAAAGAACAACTTCGAGCTAACAAAGAAAAACTAAAAAAAGACCTTGAAAACGAAAAAAAAGATTTTGAAATTCGAGTTAACGAAAGACGAAATATTCGCTTAGAATTCTTAAATAGAATGTAAACGGAGGAAATAATGGAATTAACAACTTCAACAATTATATTCATCGCTTTATCAATTGTATTTTTTATTTTCATAATTTACTTATTCATCCAATTAAAATTAAAGAAAAGAGATGGTAAAACTTTAAACCAAGAATTATCAAACTTATCAAATAATATAAAAGAAAAAAGTACAACCCTTTCTGAAATTACGTACAAGTTAGAAAATTTAAACAAAGAATTACATCATCTTATAGATCTTGAAAAAAATGAAAAAACTTTAAAAGAAAATGTTGAAGATTCAATGAAAAAACTTGAAACTTTATCTAAAGAAATTGAATTGTTAGAAACTTCAAAATCTGAATTATCAGACAATCTTATAAGTATAAAAGATGACGTATCAATTTTTCAACCAGTTCTGGATTTGATAAATGTCGGATTTGTAGATGAACCAGAATATCTTTTCGAGACAAGTGAAAGATTTAAAGAAGAAATTAAAATAATTCGTGAAAATCAAAAAGCATTAATTATTGATAAAAACGCAATCAATATTCCAGAAACAATTGCTTTAACATCTAATAATACTTATACAAACAGAATTCTAAGTGCTCAGTCACAATTAATGTTGAAAGCTTTTAATGTTGAGTGCGACAATCTAATGGCAAAAGTGAGAACGAGTAATTATGCAAAAATTCTTGAAAGAATTGATAAATTAGCAGCTACAATAGAAAAATTATCAATTTCATTGAAATGCGGTTTCAAGAAAGAATATGTTGAACTAAAATTTAAAGAATGTGAGTTACAATATCAATATAAATTGAAAGATGCACGAGAAAAAGAGGAGCAAGCGATAATCAAAGAACAAATGCGAGAAGAACAAAAAGCAATTCGAGAATTTGAGAGAGCTTTAGCAAAAGCCCAAAAAGAAGAAAAAATGTATAAAGATGCTCTTGAAGAAGCCAGAAAAGAGCTTGAGATTTCGAGTGAAAAAGATAGGGAAAAACTAAATGAAAAAATTGCTCTTCTTGAGAAAAAATTACAAGAAGCCGAAGAAAACGAAAAACGTGCAAAAAGTATGGCAGAGCAAACCAAAAGAGGTCACGTTTATATAATCAGTAATATTGGATCTTTTGGAGAGGATATATATAAAATTGGTTTAACAAGAAGATTAGAACCTTTGGAAAGAGTAAAAGAATTAGGTGGTGCAAGTGTTCCGTTTTCTTTTGATGTTCACGCAATGATTTATAGCGAGGATGCCCCAGCTTTGGAGACAAAACTTCATAGAGAATTTTCTCGATTCAGAATTAATCAAGTCAAACTAAGAAAAGAGTTTTTCCGTGTTAATTTACTTGATATAAAAGAAAAAGCGACTGAGATTACTGGTAATGAATTAGATTTTAAAGTTACTGCACTTGCTGAAGATTATTACGAATCATTAAAACTACAAAGTCAGTATTCTTTGACTTAAGTTGAATAAGTGAAAGTAAAAATGCTACTAACAAGCGTGTCGTCGGTTTGGTCTCGCAGTGGTCTTTGCCTGAATCGTTCCGATTCAGGGTTTGGTTTGTTTGTTTACGACGGAATCATGCTGATTCTGCAGCGTGCTTGAACATTAATCGAACTCAAGAGAATAGTATAAGTGTCAAATGATTGTAATTTTATAAAAAAATAGATCGGAGTAATAAATGGAATCTATAATTGGCTTATTAGTACTGATGGGAATTGTTGTAGGTTTTTTTTCAAGTAAATTAGCAAGTGAAAAAGGATATGATAAGACATTATGGTTTTTGGGTGGTTTATTTTTTAATATTATTGCTTTAATAGCAATTGCGGGGTTACCTGTAAAAGATGTTGAGCAGGAAAAGTTAAAAAGGGAAAAAAAGAGAATAGAAAAAATAATAAGAGAAACAGGTAAAAAATCAGGGTTTTAGATTTTTTATCATTAAGATGATTAAAAAAATATGCGCTGAACATTACGACAGTGATTCGGTTATTATTCCGTTTTACTGTACTTGTCACAATCACATTATCCTTCAGACCGGATTTCATCTTCTGATGGAGTTAAAATATAAAAACGATCGTTCACCAAGTTAAAATTTGGAACGATATAAAGGCAGGCAAACTATGCTAAATGGTGCTATAATTGGTTTTATCGCGACTATTTTAGGTGTTATTATTACATATTTACTAACAAATCAGAGAGACAACAAAAAAAACATGGATGAAACACAAAAAATCCTTGATGTAATCAATAATGAAATTAAAGAAAATTTTTGGGCTGTATATAAGACAGAAAAAACGTTTTATGATTCTATAAGATTAATTTCGATAACGATAATTAATACAAGGATTGGATCATTGAAAATTCCTATTCCACAGCTTTTACAAATATTAGAGATTTACGATCTATTTGAAAGGATTAATTCACGAAAACATGAATTAAGAGAAGTAAAAATCGACTCAAATGGTTTACCTAAATGCTCTGATTTAAATGAACTATGTACTCGTTGTCGTTCATTGATAGATGACTATCAAAAAAAGTATGATAAAAAGAATCGTTTTATAAAAAATAATCCAGAGATTGATTAGACGCGGTTTGATAGAGTTATATTTACGAATACTCAATCCGACCAATTTAGATAAAAAAGTATTTAATATATTTTCCGCACTTATCACAAGCTCTACGACTTGTGACAAGTCCTTATATAATCTCTAAAATCTCAACGTAAATTCCGTCTTTACATTCGCTTCGGAATTTACCGTGATCGTCTCTCCGTGCAATCCCATTATCTGCCTGGATAAACTCAGCCCGATACCCGAACCCTCTTTTTTTGTTGTATAAAAGGAAATAAATATCTTATCCATTGAATCCTGCGGGATACCTGCTACCCAACCTGCAAGCTGGAGGATGCCGGTTATGTGAAGGTCAATAAAGAATTTGTGGATAAAATCCCCCGAACACTGATCCGTATAACAGCAAAAGGCAAAAAGGCACTGAAACATTATCGTGATAAGATGAAAACAGTGATAGATTCTTTATCTGAGAATGAATAATAACCTGAATGAAATTAATATTGAATTAATTTTTTTCAGTAACTTCATTCTCCTTTATTTCTGTGCATCTTATACAATCGAGCGATAATTTCCCATTCTTTGTCTTTCATTACTCCGGAATTTTTTGCAGCAGTAAAAATTTCTTCAAAAAAGGCAGGATAAATTCCTATCGCTTCTTGGTAATGGTCGGTAAGCAATTGTCCCATTTCCCGAACTCTAACTTCTGAACGTTTGAGAGCGGACACGATCAAGTAACCGCGTGCTGCAAATAGCCGGTCGTTTAGCCCGGAAGCCATTTCAAACGATTTTTCATACATAGAAAGCGACTGGTCAAATTCTTCCCGATGCAGATTGCATTCTGCTATAAAACTGTACATTTTCACTTGACCACCCACATCCTGAATTCCACAGCAAATCTCAAGATCCTTCTCAAAATATTTCTGCGCTTCTTCATAATTGTTCTCTTTCATCAATAAACGACCAAGTCCACCATAAGACCGACCCAGACCTGGTTTATCATTCAGTTCAGTCTTGGTCTTGATGCTATTTTCGAAGAGTTGTCTTGCAAACGCCTGGTTCTCTATTGAACCATAAGTCAGTTTCTCAGCCAGAGAATTTTCCACCCGAGCCAGAAGTTCGCGAGTTTTTAGATTATCGATGACAAGAGGTAAAAGAAGATTCCGAGCCAGTTCAAGATTTTGCACGATTTTATCTTGATCAGAAGGAGGTAAACTGATGGAGATCAATTGGTATGCCTCTGCTTTTTCGAGATCGTTTTCAGCAGATTTTACGATTGTTTCTCCAATTTCTACAGCTCTTTGGAAATATTTCTGATCACGGGTGCAAAGCCCGGCTTCGTAGAAGCAACGAGTTATTGGTATGAGCAAGTCGTTTGAAATATTCGAGTTTTCTTTAATGAATACTATGCATTTTTGGGCTACCTTTTCCTGGTTCAGATTTTCCACATGAGCTTCACGAATCTCGAGTAAAAGGAATTCCTCTGCCAGTTCAGCAGATTTCCCAAGATTTTCTGCACGCTCTTGAGCCATCGCTAAAAAGGTATGTGCATTATCATGCTGGAAAATCGCACTTGCTGCATGAGCTGCTTTGATGCAATATTGCAAACCTTTCTCTGCATAGTTTGTTCCGCTGGAATAGAAGTGGCGAGCAATCTCAAAAACAGAAGAATTTTGATAACTCTCTAATGTTTGAGCTATCTGAGCATGGTATTCATGGATAAACTGCGGTAAGCTAAGATTTCCCTGCCCTTTACTTGATATTTGAAAATTTTCACGAATTACTTCCAATGAAAAAGAAGACTGGAAAGCATATACATCATCGCTTTCTTGCACATCGTAGATCAATCCTGTTTTCTTCTCGATCTCATCCAGGATATGCAGCAGATCCAATCGTGGAATAGAAAGGCAATCCGAAAGCAAACTTGCATTGAATTCCAATCCTATACAAGCCGCACATCCGATAATGAAACGATGGGTCTGAATCTTCTGTATCTGCAGTTGCACTGCATCGCTATATTCTTCAGGGATTGGAAGTTTATTTATTTGCATATCTTTATCAGACAGCACAAAACCTGCTGGAGATTTGATGAAATAACCCTCTTTGGCAAGATTGGCAATAGTATATAAAAGGAAAAACAATTCACCCCGCTTGTCGCGAATATTTCCCACCATTTGGATAAGTTGCTTGCCCAAATCCCGGGTCAATCCCAGTCCTTTATGCAAAACCGATATCTTTTCTTCACTGGTAAGTTGTTGTAAATGTATAGTGTTTTCCGGTTCAATCTTCAAATCCACCATCACTGCATCACTGCGTGAAGTAAAAAGGAAAAATATCGGAAAGTCAGGAGATTGTTCAAAACGCTCAGCAAGATACTGTAAAAGTTCACGAGAAGCATCGTCAATCCACTGAATATCATCAATGAAGAATAACACCTTATTTTTTCGGGTAATTTTAATAAGTGTCCTATAAATAATATTATATATTTCCTGTTTTGAGTCTATTCCAATTGTATCTCCTTCACCGGAAGGGAACATTAATGATGAAAATGGAATAACAGAATCCACTATTTCATCTAACATCGAATCAATATCAGCCGGATGACTTTGCATGGCAGAGGACAGATTGATGCCCATATAGCTGCCCAACGCCTGTTGAATTGGCGAAAAAGGATGCAAGTGCGGCTCTTCATTTGGACACTCTCCCCGTAAAATCACCAATTCATCATTCATGCTTGCTTTCAATGATTCGATCAGGGCGTTTGCTGTTGCTGTTTTTCCACGTCCGCTGGGACCAATTATTGCTAACGTTATTGTTTTCCCAGTATCCGCCTTACGGAAAATATCCTGAGCTTCATGAAATGCTGCAAACTGCTGGTACAAAGGTTGCAATGCTCGTTCAGCCAATGCCTGAGCATCTCGTGGAATATCATCTGGAAGAGCATCCAATCCTATTTTTTCTGTCGTAAATTTAGTCTTGCGGCGTGTAGTAAGTACCATACATGCAACTGAAATCAAAATCAGTGCTGCTAAGATCCAAAGCGGAAAAGGTTGCATAATAAGAATACCCATTCCGGTAAAAGCAGAGAATAGCATTGCAATTACCACAAACCAGACAGATGCGGCATGTGTCTTATCAAGAGCTGAACCCAACAAATAGCCAAGCATTACAATAGAAATAACCTGTGGAATTAATGATAAATATGAATTTATGTCATAAATCAGCATCAGCCCGGAAAAATAAGCAGCAATTCCCAGTCCAACTGCAACAAACGCCAAGCCAAGCTTGCCTTCTTGCTTAAAAATGGGCACAATTTTTTTCAGACGGTTAGTAATTAACCAGTAGATCAACATGGTACCGCTGATAACAACCAGCCCATATAAGAAGGGCCACCAGAAGGAGAGTTTCACCAATGTTTCAGGTGGAGGACTGATGGTTGAAAAAAACGGAGTCAGAATCCAGGGCAAAAAACGTCCTATAGCAAAGGCAAGTAAAGGAACTATGGAAAACTGACCGCGAAGAATTTTACCTTTTTCCGAACTGCCAAATAAGTTAAAAATGAGAAATGCGAGTAAAAGAAAAAAGAGATTCAGCCAGGCCATCGGCTTTAAGGCAACCCTTTTATCCCGACAGAAACTCATATTTGAAATCACATGATAGGGAATATCGGAGTCACCGGTAAAACTACTTGCTTCCAGAATATAAAAATAAATTCCATCAATAACATCAATTTCATTAATAGATATCAATAGCAGATGCGAATCTGAAATAGAATTGAAAAGTGTTTCCAGCAAATTATCAGAAATATTGTTCTCTTTCAAGTCATTCATTTGTTCTGGTGAAAGAATGCTGGAGATTTCCAGATCATTGTGCACAAAAAACTTTGTATCGGAATTGAAAATATAGTGCACTTCATTTTCTAAAGCCGGATTTTCCGGAAAGCTATTGATAACTACACCATATTGAGGAGTAACTCTCACATTATTGATTAGACTTTCATAAAGTGATTCGGCAGATTTCGTTACAGAAATCACATCGGGATCATCCACAAATTCATATGTCCCAGTGCTTGCAGCATCAACGAATATTGTATTTCCCAGCAACCTGGTAAGCGGAAAAACTCCGTAAAAAGTATCGTGAGCCATATCCTGCTGTTGCAAGATATCTGAGCGTAAAGCTTCAATTAGTCTATATTTCAGCAAGCTTGAAGGTGAATCCGGAGAAACAGATTTCTCTGCTTTTGTTAGATAATCCAATGCATTTGAAAAGGATCGCATATCACCATTATCATTTATTCCCAACCAGTAGTAAGTCTCTGCATGATGTATATTCTCTTCAAAATTTGCCATCAAGTTCGTGGTAAAAAGTAGTAATAAAACAAGCACTATTTTTTTCATTTATATCTCCTGCTCGGTTAAAGGTTTTTCAAAATGGTAGATATATTCATGAAGCTTTGCATACCCTCATTCCCAATCCCCCCAGTGAAATATTCAGCAAGCTGAATTCCACGGGGTAAACCAGATTGGGAATGCATAAATCATATTTTACCTTTTATAATATATTTTTCGAGATGAACATTTTTTAAAATTTCTAAATCCTAATTTCTAATGTCAAATAAAATGTCAAAACATAAATGTCTAATTTATTTTTGCTTCATCATTCAAATGGGGAACTGCTTTTGTAACCATTCTCAACCAATGTTTTGATTCTTTATGTTCACGCAAATAATAATTATTAACCACTAAAATCACGAAAATAGTGTTTAAGAAAAACATTCTAAAAAGCTTCATTTTAATTTTTTTGTTCTTTCTCCTCGAACAGCGTCTTGAATAAGAGAAATCAAGAAAATTTTCTCTCTAAATTCCAAAGCGGTATCCATTAGTTAAAAGAAAAACTGGATTCCCTCTTTCGAGGGAATGACATGCCCTTTTTATGTGGAATTACCATACCACAAGTATAAATTTCTACGCTCCCTGAAGTGTATAACTTTTCCATTTTTTTTCGCCTGCACCGTTGAATTTCATTTTATTCAACTGAGGTGTTTTTCGTGCCTTTCGTCTGCAACGGCGTAACGTAGTAAAGACGTGTGGTTTATATATCTTAGCAAATTCGATAATATCCTCACCAAATTTTGCAGTTCTATCCTCGAAATCGAATCTATTTTTATTTGCCATTTGTCATTTGAAATTTCTTTAGTCCCGATACGTCGGGAGTAATTAGAAATTCATATTTACGCATGACCATTTTACTTAAAACGCAACACTTAACGATAAGGTAAATACTTCATTATTTTTATAGGCAATTGTGGTATAAACATCTTTTGTTGTTTTAAATCGTATTGCCAGCTGAATAATAACAGGATCATTGTATTTATTCCGATAATCTTTATCAGGAACATAATCAAACTCAAGTATCAAGCTGAGTCTATCATGCAAGGATTTGAAAAACAATAAGCTGTTCCAGGCAATAGCATATTTCCTCGCCTCCCCATACACAGATATATAAGAAGACATAAATGTTGGGAGTGAAATATTTCCTGCAACGCACGGGGTGACTTTTATATCAACCTCTTCAAATTTTTTATCATTCAAGGAATGGTCATATGCAATGGCGGCTATTGCAATTGTTATCTTGTTAAAATTACCGGAGTTAGGCAGCATCTGAAATCTTAATGAAATATCCTGCCTGTAGTATTTATTGTCGTGAAATTCCGAATAGCTTCCCAGAGAAAACTTCCAGATTTTTTTTATATATTCAAAAGATTGAATTGAAAATGGTGAAATGCCGATTTCAGCCGAAAGAATGTTGTTTTTCACAGGAACTTCCGCATTGTAAAAAGTGAGAGCTTTTACGGGTGGTTTAAGATCAACGAAATCTTGAAATTCCTTTTTCTTCTTAGCAATGAGATCTTTTTCTATCTGCTTCTGTCTAATTTTTAATCTGAATTCATCAACCTTCTGCTTGAGCAGATTTGTTTCTTTCTCTAACCACAATTTGAATTTTTCTTGCGTGCTCCTGATACCCTCTTTCTGTTCGGCTTCCTGTATTTTATTTTCATATATCTTTCGTTCCAATTCTTTTTTCAGTTCCTCGAACACTATTTGATTATATTCATCCTTCTGAATCATTATCATGCTGTAGTAAGTTTTTGAGCTTGTATCTCGATAGTGTTCTGCGATGTGGATACCTTTAAGGTTAACATCAGTTACTACTTCTGTCACAGAAACATAGCTTTCCCATACCTTACCGTTTTTTTCTTTTAATATCTCTTTTTGAACATTGCTGACTTGCACTTCGATATTCTGAGCGAATTCCTTTCGAGCCATTTTATCAGCATCCTGTTTAGAAATTATCGAGCTGCCTATTCCAGAGTAATAATCGGATGCATCTTTAATTGATTTTCCGCTTTGATATCTCTTTGCCCATTCAGGAATAGTGCTATCAGAACACAACAATGAATGAGAAAAAATTAAAACTAAAATAATGATAAGCTTGAATTTCATATAACCTTTAATTCTAAAGTGTATTATTCTGTGGAGATGCATATCTTCCGTTTTCTATAAAGTCATAGTGCATAGCATTCTTTATACCCTCTTTATTCTAATTCCGGAATTTCCGGTTGAAACCGCTCCAGAGAAGCAAAGATTTCTCTGAATAATTTTTTGAAAAATTTCTTTGGCTTCTTTTCATACTGATCCGCTAAAGGTTCTTTAATCCAGAATTTAGCTATATTTCGAAATGCTGGATATCGACCGAAAATAGCACTGGCAAAATCAGCGTAGATCCAACCGGTGAGAAAACCATCCACAAACTGAGTAATATCTTTTATCTCGATTGGATTATCCTTTTTATCCATCTGGATAATATTGGAACGTAAAACTTGAAATTTATTATAGATCGCTGCCTTGGACTCTCTATTCAACTGTGCTACAAAATCTATGGATGCTTTGTTTACAGCTGTGTTATACGAATTTGCCAGATTAGTTAGCATAATATCTGTCTCTTCGGGATGAGCATAATGCAAAATAGCCAATGCCTCGATAATTGACCTGTCCAACTCCTGCCGTTTATCTGCAAAAACCATGTTTTCATTACTCATCGGATAGAGTAGTAAGATCAGATCTGTCAGTATATCATAAGTTTTTTCCCAGAACCGACGTTGGTAACAAAATGTGTCCAGACTGAAACAAGTTATATCGAGCAGGAGTTTTCTCAGTACAAGAAAATCTTCTTCAGCAATGCTTTTGTTTATGATTTCCCAGATCAAATCATTGTTTGTTTCCGTAGCAAATGAGAATTGACAGATTATACCAAGAGGGAAAAAATAATCTCCAACCTTAATGTAGTCCTGCACATATCCATCACGTTCTTCATCTATAAATCGTTTCATTACATCTCGATAACGTTTAACGACCTCTTCGTTTTTTTCTAGAGGTTTCAACTTGGTTTCTCGGCTGGAAAAATAGCTTTCCTGCAAAGAATAATTGAGTGCGCTGCATATGACCCAGCGAGTATAAATATCTCCTTCTTCGAATAAATATTCGCAAACAGATATTACCTCATTGGTTTCATCATATCGCAGTAGAATGTTCAAGATTAGTATAGAAAAAAGTCCAACAAATGCCATTCCATCTTCATCATCTTCGGATACAACCAAAGAATTTAAAAGAATGTCTTTTATCTCTGAGATTCTCTCTGGTTGCGGTGTCATAAAATCTGATAAAGTAAGAAGTATCTCTTTTGTTTGTGATTTTGTAAAAAAAATATGATGAAGGTCTGTTTTGCCGATCTTAATCTGTCGAAATTTATGTACGATAAATCCTGAACCGGCTGTCATCAAAACAGATTTTAAAAAATATCTAATTAAATGCAAGGCAGGATTTTTCTTTCCATAGCCCAAAATGTTTCTGAACAACTTCGCCCAGATATTCATTATTGTCAATACTACTTCCGGTTCTGCCATTGTACATATCTTCAGGCATATCTCAAGCAGAATGCTAATGGATTGCGATCTGCGAATGATGTTCGTCGGTTTTATATTAGAAAGAATTGCATTGATGATGTACAAACCATCTTCAATATTCGTTGAAGAAATTCTGAATAGCAGTTCAGATCCAGCTTTATTCAGTTTCGTATTTTTATTATTAGTCATCATTTCGATGATTTGTAATCCGTCTCTTCTTAAGTGGTAAATTACCGGGATGACAATCTCGTTGATGCACAATTTTTTACGAATCAGGTTTTTCACGAAGTCCAAAACATGTTCGAGACCATTTTCGTCTGCAATTGCAATTTTCTTTAGGATTGCAGTGATTATGCAATAATACTTCTGTTCATTATCCTGTTCAAGTAATAGTTGGCAAATTTGTATATTGTTTGATGCCAGAGAGATAGCAGTGGCAACCGCCTCAAAAAAGATCGGATTGATATTAGCCTTCTTCAGTCCATCAATCCATTTTCGGATAGTATCTTCATCTAACTGTCGCTGCTGAATATTGCCAGAGAGCAAATACTCACGAGCCATCAGATATTCAAAAATTCGGTCATATTTGAACCTGACCAGAAAAGCACCATCTTCCCGAACTATCTCAGAGAGGATTCCTTCATCAAGCAGGCGATTATAAGGTGTTCTGTAATCTGCACTCGACCATTTCAATGCGTGACCATTTGGGCACTTAAAGCGTATTTCTTTATTTTTATCCGGTAGCCATTTCCAGCTGCAATTTTCATTTTCACACACAAGCATTTCGGCTTCATCCAGTTTTTGCCAAATTAGTGTATTTTGTCCGCAATTTGGGCATAAAAATGGAAAATCAACCTGCTCATCGGGTAACCATCGCCAATGGCAAAACATATCAGCACATTGAATGGCATCACCTTTTTCCACCACAGGATTGGGCTCATATATAGCTTCAGTAAGCAGTTCATCCTGGCGGACAAATTCTTCAGGAACCGAATCCGTGCCGTGTTTCCACATCAGTTCTAATAACTGATGTATGATTTGCATATCTTTAGGACTGGGATTTCGATCGGTTGGACGGGTCAATTTTTTGGGATCTGTAGAAAAAATGTATTTCTCGTAAATTGTGGAGAGCGAATTCGGCTTGATGACTGATCTTTTTTTGTATGTTCCCCGATAGGCCTCTGTCAAAATATTCAGCAGGAAAGGATCTTTGCAAGTCTCTCTGATAAAAGGTGAAAGATTATAGAATCTAGTTTTGATAAAACGATTTGCTGCATATTTATCATAAGCTCTTTCCACATCGATATTATTAAATTGAGAAAGGCGGACGAATGGGACCTCATCCTGACCGGAAGATTCTGCAATATCTGGATAGATAATATCAAATGGAAAATCGATTCCTTTAGCAATCATATCCCACATCACAACACGGCAGGTTACCAGAATTTTAAGAAAATTGCTACGATTCTTTTTTGCGAAATTAACGATGAATTTCAGCAATTCATTGGGATTGTCGCTTTCGTTTATCCCGTCGATCATGATTATATAATTACCATTTTGGGGCTTATCACTGTTTGCCAGTTTCAGAAACATATCTTCTAATTTGTTTCCGGGATAAGAGAAAGTGCTCAAAAAGCTGTTATAAGCATCGGATGCAGTTATGCCGCTGCCCTTCAGGTAAAACAGAATATCTGCCGTATCTCTGACCTGTTGATTGACTTTTTTGAAATAATCAATTGCAATTTTCTGACAAAAAGTCGTTTTACCGGAACCTGATTCTGCCAGAATAAAGGAAAGCCCCGTTTCTTTTTTGCTGATGAATTTATTGTAGTGCTGGTGGATCTCGTATCGATCAATAAATAAAGATTCAAATTCTTTAAGATCGAATTTACCGCCGTTTGAGTCAAATATCTCACGATATAGATTGAGGATGGAAGCGGTTTGATACCTATGCCAATCATCATCTTTTTGATGCTGCATTTGTGCTTTTAGAAGCTTCAGATGAGATTTTACACTTTCGAAATTATCCATAGCATTTTTCAAATCAACCACAGTTTGCTTAATCTGCTGCGTGATTTGATCATTGCCAGTAAGTCCCTTGTAAGCTGTTTGTAAGGTTTGAGTACCAGATATTATATGTTCTTCCAGTTTTCCTACAATCTCATTGGTCGTATCTACTTTTTCTCCGACCGATTCAAACTCGCTAAGACGTTCTTTCAAAATTGCACCAACTGCTTTGATATTATCTATGTATTCTGATTCAAAGTTATAAAAATTACCGAGAAGATATTTAATGCTCTTGCCTTTAAGTGTTTCATAAAGCAGCATTTCTTCTTTAGACCATTCGTCTTTCTGAGAATAGATAATAAAATATTCCAACGTCAGCTTTTCCTTATTTTCATTCTCTATATAAAATCTATTTTCTTCATGCAATAAGGGGTAATTTCTAAAGAATTTAATTTCATTGATGTAAGCTATAAGATTTGGGAAATATTCTTGGATCATCTTGTCTGCAGTTTCGCTGTCTAGCCAGATATCGGAATGAACATAATCATTTCGTAGAGGAATCATTTTATTATCAATCCATTTAGCTACATTGCTCAACTTCTTTTGGTTTTTCCAATAGAGTGAAATCAATTCCGGCACGAAGAGCTTTATATCGTTGTGCATAGCTAATCTGGTGATCTCTCTAAGGCAAAACTGCCAATGTCCCATACTCATCCCCTTGAGATTAACATATAAAAAATTATCTATCATCTTTGTTAGTTTGGCATCGGGGAGTTTATTTTGCCGTAGAAGTGATAGATAGTCTGAGATGATGATCAAACCAGTATATTTGAAAGTACTGGCGAAAAGCTTGATCATCTCTCGGAATGCCCGGTCCGGTTCCTTTTTATCATAGATTTCAACGAATACTTCCATTAGGCGAGCTATTGGATAGGGATCATTTTTAATTATATCCGATATTAGCTCCTGATTCCTTAGTTCGCGCGAAAAATCAAGTTTTACTTTATCCATATTATATTCCTGTAGGTTTTATTTCTATTTTGATCGGATTGTGGTCGGAATAGCGAAACTGTTGATTAAAACCTTGCACGCTGAGTAATTCCAGATTGGGTGATAACAAAAATCCATCAATGATGCAGGTATAATTTTCATTTATGATATAGGAGTGTTCCAAGGTGCGGACTGTTGGTACATTTTCATCCAGAGCCCACTGCCAACCATTAGGCGTAAAATCTTCCGGTAAATTATGTATCCAAAACAGAAACTTTTCTTCTGTTGTAGTAGGAAAGTCAGTTTTAATAAGGCGGTGATTCCAATCTCCCCCCACTACCACATAGTTGCCTTTTTTATATTCTTCAAGCATGAAACTTTGCAGTTTGGACAATTGTTTTTTCCGGACCAAGCCCCCTTCATCAAAAGCTGCCAGATGTAAGTCGGCTACTACTAACTGTTTTTCTGTCTCCGGCAGATCATATCTCGATACTATGAAATTGTATCTCTGTTTAAATACTCCAAGCAAACCTTTGTCTTCGAGAGGTAAATTGCAGCGAATTGCTTCTACCGGTTGTAAATTAGAAATTACAGCATTCCCGGTTATCAGTCTTCCAATAATTGGAAACCAGGGAATTTTAACTGTGGGTGAGTGAACTCGATTATAATTTGGCAAAGCATTAATGAGCATCTGCCAGAGATCAAGGTTGTAGGTCAAGCGTGACCTTTTGGAGACTTCTTGGAGTAAAAAAATATTTACAGGATTTTGCTGAATAAAAGTAGTAATATTGGTTATATTCTTGGCAACGATAGCTTTTGAAGGCGGTAAAATGCTTTTTCCACCATCTGCGATAAAATTTGATTCTTCCCCTAAACCCCCATAACCAAGATTCCAGGTCATGATCGTGATCAATTGACCTTGCTTTATTGATTCTTCGGAATTAATTATCATCGGCAAGCTGCCTTCAGTTGGCTTAAAACTTGATACAGTTATTTTAAGAGCCACAATCCAGCCAAATATTACTAATAGAATAATGATGATTGGGATTATTATTATCATAGTTTTTTTGTATTTCATTTTAATACTTTTTTTAATAGTATTGGATGCTATTTCAAAATAATGCTTAATCCTTTCTTTGTAACTATCAAACTTTTACCATTCCCCCTTTTCATAGGAATCTTAAATTTCTTTTTCATATTTTTATCTAACTTGGTTTTTTGTTCCACTTTTTCCTGCGGATACTTATTTATGAAATGATAAGATTAATGTCAAATGAAAGTTATAATTAACTAGCAATTGATACGGACTTGATTTTCATTAATTTCTTCACTTCTTAATCTTACTCACAGCTCTCTGTGGTCTCTGTGGTTTTATTCATTTTTAACTGTAAAATCATATTCACTCCAAGCAGGCACACTAGAACTATTATACTGCTCCTTATTCCAAGTATTGGAAAAAGCACCACTCCGATAATAAGCCCCCCGACCATAGAACCAAGACTATCAAGAAAATAAAAAGTGCTCCCACTCTCTATTTGCTCGATTTTATATTTTGTTTCGAGCAGTTTTGCAAGAATGCTTCCTTCAAGAAATGCAAAGATCAGGTTGCAGATAAGATAAATAATTGCGGGAAAAACATTTTCAAAAAACAGCCATACACTTCCAGCTAATATCAAATTAATACCATACAAAATATACAACGAGAGTTTCATTTTGTTTCGCAGCAAAAATCCGCCGGTCAATCCGATCATAAAAATCGAGGTAAACAGGAAGATCATATAATAAACATTTCCGTACTGCATCTGAAAGAGATTAAGCAACACGAGCTGCAACACGAAATTTACCAGACTGATCACAAAAACCTGCATATCGATAAGAGAATGAGAAATCCTGTTCAGCTTTGATGCACCAAAAGCAATTCCTATAATAACAAAAATACTGATCATAAATAATAATACGACATGCCTTTGCATCCATTGCATTGTGCTGTTAATATTCACATTGAGGATATTTGTCCATACTGAAATTGTAGAAAGATACGCTGCCGGATTCGAAATAGTATTGAGCTCTCCCCTGCCATCAATTGCATTGTGTATCTGCCCTATTCTCAACGGATTGCATTGCTCAAAAATACTCGTATCATTGAACCAGATAGATTGATAGTCCTGTGCGCGCTGCTGAAGCTCTGCCACGATATTTGTGATGGATATATCCTCACTTCCAATATAAATATTCTTTATTGAAGGTATAATGATCGAGTATGAAAAAACACCTGAAAAAGTTTTCCACACTGATGCATTTAGTTGGACAAGCTCGGGAGTCATGAAATTGGTTCCGCTGCTCAAGGTGATCGCCAGAACAGATGAACCATTCGAGAAATGGTCTCTTACCAGCTCAAAGAACTGCAATGTATAATACCTGTTCAAAAGCAATGAAGAAGGATCAGGCACATCGATAAAAATAATATCATACTTATTTGAAGAGCTTCTCAAGTAATGGATCGGATCATCTTGAATATAGTGCACATCCGGGTGTAGAGGGGCAAGAGCAATAATATTCTTGTCCATTTCAAGATAATCAACTTGTTCAATTGTATTATATTTCGTTATTTCAGGAATGAACCCGTTCAGCAATCCACCAATGAGAAGGATGTTCCTGGCATCGGGATTTTGTATCATCACATAATTTACCATTTGTTGGGCATAGAGTTCGTTATCGGTATGGGTAAAAAGTTCTCCATTCCAGTAATAATTCTGCTGTGCGTGACTTTGTGTTACATCAAGACGTCCATACTTTGAATCCCGCGAAAGGATTAGTTCCTGCGGCTTATACTTCTTTGCATATAATTGTTGAAAGAATGTATCTACAAAAGGAATTGCTGCAAGAAATATAATAAGCGGAATAATTAAATATTTCTTTCGCTGTGCTATAAAAAGGATAATGAGATTAATAACTCCCAATACAACAAGCATCGTGATGTGCGAGAGAAGGAAGATCAATAAAGCAAAAAGAACTCCTCCCAAAATAATGCCGATACTTTCCAGCACATACCCCTTGTGTACCGGTTCCGGCGCAGCTTTTATATATGAACACAACAATGGGAAAAGCGCTCCCAACACCAGACATCCCGGAGTGAGGATCAGAAGAGCAAGAAGAAAAATATTACCAAGCTCGAACATTTCACCGGAAACCACAGTAAGCAATCCTGCAAACAATTGTATGCCAAAAAATTGCAAGATCATCAAAAATGAAAGGAGCAGAAAACCCGTTTCTATGTAGCCCTTCAATTTATCTTTCTGCAAAAGATATTTTCCGATAAAACTCCCTATAGCGATCATAAAAAGCCACAGTGAGAGATATATCGCGTACACGATCTCGTTGCCGCGTACTTCGATAAGCAGCTCACGCAAAAGCACAGTCTGCCCGACGAGTGAGGTCATTCCAAGAGAAATAAAGAGCAGAAATTTCTTTCTCATTCGCCCTTGCTCTTAGAATTCCCCAAAAATTTCATACCCGCAAAATTTACATCTGCCATTAATGATGTTTTCTTCTTTCACAGTATAACCGGAGCGGTCAATGATCTTCTTTCCGCAATTCGGACAAAATGTATCTTCTGCAATATATCCAACATTCCCAACATACACATATTTCAAGCTTTCCTCGAGTGCGATCTCATACGCCATTTCAAGAGTTTTGACCGGAGTGGCAGGTCGGTTTGTGAGCTTGTAATTTGGGAAGAATCTCGAAAAATGCAACGGGTATTCATCCCCTATTTCTTCCCGGATCCATATGCACATATCACGTATCATCTCAGGATCGTCATTGGCATCTGGAATGACAAGATTGGTGATCTCAAAAAATAGTCCTTCCTCTTTGCAGATCTCGATCGTTCTGAGAACCGGCTCAAGAGATCCAGTTGTGTAGGTCGAATAGAAATCATCGGAATAACCCTTCAGGTCTATGTTTGCTGCATCCAGATATGGAATGAGCTTTCGCAGCGGTTCTTCATTAATGTATCCGCAGGTGACCCACACTGTTTTCAGTCCCTGCTCATGCGCACATTTTGCAATATCATACATATATTCATAGAAAATTGTGGGTTCTGTGTATGTAAAGGCAATGCTTTCGCAGTTATAAAGTTTTGCTGTTTCAACGACTTGTTCGGGAGTGAGCTCATATGCCTGGACTTCATCGGGCTTTGACTGAGAAATCGTCCAATTCTGGCAGAAATTACAACGCAAGTTGCACCCGGCAGTAGCGAGTGAAAGTATATTTGATCCCGGATAAAAATGGTAGAGCGGTTTCTTCTCAATAGGATCAATATTTATGGATACAGGTCGATTGTAAACAAGAGTATAAAGCGTGCCGTCAATGTTCTGGCGGACTCCGCACACGCCTGTAATTCCCTCGGACAATCTGCAATAATTCGGACAGAGATTACATTGCACAGCGCCCTTCTCGAGCTTTTCATAGAATTGCGCTTCCTTCAATAGCCCCACATCTTGCGATGATGCGAGCAAAATTAATGACAGTACAAACAATAAGGTAATGACCAAAAAATTTTTCATAAATTAATTCGACCAAATACTGTATATTTGTCAATAAAATGAATATCTTCGCTCGTCTTCCCCAAAAAGCAGATTTTTTTTTGAGTATGTTATGATGGAGGAAAGCATGTATAAACAATCAAAATGAAATAGTACATTTCCCTATGACATCATAGAAATTATCGTGAAGAAATATCGAAATGAAAGTGTAAGTGAGATACAATCCCAAGTCGTTCTTTTCACAACCAACTCGTGCTTATAAAGGATTTCATTCATTCCGCTATGTGGGTATTTTTATTGGCTGATTAAGAATAATCAGCCCTACATGTAGGGTCAACTTGTAATATCTTCTCAACTCGTTCCTAAGTTGCCAGACTATGTGAAAACGATTTCTTTAAGTTATAATTACCCCCATCCCTAACCCTTCCCCCTATCGAAGGGGAAGGGAAATGCCTACAGCAAATGAAGATAGATCCGTGGGTTGAGAAAATATTGAGCATTTCACTAGTTTTCGCACAGACCGACAACTTGGTAACCAGCAAAGATGTTTGTTGATTTTTTTCTGTGTCTCTGCTTGCTGCGTTGTAGCATAACGAAAACGGGTGGTGAAAGATTTTTTATATTTTATCGGAAAGCTGGAGTTATCAACCGTATCCTATGCGGTAAGATCTTCACATAGATATTTCGTTTATCCTTTATAAATGGTATTTCCCCATCAAGATAGAGCGGCAGGTCGCGCTGTGCTTCGATGAGAATTTCCTTGCCCCTATAGAGGTGAGCTGCAGGAAGTTCCGTATGTGTGCCCTTCACTGCTTTGGGAATGAATTTGAAGATTTTTCTTCTTGATAGTTTATCAATAATGCAAAAGTCAAATAATTCATCATCTATCTTGGCATCCGGAGTAAGATAAAATTTGCCTCCACAGCAAATGCCGTTTCCCACCGTAACAAAGAGTGCGTCTTTCGTAAAGGTCTCACCATTTATCGTGACAGTGACATAATAGCTGTCTTTTCGGATGAGGGCTTTCATCACTGCATACATATATCCTGGGAATCCACTCAGCCATTTATTTTTTGTGTAGGAAATTGCAACCTGCGCATCAAAGCCAACGCCAAGAGTATTAATGAAATAATAATCCTCGATCTGCCCGATATCCACAAGTTGCACATGATGTTCTTTTATGACTTGAATTATATCTCGTAATTTATGAGGAAGATCAAGATTCTTAGAAAAATCGTTGCCACCTCCGATAGGAATAATGCCAAGATTTATATTCTCAGGATATCCTGACTTCATAACGCCATTAACCACTTCGTTGATAGTGCCATCTCCTCCGGCTGCAATAATGTTTTCCACGCCTTGAATAACTGCTTCATGTGCAAAATCTATCGCCTGTCGGGAGCAGTTTGTCAGCACCATTTCGTAGGGCATGTTGAACTTCTTAAAATAGTGCTCGATCGTGCGGGCGCTCTTGAATGCTTTTCCTTTTGCTGCAAATGGGTTAAGAATTATTTTATACATTATTCTCCGTAAAATACCACGTTTCGGAATTTGTAGAAACTAAACCAGTATATCAATTTTTTTGATAATCCCCTATCAATTCAGGAATTTTCCTGAAAAGTTCTTTTACACCTTCGATATCTTTTCCGCCTGCCATAGCCATATCGGATTTCCCGCCGCCTTTTCCACCGATCACTGCAGCAGCGCGGTTCACGATCTTACCTGCATGGAAATTTTTAGTAAGATCCTCTGTGACAATACAGATAAGGGATATTTTATCATCAAATTGTGTTCCGAGCAAACCAATGCCAGATCCGATTTTCTGCCTGAGCATATCCGCTGCTTCTTTAAGCTGATGAATGTCTTTGGTATCGAGTAATCCTGATACTACGGAAATGCTGTCGATCGTCTGTTTGCCTTTAATCAACTGAGCGATAACGTCTTTTAAATTTGCCCTCTCAAGTTCTTCGACGTGTTTTCTTAATTCTTTATTATCATTGTGTAATCTATCGATCTTCTCAGGAACCTCAGAAATTTTCGTATTCAACTGCTGCTGGAGCACATGCAGGATAAGTTCGTGCTGTTTTACAAATTCAAAGGCATATAATCCGGTCACCGCTTCGATCCTGCGAACACCTGCTGCAATTGAGCTTTCAGATATTATTTTGAAGAATCCGATATCCCCTGTGCGCTGGCTGTGAAGACCTCCGCAGAGTTCCAAGGAGTAATCCCCTATTTCGATTACCCGTACTTTCTTCTCATATTTTTCCCCAAAAAGTGCCATTGCACCTTTTTTTCTTGCGTCATCGAGATTTTCGATTGAGTGATTGACCGGAATGTTCGTCATGATCTTCTCGTTTACAAGAAGTTCTACTTTATCAAGTTCGTCCTGTGTAACCTGCTGAAAATGAGTGAAGTCAAAACGGAGTCTGTCCGGTGCAACGTGTGACCCTTTTTGATGAAGATGGGTTCCGAGCACCTGCCTAAGTGCAGCATGAAGGAGGTGGGTTGCAGTGTGATTTCGTGCGATATTTCTTCTTCTTTCAAGGTCAACAAGCGCTTTGACTTTTTTGTCTGTTATTGTGCCTTTGACCAGCTTGCCAAAGTGAAAGATCACGTCATTCTGCTTCTGCACGTCCTCGATTTCGATCTCAAATTCATTATTGAAAATCTTTCCCGTGTCCGCAACCTCACCGCCGGATTCTGCATAGAAAGGAGTCTTGTTTAAAACAAAAACCGTATTGTTGTCCTCATCGACATAGTAGTGCTCGATCACACAATTAGCAGCATCATTTTCATAACCGACAAATTCGCTTTTGTGCTCTGCAGGAATATTGAGTTTTGAGAAGGAATCGCTTTGTCGAACGAATTTCGCATCTTCACGAGCCCGGTTCTTCTGGGCTTCCATCTCTTTATTAAATCCCTTTTTATCAACTTCAAGTCCTTTTTCCTTTGCCATGAGTTCTGTAAGATCAAGAGGGAAGCCGTATGTGTCATAGAGCATGAAGGCATTTTTCCCGGATATCACAGTGCTTGTTCCAAGATTTTCCACAATGTCGTTGAATCTATTGATGCCCATATCGAGTGTCTGATTAAAGCGTTCTTCCTCGGCATTGATAGCCATCTTAATATGCACTTTTTTTTCAATTATTTCCGGATATTGCTCTCCAAGAATTTCGCAAACTGTACCAACGAGTTCAGCAAGGAAAGGTTTGTGTATATTTATTATTCTTCCGAATCTGGTTGCTCTACGCAGTATTCTCCTAATGACATAACCTCTTCCCACATTTGAAGGAAGCACACCATCTGCGATCGCAAATGTCAATGCGCGGATATGGTCGGATATGACGCGGAATGCGTGTTTTTCATCTTGAAATTTGACCTGAGCTATTTTTTCGATATGCTTAATAATCGGCATGAAGAGATCTGTTTCATAGTTGGTGGTTTTTCCTTGAAGAATCGCCACAAGACGCTCAAAACCAGCGCCTGTATCCACATGCTTTTTCGGAAGATCGATAAGTTCGCCGTTGTTCAATCTGTTGAATTGGATAAATACAAGATTCCATATTTCTACATAACGTCCGCATGAACCGTTCACCTCGCAGCGGTGATTCGGGTCATCCTTTTGTGAGCAGTGTTCGACACCTCTGTCATAAAAAATTTCGGAGCACGGACCGCAGGGACCTGTATCTGCCATCTCCCAGAAATTGTCTTTATCTTCGAACTTGAGTACGCGATCCGGATCGATGTCTGTTACTTTATTCCACAATTCAAAGGATTCATCGTCTTCATAGTGCACTGTTGCGTAGAGTTTGTCTTTAGGTATTTTCCAAATAGAAGTCACGAGTTCCCATGCCCATTCGATAGCTTCTTTCTTGTAATAATCACCAAAGGACCAGTTGCCGAGCATTTCAAAGAAGGTGTGATGATATTCATCTTTCCCCACTTCTTCGAGATCGTTATGTTTGCCTCCTGCTCTCAGGCATTTTTGGCTGTCCACCGCGCGCGTGTAATCTCGAGAACCTGTTCCCAGGAAGATATCCTTGAATTGGTTCATTCCTGCATTGGTAAAAAGAAGTGATGGATCGTTGATCGGCACAAGTGGAGCGGACGGAACTATCTCATGTTCTTTTGCGGCAAAGAAGTCTATAAAACTTTTTCTAATCTCTGAACTAGATAGCATGGGAGCGATATCCTTTTTCGGGGTATAGAAAAAGCAGTTCAGCTACTGTCAAGAAAAACAATGGCATGCCAGCGTAGTTCCCAAAAAATTTGACAAATAACAGGGTGCTTAAAAATGTAGCGAACTCAGGGCCAGTAACTCAGTGGTAGAGTATCGCCCTTTTAAGGCGAGAGTCGAAGGTTCGAATCCTTCCTGGCTCACCATTTTTATCAGTAATTTTTGAGGCCCCATCGTCTAACGGTTAGGACTCAGGATTTTCATTCCTGCAATAGGGGTTCGATTCCCCTTGGGGTCACCATTTTGGGCTTATCATCAAAATATTCTGTAAGTGCCTGATAATGGGAGAGGTTAGGGGTGTTCGATGACCATTAGGTCCAACTCCAATCCTTCAGGGAATAGATGTATAAAACCTTGAATTTATCAATGGATTTCAGCTTGATCTTCCTGTCATGGACGTCTTGGCCGAACCCTCCGTTAATTCGTAACTCTATAACACTTTCCTTTTTGCTTTCAAGCTTTGTAATAGCTGTTGAATATTTGTTTATGCTTTATCTGCTGCTTCTCTTTCTCATTGTAGATTCTCTTGAGTTCATTCTCGAAGATGGTGACAACGTTTGGGTTTTGGGGGCTAGTGAAATATTTGCATAACTTACCTTACATATGGAAGATATAAACAAAAAGATGGGGTGAGAAAAGATGCGTTAATCGGTCTACCACAGGGTATTTACAGAGAAACCGACCTCAAAAAAACACTGGAAATTCTCGAAGCAACTTTTGCCAGTACGGAGTCTCCAAGACTAAGTCGTTTGATTGGAATTTCTTTGCGCAAACTCAGGTAAAATTATCCAAATTCCAGATAAATTTCGAACTTTGAAACAATTTTTTTAAGACAATAATAAAAAAGGACCGAATTTCTTCAGTCCTTTTTTCGAAAATGTGAAGAGGAGAAAATGTGAGATGGCGATGTGCCGAAAAAGTGCAATAGCGAAAAAGAAAAATGTTCAGAAAATCATTTCGAGGATTCAAACGTCCATTTCGAGGAAGTTCTGATCATAGTAACAAGCATAGCAATTATGTGATCATATTTATCAAAGAGATCTTTATAAGTATTATCATCTATATAATCGCAATTTATTGAAAATTCTAACCAAACTTGTGTTTCTGCTGCCTCTCCTTCTGAATCTGATAACTTGGAAATAAATGCCTTTTCATATCTTCGTTTACGGAATGCTTCAGCAATATTGGATGAAACAGACCGAGAACTCCGCCTGATCTGATCGGTCAATGAATATCTCTCTTCTTTGGGAAATGATTTAGTGATTTTGAAAATCTCCATCGCCGTATCGAATGATAGCCTGAAAACTTCTAAATCTTGGTGTGTTTGTATTTTCAAATCTCCTCCTTCAAATTATTCTATTTATTACTAGTATATCCTAATTTATAACCTCGCCACTTCTCATTTTCTCCCCCTCGCCTTATCTCAAATTCTTTATATGCCCTTTTCCAACTCCTTTAACCTTGCACCCTAATTTCAGATATTTCTTTATTTTTTCATCAGAAAGGAAATTCGAGCAATCAATAATGAGGGGAGTTCCCTCTGACATCTTTAAAACTTTCTCCGGCTCGAGTTCCATGTATTCAGAATGCCCCACTGCGAATATTATCACATTGGTTCCTTTTAATGCTTCCTTTAGAGATTTTTGAATTGGAATATTTTCCATTTCCGGCCAATATTCCACATAAGGATCATGCGTTTTGACTATTGCCCAGTTCTCATTTAAAAATTTAATCAATGTTTCGGAAGGTGAATGACGCGTATCACCAAGGTCTTCGAGATATGAGACCCCCAGAACAGCAATCCTCACATCTTTTAACTCGGAATACTCTTCTTTAATCAAATCGATCGTGTGGAGCGGCATGGTGTCGTTTATATTCACGGAATTGATAGCAATGTTCAGCTTTTCATCAATATGGAAGATAGCATCCATTGCCCAATTAGCCAGCACCGGATCTTTTGTGAGACAATAGCCACCGACTCCAAGACTCGGACGAAGTAAGTTGTCATGTGTTCCTTTGCGTTTACGTATCGCTGCACGCACTTTATGGATATCTACCCCTATTTTTTCTGCACATTTTGCCCATTCAAGGGTAAGCGCTATATTCGTAGCACGATAGGAGTTTTCCATCACTTTAGAAAGCTCTGATGCATTAGTGTTGTCTAATTCAGTAAGAGGATATTTCTCAGTATCGAGAATATTGTTTAAAAACTCACGGGCAACATACTTGCTCTTTTCGTTCACCCCCGAGAAAACACGCCAGAAATCCCGGATTGAACTTACGTATTTTGCACCCGGCATGACGCGTTCATAAGAATGGGCGATCAGCGGGGGAGTCTTTTTTATATCTATTCCTCGTTTTGTGAACTCTTCTTCAACAACTGGTTTTACAACATTTTCGCAAGTTCCGGGTGGGACTGTTGTTTCTACAAGAATGAGACACTCGGGCGAGATATACTTACCAAGTGTCTTCATCCCATCTCTGAAAGCAGACATATCGCAATACCCCTGAGATGCATCTCCAAAAGCGGGCTTTGTAGCGTCAAGCTGAATATCAACGACCACAATATCTGCAACTTTATAGGCATAATTGAGCCATGTTGCGCGAAGTGTCTTCTTCTCTACGACAGTTCTGTGGAAGATCTCAGGTACTTCGGCATCAGAAGAACTCACCGGTGGAACTCCAGTATTAATAACAGGCACTTTCCAGAAAGAGCGTGCAGAAGCTCTTTGTTGTCCGTGAACGAAATATAGGAATTTCCCATTTTCATCAACAGCATCTGCAACAACCGCAGCCATGACACATCCGACAAAGCCCATGCCCTGGACTGCTACGATTTTCCGGCCCAGCTTTTTCTGTTCACCTGTAATTTCTTTTAGTTTTTTTAATTCTAATACTGATTCGGCATCAGTTGGGATTTGGAACTCTGTTCCGTTGGGTGATATTGAAATATTTTTCATAGATTACTCCGTAATAGGGTTTTGGATTATGGGTTTTTGGTTTATGGTTCTATAATTTGCTTATTCTTGAATTGATTAATTTATACAATTTCTTTGAAATTATCACACATTTATCAACAATATCATTCTTGATTGCTTCTGTAATATATCCTATCTTGTATGCTATTTCTATCTGGGTTTGTATTTCTGCAGATGAACCTTTTGCAATATTGAAGTATCTGATGCTAAGAGGATTTGATCCACTCTCATCACCTTCAGATATATTACTTGGAACACTAACTGCTGCCCTTCTAATTTGGCTTCTTAGATCATAATCGTTAGCAAATTTACCCGAATTTGTAATCTTATAAATATGGAGGACTAATTCCATAGACAACTGCCACACTTCGAGTTCCCGAAAATTACCCATAATTATCTAATCTTGTGTTTAATTAGAACCATATACCATGTACCCTTTACCTGTTACCATTTAATATTTCAACTCAATCCCGGAATATAAATAATTCTTAACCTTATCATCTTTATTCTCATATTCATATCTGAGATGAAACTGTAATTCCGGAGTAAAATTATAATGTATTGAAGTAACGATGTTTTGTTTTCTGCTTATTTCACCCGCTAAAAATTCAGTATTGGGCTGCGGTTTGAAAGGATCATTGCTTATACTGCCCTGCTGCATGTTAGAATAAAGTATTTTACATTCGAGACCAGGTAATAAATAATGGGCTTGAATCGCTAAATTCAACTGATTAGATCCATTAGGATATCCAAGTAACTGATCTCTGTGACTATAAGTTAAATCTCTTCGGTGACAATATGTCCTCGGACCAACTGCAGTTCCTTCAAAAGTAATATTTAATGGAATTTTTTCAAATGAATAACTTACGCCAAGTTGTTCAGCGAATCCGGACAAATATTTATTTGTAGTTAATCTACTCAACTTTATATCATCAATAAATAAATTATTATACACCATGACACCTTTAAATGGCATATAGCTCGCCATAATGAAAGCATTCACATTATCTCTTGATTGATTTGCGAAATCAACAAGCTTGTACATAATTAATGGAGTTGAATATGAAATATCAAAATTTCTATCACCATAAATAGAGCATTCACCAATGGTTAGAGCTAATTTATCTGTCTGATAAGATAGCATTTGCAGCGCATAAGATTTTGATTCATATTCTGTTTCATTTTTCAGACTATCCGGAACTAATTGGCTATATAAAGATAAGTATGAGAAATCACCGAACTGTTTTGAAACTTTTATATATGGAAAAGGTGAAATATCCTTGTTGAGAATGATTGAAGAAGTTATTCCCTTGCCAAGCTGAAAATTTCCATATCCAATAGAAAAATTTAATAAATTTGTTTGTAAAAAGCACTCAGTCTCAATCTCTACCTTTTCAGGATTTTCCCAATTATCAGAAATGAGTTGCGCAGAATCCGCTCGAGTAAAATATGTATCACCAGCATAATGTCCTTTACGGAATACAGAAAATAATCCTATATTCTCCGATATATTACCTCCAAATTCTAATCCATAATATTTAAGCAAGCGATGCTTATCATCAGTATCTGATTTTAATATATCATAATCAAGTCCAATGATTCCAGAAAGAAAAACACTAAAGTTATTATTGTTATAAGTTATTAATCTATTTTTATGCGAATGATTTGTGAATATCGAGATGAAAGATTGTGGAATTTTTTTTATCGGGTAAAGTGCTGATTCAAAGCCGTCAGAACTATCTAGTGAAAGTCTTTTTAAATGATATTCAGCAAGTTTCTTATAACTTACAGCAACATCCAATGAAAGCATGTGGGTAAGCTCATTGATAATCTCATCATGATATTGAGGATAAACGGAAGTTAACTTTTCTGTATAACCCAAGCTTTGGGTTGCTTCTAAAAATGGATAGACCGGATCATCTGGTGGGATGATATAGTCTGCGATTGCGATGGACATAAAGATAGCCATCAATAATAAAAGTAATACAAAGAATTTTTTACCACCGATAAACACCGATTGTATTTTATTTAAATATTTCATGTTTAGAGTATTATTTAATAAACTAGTCTTTGAAATTCTAACCGTTCTAAGTGACCAAAATTTAATAAATATCCAACCTTTATTTTACTTGCTTGTAGATAGTTCAACAACTGAGCTTTATGTATGTTTTCTAAATGACTTGTTACTTTCAACTCAAGAATAATTTTGTCTTGAACTAAAATATCTGCGTAGTAATTTCCTACAATTTCATCTTTATAATATACAGTAAGAGATGCCTGATTAATTGCATCAATCTTATGACTGCTTAACTCAACCATCATTGCATTCTCGTAAACTTTCTCCAAATAGCAATTTCCAAGAGTATTATAAACCTCAAATGCACAACCAATAATTTTATCCGAAAGTTCCTTCTCATAAATCATATTTATTTATCGGTGTTATCAGTGGTAAGTTCTTTCAAAACGCATTTAATTTCGATTTCCTTCTAAATACTTTCATTAAAATAATTTTAATATCAAGCCAGAAAGTCCAATTTTCCATATACTACAAATCAAACTCTATTACTAAAAAATTCCTTTATTTTCTCAGATACATACTTAACTTCTTCCTCTTTTAATTGTTCGGACATTGGTAAAGAGATAACTTCATTAGACAACTTTTCTGTTACTGGGAAATCTCCTATTTTATAGTTTAAGTAATCGTACGCTTTTTGTAAATGACACGGTATTGGGTAATGAATACCTGTTTCTATTCCATTTTCTAGTAGATAATTCCTTAATTCATCTCGCTTTTTCGTTCGAATAACAAATAGATGATATACATGCTTTACTCCCTTCATTTCTTCAGGAAGTAATATATTTTTACAATTAGATAAATATTTTCTAAATAAATCAGCATTCTTTCTTCTGATCTTTGTCCATTCTTCCAAATATTTAAGTTTTACATTGAGTATGGCTCCCTGTAAGCCCGACATTCTGTAATTATGACCAATTACATCGTGATAATATTTTCGTGACATTCCAATATTCTTTATCATTTTCAATCGTTCATATAATTTTTCATCATTAGTTACAATCGCTCCCCCTTCTCCATATGCTCCAAGATTTTTTCCACAATAAAAACTGAAGCACCCACAAATACCAAAATTGCCGACATATTTGTTTTTATATTCTGCAAGATGAGCTTGTGCACAATCTTCAACAAGATATATACCATGTTTATCTGCAATTGCTTTAATTTCTTCAAGTTTTGACGGTTGACCATATAGGTGTACTGTAATAATGGCTTTTGTATTTGTAGTTATTGCATCCTGAATTTTGTTAACATCAATGTTATAATACTCACTTTTGCAATCAACAAAGACCGGAATAGCGCTGGTTAATGTAACCGCAAGAGGTGTTGAGAAAAAGGTATTAGCGGGAACAATTACTTCATCACCTTGCGCAATATCAAGAGCCATCAAAGATGCATGAAGTGCAGCGGTTCCAGAATTTACTGCAATACAATACTTCGCATTATGTGCTTTTGCAAAATTTTCTTCAAATTCTTGTACATAATGACCATCTGCAAAGGCGGAATCTAATAAAACATTTTGTATTGCCTTATCAATTTCTTCTTTGATTGACAAATATTGTGATTTTAAATCTAAAAATTTAACTTTCATTGTTTAAAAGATAGCAAGCAGATTACACACCCTAATGGAATAAAAAAAAGAAGAAGCATTCCATAGGGCAGGCACCGATTTTACTTCGTAAAATCATCCCTCTCAAGAGGGGATTCTCCTATAATAAGAGGAGTACGGCTTTAGCCGGGAGGTGTGTCATTTAATTCTCTTTCTTTAATCCAATTCTTTATACCATCTAAAACATCAACCATATTATGTTTTACATCTATATCTTTAAATCGTAAGAAATTGAATCCTAAACTCTCCAATTTCTTTTGTCGTGAACAGTCATTCTCAACTTTAAATTTATGGCTTTCTCCATCTATTTCTATGATTAGATATAATTTTGGGCAGAAAAAATCTACTATATAATTATCAATTGGTTTCTGTCTGTGAAAATCGCAATCTTGAATTTTGCCTTGTTTTAGTTGATTCCACAATAACACTTCTGAAAATGTCATATCTCTGCGAAGTTTTCTAGCTAATTTTTTTAGTTTTGGGTTGTAGTGAACTTTGTTCATATTTTATTACACACCCCGATTTTACTATGAGAAGATTCGGGAAGCCACCGCTCTTATTATTACACACCCCACGACTAAAGTCGCACCCCTCTCAAGAGGGGATTTTTTTATTTGAACAAATAATAAATTTGTACTGATCGGGATTGCTATGGTCATGTACCTTATCACCAAAAGCCAATAACACTACTTCTTCATTTCCAATATTTATAAAAGTATGAGCAAATCCGGGTGGAACCAGCAACCTATCCAGATCTTCTTTATTCCCATCGAGTATGAACTCATCTACTTTTTTTGAATCAATATTTTGAATTAGAACCTTAAGTTTACCCTTCATAACACAGAAAATTTCATTTTTATTATGATGATAATGATTTCCTCTTATATCTCCAGGAGAAATAGTTGAAGCATACACTTGTCCTTTAAAATTCAATAATTTTTCATCTTCTCTAAGAAATTCTATTAAAAATCCTCTTTGGTCCGAATGCTTTGGGATAGAGGTCAGCTTCATTTCTTATCCTTATAAAACTTAATCATCTCATGCATGCTCTTACTGAGAACATGTTTGGGCCTCCAAGATATTCGATTATTAATCTTCTCAGTAGAAATTGCATATCGCACATCTTGACCCCATCTATTTTCAACGAATTGCAAATCTGGCTTTATTACCATCGAATCATATACCATTTTTACAATTTCAAGATTTGAATATTCTATTCCTGAACAAATATTAAAAATTTCATTATAACAATTATTTTCGATCAAACTGAAAATTGCTTCACAATGATCTTTTACATGAATCCATGATCTTATATATGATCCGTCTCCATGTATAGTCATTTTTCTATTATTTAGAGCGCTTTCAATAGTTTTTGGTATTAATTTTTCAGGATACTGATGCGTTCCATAATTATTGCTACATCGTGTAGTTATATAGTCAATTCCATAAGTGCGGTTGTAGGCAATTAAAAATTTTTCTGCCGCTGCTTTTGTTGCGGAATATGGATTGCTGGGTCTTAAAATATCTCTCTCATTAAATTTGCCATCGATAGTATCTCCATAAACTTCATCTGTACTGATCTGAACAAAAACAGGTCGATCAAACTTAGCTTTCATTCTAATATGCTCGAGCAAATTATGAACTCCCTGAACATTTGACCTAAAAAATATTTCGCTGTTTTCGATAGAATTATCAACAAAACTTTCAGCAGCAAAATTAACAAGATAATCAGATTTAGGGATATTCGAAATATCACAAATATCTTGTTTCCAAAAATCGTAATTTTTATGATTTTCAAAACTAAGATTATCCCATGAAACATAGGTCATTTTATCAATATTTAAAACCGTATAGCCCTTTGATAAAATTAATTTTATGAAATGACTTCCGATGAATCCACAACCACCAGTAACAATAAAATTATACATACTATATCCTTTACTTTTTTATTACTTTTTTATTTAATAATTCATACTCTTTCCCACAAAAACATTTTGCAATATTTTCATGAAACACTAATTTTCGTCCGCATTCACAAACATATCCATGTGTTTTTGCAGGATTACCATATACCAATATATAATCTGGAACATTTTTAGTGATAACAGCTCCAGCACCTATAAATGAATATTTCCCAATTTCTATTCCACAAATAATTGTTGAGTTTGCTCCTATAGTTGCACCTTTTCTAATAATTGTTTTTAATATATTATAATCATGAAATTTTGATCGTGGTCTTATATCATTGGTAAAGACAGAATTAGGACCTAAAAAAGCATTATCCTCTATTACAATTCCATCCCATAAAGATATTCCATTTTTTATTGTTACGTCATCACCAACTATAACACCATTCTCAATAAAGCAATGCTCTCCAATATTACAATTTTCTCCGATATGAACATTTTCCATAATATGGCTAAAAGCCCATATTCGAGTATTTTCCCCTATATTGTCAGATTCAACCCATGCTTTTTCATGTACAAAATATCCTTTATTCATTTTATTTTTTATACACCACCTTTGCCTAATAAAACAACAGGTATTGTTTTAAGTAGAATTTCTAAGTCAAGTTTTAATGACCCATTTTCAACATAATACAAGTCCAAGACAACCTGGTCATTAAATTTTACTTCATCTCTACCTCCTACTTGCCATATACCTGTCATTCCAGGTAAAACCGAATGTCTTTTCTTTTGCCATTCATCCATTATCTGATATTCATAAGGCACATTGGGACGAGGACCCACTAAACTCATTTGTCCTTTTAAAACATTCCATAATTGTGAAAATTCATCAATAGAGAATTTTCTAAGGAATTTACCGAGGGGTGTAATTCTTGAATCTCCTCTTAATTTTTTAGTAGTTCCATTTCCATTAATCATTTCTTTAATTTTGTCTTTGTGAGGTTTTGGATTACAATTATGATACATTGAACGAAATTTAAACATATCAAATTCGCAACCATCTTTTCCAATTACTCCGGCTTTATAAAAAATTGGCCCTTTTGAGGTAATTTTTACCAACAATGCAATTATAATCCAAATAGGTGACAAAATTGTAATTAACAAAATAGAAACTAAAACATCAAAAATTCTTTTAATAATCTCATAGCTGGATTTCTGATTATATGGTTGCAACCTGAAAGCAGAAATGCCGGCAATCTCTTCAATCTCTAATTTCTCAGAAACAATATTGTACAATTCGGATATAATATGAATCAGACATTGTGTGTCTTTACACAAATCAATAATAGCTTGTAACCTTTCATACTTAATATTATTTATAGAAATAAGAATTTCTTTGATTTTATATGAATCAACAATTTTTTTCAAATCTTTTGTATTTCCCAAAACAGGAATATCTTTAAAAGATTTACCTTGTTTGGATTCATCATCATCGAGAAATCCACAAATATTATAATATGATCTTATATCTTCCTTCAGATATTTTACCTTCTTTATGCTTAAATCACCTGCACCAATAATAAGTAGATTACGTTTTATTCTTTTTGTCCTTATCAGCCAATAGTAAATATATGGAACAATCATTACTCGGCTAATGAAGAATAAAATAAACAGGGTGGTAAATGTTATTCCCAAAAGAACTCTACTCATAGTTACTTCAGTTATCTTAAAGATAAAAGATACAAATATTAAGATTATCAGGCTTGTAACAAGTGACTTGAGGAGAGCAAGGGTATGGCGTGAGCGGTCTAAAATAACTTGATATTTATATAGATGGTTCACTGGGAAGAATATCAAAACTGCAAAGAATAAAATTATGTATCCCCATAAATATACATAAGAAGCGTCTGCGTAATTTAAAAATCTATGATGAAAATAGATATAATGAGAAATAACTAATCCGCTAATTATAATTATTATATCGTGGATGAGAAGGAAAGATTTATGGAGAGGAGGTTTCATTTAATTCATTCTCTCTATAATTATATCAACAATTTCTTTGGCTAAATTTGATCGAACGCTATTTTTGAAAAATTTCTTTCCCATATCTCTTTTTATATGAATATTATAAAAATCATCAGGTTGATTAATGAATGTTAATTTCCCTTGCTTTTCAAGATATTCATCTAAATATGGACGTTTTCCCGTAAATATACTATATGTTTGTGTTCCTAATAAAGCACTCTCCCGATTCATAGTACCACCACCGCTTACAGTAATATCAGCTGAATAAAGAAGTTGGAGACCATCAACTTGCTTGTCCAAAAATCTAATTTTATTACTAGTAGTAATTTTGGATAAAATGAAATCTTTATCATCTGAAGTACGACTTAAAATTAAACAAATAGTATTATCATTATTTGAAAAGTAGTTCAATCCACTAATCAACAATTCTTCACTTTTGGGATCATGATAATTACCTGCAAAAGCAGGAGGTCTTATTACAACTAATATTGATTCATCTGATATATTAATCTGTTCTCGGAAATTTTTATCCGGTTTAAAATTGTTTAAATATATCTGCTCCTTAAAACCATTATATCTTATAATCTTTTGTAAATTAAGACCTACGGAAGTCAATCGAGAATCTGGTATATATTTTGGAATTAACATATATGTAGAAAAATAATTAAATATTTTCGTTTCAGTATATTCATAATCCATCATAACAATTGATTTTATGCCCATTTTTTTTGCAGCTAAAATTTGAGTCCTTGAACCATGACTCACAGCTAAGCCGATATTATTAATATTTTTAAAATATTTTTGTAATTGATAAGATCTTTCTAATAAATTTATAATCTTTTTTAATTTATTTTTGCCACCATGAATACCAATAGCGGTATGTTTAATATTCCAATATTTAAGTTGTTCCAAGGTATTATTAAAATCTCTTGCTGTAACGATATATTTAACTTTACGTTTTTCCAATTCCTTGAAAATAGGACGAAAAAGAGAGACATGAGGTAAATTATCTAGGTCAAACCAAATTTGTTTATTCATTTATTTTAATCAATTTATAGTATTTTTACATTAAATGAAAACCAAGGTTTTCAAACCCTCCTATTTACCCCGACGCAGAGTGTCGAGGAATTCTTTAGATTAAAATTACAAAATATTTCATACCTCACACAATACTTTGTAAAAACGACACTATATCAAATCATTAAAAAAGTTTTTCAAGATTAGCTACCTACGTTAAAATTGCATTCGTTCATATCCAAACATCATAATCCCACAATTTCTATACCAACAAAAAATTTTTCAATAATTCTTAAATCTTAAAAGCTACATTTTCAGTTTGATATCTTTATTTCTTATTAAAAACCTTCGTTTACCTGATTTTGTTAAAGGGATATCACCAGCAATTTTAATTTCAATATTGACGTCCCCACCAATATAATCCGACCAATATACTAAAATTTCTTTTTCAACAATGTCAGAATAGTTACTATTTACTTTCAGAAAGATCTCAAATTCATCAATTTTATTTTGTCTAATTTGGAATTGTTCAACAGAATCAATCCACTCGAAATATCCCGTAAAATTATGTACAATCAAATATTTACCACTAGGAGTTATTAGAATATCCGAATCTCTACCATCAATCTTTTTAATTGCTAATAAGTTTTTACCACAACTACATTTTTTCTCCGATTTTGTAATATAATCTTGAGTATCATAACGAATGAAAGGAACGGCATAATTTATTAAATCAGTAGTTATTACTCGCCCCTTTTCCCCTTTGTTTACATTTTTGCCATTTGAAATAATTTCAGTTATTGCATATTCCAAAGAAGAATGATAACAATTATGTGTTTTACATTCAAAAACATTTGCACCGCCTTCACAACTATATGAGTCAAATACCTTACAATTAAAAGCTTTTTCGATGGTTTTTTTAGCTTCAGGTGATAAAATATTTCCGGTAGTATTAATAGCAATTATAGGAGGAATAATAATTTTATTTCTAATAATGTAATTTGATAAAAACAACATAGGATCAGGATACCCTAGAATAAATTTTGGTTTAAAATTTTTAATTTCATTTACAATTTTGGAAAAGTTGTCATTAGTAAGTTGTTTAGAAAATAAGTAATTACAATTATTTATTTTATCTTGAAAATTTTTTAAGCCTTCTCTCGGATTTTGACTTAATTTTATATATTTATCACCAAGTCGATAGCCCATCCAATACCAACCTCGAAGATATGCAGCAATATTAAAACTATAAGCATTTTTTGTTCTATAGTATTGTAATGGTTCCCCAGTTGAACCGCTGGAGCTACTTAAAATTATTTGATTTTTTGGAAATTTTTTTGCTAAAATTTTACCATTTCTAACATTTTCTCTAATATTTTTTTTGGTTAGTAGTGGCAGTTTATATAAATCATCTGTTGCCTTAATGTCAGAAGGAGTTAATTTTAATTTATTAAATAATTCATTATAATAAGGAACATTTTCATAAGCATGTTTAATTAGTTCTCTTAGTTTTTTATTCTGATAGTCCTTAAATTCAGATTCAGACCACCATTGACTTTTCTTTAAAAATTTTAGATACTTATAAATTGAATGACCAAGTACAATATCACTTAATGGAAGGATTAAATTTTCGGTAAATATATTTCTTAGACTCATTTATCATCCTTTCAATAATTTTCTCTTAACCTTTTCTATATATTTTTTTTTACCAATAAAAGAGAATCTATTCCAATTTTTGATTATAAATATTTTCATCATAATTCTCTGATAATATTGATTTAATTTCATTTGGAATTTCCGCTTCTTAATATATTTATTTTCATCATTATCAAATAATTTCATTTGATTTGAATATTTTTGCATTTTCTTTTCAAACTTTGCTTTATTGTATAATAGTGGATTATAATCATTATTTAAATAAATTGGAATTAACTCATAATCTAATTTCTTAGTTAGTTTATTATACAAAACTTTTACAGCTAAACCTGCCCTAACATTTTTTGACCAAATCATATCAAATAAAAAATTGCCAAGACTATAAAATATTAATTTGCCTTTATATTTTTCAATAGGTTGAACCACATGAGGATGATGCCCAACAATAATATCAGCACCATTATCAATTAAAGTTCTTGCAATTTTTATGTTTTCTGTAGAAGGAATATTAATATATTCTTCATTCCATCCCCAATGTAAACTAACTATTTTACAATCAACTTCAAAATTTTTCATTTTATTTAGAGACGATATTGCTTTCTCAATACTAAAATCAGAATATAAGTTAGGATTTTTAATATCATGAACAGAATTGTAGGCAGCAAATCCTAGTTTAATATTATCTTTTTCTAATATGACTAAATTGGAATTGTATTCTTTTTGAAATCCAACAGGTATAATATTAGCATTGTTTAAAATATTAATTGTTTCAAAAAATCCTTTTTCTCCTTGTTCAAGAATATGATTATTTGCAATAGAGAGAATATTAAAACCACACTCCATAAGAAAGTTTGAAAATTTATTGCTACCAGCAAAGGAAACAGACGCAGCTTTTTTCTCATCATATATTAGTGGGGATTCAAGGTTTCCAAAAACAAAATCACAGTGTTTTGTAATTTTTCTTATTTGATTAATCCAAGGTTTACCATGGTGTTTAAAAAATTGGCTTGCTACACCAAAACCAGTAGTTATATCAAGATTACCTGGAAAAATATCGCCAACAAACAAAAATTTCATTTTAGTAATTATTTCTAATAAGCTCACTATAAAAGTCGGCTAATTTTTTCATTTGTAAATTGTTATTAAACTCTTTAACTATATGTTTTCTACCATTAGCACCTAAAGTATTTCTTAATTTTTCGTTATTAATTAATTTTATCATACTGTTAGCAATTTCTTCAATATCCCTTTGTTTTACAAGAAAACCTGTTCTGTTGTTCGTAACAATTTCTGGTATTCCAGCATAAAAAGTAGAAATACAAGGCTTTGCACATGCTTGGGCTTCCATCAGCACTACTGGAGTGCCTGTTTTAACACCACTTTCATTTTGAAATGCAGTATGTAAAAAAACATCACAGTTTAAAATTTCATTCAAAACAACTTCACGTGGATTTTTAGCTACAAAATTGTTTATAAAGATTATTGAATTTTCCAAATTTAATGAATTTACTTGATTCTTCAAGCTATTAACATATGTCCCATCTCCAACAATATGAAGTTCAATATTTTTATGAATTGAATGAACTTTTTCAAATGCAGAAATTGCATCCTGGGCTCCTTTAAATTTATGAAATCTTCCTACAGTAGTAAAAATTATTTTACCACTTTCCTTTTTTGGTGTAGGTTTAAATAAATCAACATTTACACCTAAATGTAACACTTCAATTTTTTCAGAAGGAAAACCTATATTAATAAGATCATTTTTCATATCATTACTTAATGCTAAAAATAAATCACCCTCTTTAATAAGTTCTTTGTATAAAGTTTTTAAAAATTCTTTATGTTTTCCAACACCAACATCATATCCATAAAAATAAGTTACTAATGGTATGTTTAGTTTCCTTTTTAAGTCAAGGGATGCTACACCGGTTCCACCAAAATGTGCATGTATCAACTTTGGATTATATTTTTCACCATGAGAAAAAATAACTTTAGATATGTTATTAATTGTTTTATTGATACACTTATTGCGAGGATATTTTATATATTGCGGTCGGATTACATCTGTATTATTATAGTTTTTTATATATTTATTTGATTTTGGATGATACTTAAATAATTTTAATCCTCGTAATAATAAAGGAATATATGGAGTCGGTGATATGACTATTGATCTCAAACCATTATTTTGCAAACCAACAACTTGTTCATAAACCCATAATGAATTACCAGGATTTTTTTCATCAGGATAATATTCGCAAATAGCAATTAAATCATATTGTTTTGTTTTAATCATAAATTAACCTTCTTAATCCTTCAGATAGATCAATTTTAATATTCAAAGATAATATATCTTTTATTTTTGTGGAACTACCAAGCATATTCCATATTTCATTTTTACGGTAAGGAATTGCGCCAAAATTAATCTTTGCTTTAGATGGAATTAATTTTTTGATTTCTAATGCTAATTCTCGCAGGCTTATGCTTTTGCCGCTACAGACATTAAATATTTGATTATTGGCATTTGTATTTGTCGTCATATTAATTAAAACATCAATAACATCATCAATAAAAACAAAATCTCTTTTTTGTTCCCCTTTAGTCATATCAAAATCCTTATTCTCTTTTAAAGCATTTATTAATTGAGGAATAAAAAAATATTCCAGCATGTTTGGTCCATAGATATTGAAAAGCCTTAATATAGTATAGGGTTTGTTATAGATATTTGAATAAGTTTGTATTGATAATTCAGCAGCGGCTTTTGACAGCGAATATGGTGATGTTGGTTGCATAGCCAAATCCTCTTTAAAAGGAATTTTTGTTTGATTACCATAAACTTCACTTGTGCTTGTAAAAATAAATGATGAATAATCTATCTCTTTTAATGCTCGAAGAAGATTGTTTGTCCCTTTCAGGTTTATATCTAATATTTTATCAATGGTATTATAATCTCTCGTTCTATTTAGTAATGCTGCTAGATGATATATTTTTTGAGGTTTTATTTGGTTTGTTAGTTTATATAATAAATCATCATTAAGAAGACTAACATTGTAATAAACTACATCTTTAATTTGCTCTGACTGAGAAGCAATATCAAATACAAATACTTTAGCATTAAGCTCGTGAAGTTTTTTAACTAATAAATTTCCAACATAACCACAGCCACCGGTTACTAAAATTCGTTTGTCTTTCAGCGAGTCCATACAACACCTTTTTTCTGAGCATCATTAATATATGAGATCAAGTCATCCATAGTATTTATAGATTTTGTTTGATAGAATGCTTTATACCATTCAATCGTTTTCTTAAGCGTCTGTGAAAAATTCCAAACAGACTTCCATTTCAGTAATTTATTTACCTTAGAACAATCAAGCATCAACAGATTTGCTTCGTGAACTGAATTATTGTTTTTAATCTCTGTATAAGATATATCATTCCAGTATTTTTTCGAGTTATTAACAATTTCTGAAACTGGTACATTATTTTCTAGTTCTGGTCCGAAATTCCATCCGTCAGCAAATTCTTTTTTACCTTCCAAAAGCCTCCAGCCTAAAGTTAAATAACCACTTAATGGTTCCAATACATGTTGCCATGGTCGTGTTGCTTTGTGATTTCTAATTACTACCTTTTTTCCTATAGATACTGCGCGTATAATATCCGGAATAAGTCTATCCTGCGCCCAGTCTCCTCCGCCAATAACATTTCCTGCCCTGACACTTGCAAGTAAAGTGTTATGTTTTTTACCATAGTCATCCAGGCTAAAAAAGGAATTTCTATATGAGGATGTTAAAATTTCAGAACAACCTTTTGAAGCACTGTAAGGATCATATCCACCCATAGAGTCACTTTCTCTATATCCCCATATCCATTCTTTATTCTCATAACATTTATCACTTGTAACATTAATAATTACTTTTACAGAATTAGTTTTTCTGCAAGATTCAAATACATTTACTGTACCCATAATGTTTGTTTCAAATGTATATACAGGATCAGAATAGGAATCCCTTACAATCGGCTGTGCAGCAAGATGAAAAACTATATCCGGTTTGTATTTAATAAAAGTGTCACTTAACTTTATTCTATCTCTTATATCACCAATTATCGAAGTAATTTTTAATGGTAATATTTCAAAATGATTTGGTTTAGTCGGCGGCTCAAGAGCATATCCTATAACATTTGCCCCTAATTCTTTTAACCATAGTGAGAGCCAGGTTCCTTTAAATCCTGTATGTCCTGTAACTAAAACTACTTTATCTGCATACATATTATTAAATAGTTTTTCCATGATTACCAAACTTTCCAAAATGCTTTATTTTCATTCCATAATTTATTTAAATAAACAACATCTCTTTCATGATCCATACATGCCCATTTTCCTGAATGTTTATAAAGCATTATTTCAGATTTTTTTGCTAGTTCCTCCAGAGGTCCTTTTTCGAAATCACATTTATCATCCGCCACTAAATAATCAAGGAGTTCCCTATTGAACACCATAAAGCCACCATTAATTGATCCTTTTGATGATTCTGGCTTTTCCTTAAATGATATTACTTGATTGTCTTTTTCTAAAACTTCTCCAAAACGTGCTGGTGGATGTACACCAGAGATTGTTATAATTTTGTTATGTGCTTTATGAAATTTAACTAGTTCACTAATATTTATATCAGCAACTCCATCGCCGTATGTAACCATATTAACCTTATCCAAGTACTTCTCAACTCTTTTTATTCTTGCTCCTTTAAGAGTATCTATTCCTGTATCAACCAAAGTTACATTCCAATCTGATTCATCATGATTATTCAGCAGGGTAATCTTTTTTGTACCAAGATTTATGCAGTAATCATTATTGTAGATATTGTAATTGTAAAAATACTCTTTAATAACCTCTGCCTTATAGCCGAGGCTTACTATAAAATCTTTATATCCATAATGAGAATATATTTTCATTATGTGCCAAATAATTGGCTTGCTACCAATTTTCACCATAGGCTTTGGAACTGCCTCAGTAATATTGCCGAGTCTGGTTCCATATCCACCTGCTAAAATAATTACTTTCATTTTACAAAACTCCAATTGTTTTTTTCCAAACATTCCTCAAACTCATAAGTAACTTTAAATCCAAGCATTTTCTTTGACTTCTCAATTCCTGTAAGAGAGTGTTTTACATCGTCAACTCTTGCTTTTTAAAAAGCTAGTTTAATCAAAAGAAGTCCCAGATGATTGCCTCTAGTAGTTAATTTTTCATACTAATATTTTTTGATTACTCCAATTTTTCCGGCAATGTAAAAAACCTTAATTTTTGTCATGCTCGAATATATTATTGTATATTTCAAGATAATTTTTTACAATATGAGAACAACCAAATTCCATTTTACCTAATTTTGCTATTTTTTTTCTATTCAATTTAATTAAATCATCCATTACTTTTTCATCAATATCACTTATATCATCTATCAGTTTTCCGGAAATATCGTTTGAAATGAAGTTATTAATCATACAAACATTTTTATTTGCAATCACAGGTAGTCCACAACAAACATATTCACTAAACTTAACAGGAGATGCAACATTATTAACAATACTTTCATCTCTTAATATTATTCCTATGTCAGCTGCAGATAGATATTTGTACATGTATTCGTATGGCACATACATATTAATAAGATTTTTATTATTCTTATACTTTTTATTAGTTAGTATTAAGAATTTTACTTTATTGCCAAAATTAGAAAAATAATCGATTATTTGATCAATATTATTCCATTTAGTACTTCCTACAGATGAAAATACTATTAATTTCACATATTTACTGATATTAAGTTTATTTCTAATTAGTTCTCTTTGTTCTTCATCATATCTGAATTTTTTACCTGCTAACGAAGGATTTTTATATACATAATTAGAATTATTGTTTAATTTAACAATATAATTTTTCATTTCATTACTTACAGCTGACCAGTACTGTATCTTGGGATAATATTTACGTAATGATTTTAAATAGTGAAGTTTAATTTTTTTTAAAATTGGATTAAAATTATAATATTCCTCTATTTCTTCATACAATGCTGCTCTCGCATCAACAAGTAAATTACTAAACTCTGGATATTTCTTATTTAGAAAACGATAAACATTAACACCTACAACATCATATCTTACATGAACGATGGTATATCTGTCTATTCCAATATCTTTAAAAATTTTATATAACTGCCTATAAGTTAATTGGGTAATTAAAGGATAATCTGGGTAAAGTTTTAATATATATTTTTTCACTTTTTTATTTTTTAAATAACCTTTATAATTAGTAATTAAATATACTTTATAATCATATTTTGCTATTTCATTTAGTAAGTCTATTACCTGTGAAGAAAAGACTGAACTATTATATCCTATATATATTAATTTCTTTTTTCCCATCTGTTATGTGAATAACCTATAAAATCAGTAACTATTTACATATCACCATCAATAAAAAAAAATCTACTTTAGCTTCTTTTGCTCCAATCTTCCACCCAATTGCAGCATTACAATCACCTGTAGTTTGAAAAATTTTTCATCATCAAAGCTATTTGCTCTTTCAATACTATTATCAGTAATTTTTTTTATCAACATAAATTGCTTCATAATTTGATAGCTTATTGTATTTTATTGTATCAAAAACACCTTTAAAACATTTAGTAAGCTTACAACCTTCATTGCGACCGATGAAATCATTTAGAAGATATCCCCCTTGCTCAATTTAGTTGTTCTAGCCCAATATTTAGAAAATTGAAATATATAGTAATAGAAAATAAAGCCATCCACATTCCATATCTTGTTTTATACAGATAATTCAGAAACAATTGTACAAGAGCAAGACATATCGACAGATCAATACAACGATAAGCCATATATACAGAAACATATTTTTTTGCTTTGCGAGTGCGTGATTGACCTTTGGTAAAAAAGTCTATTAATTTATTGGTAATATTTTTTTTAACTTCCATTATTTATTAAATTAATTGCCTTTTTACAATTTCTGCAACATTATCAAGTAAATATTCTTTTTGAAATTTAATTAAAGCTTCTTCAAAATTTCTGCATCCCAGCAATTTTACTTTTTTAACTGTATCTAAAAGGGATTTTTTATCATTTGGTATAAACTTTAGTCCTATATTATATTTATCCACATAATAATTATATGGTTTTTGGTCAGGAACAATAACAGGTCTTCCCTTCAGCAATGCTTCTAAAAAAGTTCCGTTGGAAACTGTTGATTTAGATTTTTTATCAGCAATTAGAATAAAATGTGATTGAATGAATAAATTGTGATATTCATTATCAGGGATAAAACCCTTTTTCCTAATTATATTGCTTGCATTTATTTCTTCTATTTTTTCATCAAGTGATTTACCATATACAGACACAGAGTTTCCTGCTATTATAAATTTAACATTTTGATTTTTTAAAACTTCAATCGAAAATTCAAGGTTCTTCTCTTTTCTTATAAAACCGACAGTTAAAAGTGTAAATTCTTTATTCAATTTATCAAATTTGAAATTTGATAATTTATTCAAAGTTCGTTCGGGTCTTTCAATTAATCTATTAGGTTCTAAACCTCCTGATATAAATTCTTCTTTTATGAATTTATTAGAAATGAAAAATTTAATGCTTTTATATTTCAAAATCTTTTTACGTAAAACAATAGCCTTAAGCTCAGTATAAGGATTATTCTTAATAGCGAAGTGCGGTTGAGTAAAATAAAATGATCTTAAACCCCAATAATAAATATTTTTACTTTTTGTTTTTAGAAAAAAAAGTGGAAAACTATCTGTAGTGTAAGTCCCAAAATAGAAATTATCTGATAAATTTTTTATTTGTCGGTAAATTTCCTCAAAAAATTTATACCTGTGATAATCTAATATTATTTTCTTAAAAAATCTTTTTATTTTATTTTTTTCGTTAATAATATAATGCCTGTCAGGAAATTTATAATCGGGGAATATATTAATTACATCATACTCTTTATCTGCATGATATTTATTGTTTTTTATATAGTTTACAACAGCTATTTTATATCCAGCAGCCTTAAGAATTTCCGTTATATTTTTTAAATCTGAGGTATAATGTGCCATACACCAATAAATAGGTTCAATTAAAATAAAATCATATATTTTATGTGTCATTAATAGATACTCCAAAATATACAAATTTAATATTTTCATTCCCATTTTTTATTAAAAAGTGTTCCATTATAGATGGTATCCGTAAAAAATTATTTGGTTTTAAATCAATGTTATCACCATTTATCCAGCATTCTCCTTTTCCTTTTAAGAAAAAGAAATACTCATCCATTGTAGGGTTAATATGTTTTCCATAACCTTCTCCTGGTTTTAGTTTCCCATAAGCAAATTGAGTAACATTTGTTGAAGTATCAGCATTAGATAAAAAAGCCTGTTTCAATCCTGTCCCATGAGCAGTTGAAACAAGCTTTATACTATCTAATAATTGTGAAATTTCATCCTTCATTTGTTTAATTCTTTTGCTTGATGGTTAATCCAAGAGAATGTTTTTTCCATTCCCTTTTTGAGAGGATAATCCGGTTCCCAACCAAGTTTTTCTTTGATAAGACCATTATCAGAATTTCTGGCTTTCACTCCTAATGGACCATGTATATGTTTTATGGATAGTTTTTTACCCGCAATATCCATAACCATATCAGCTAAACCATTAATTGAAATCATTTCTTCAGAACCAATGTTTACAGGTCCATAAAATGTTTCTGAGTCCATAAGTCTTCTAACACCTTCCAAACATTCATCAATGTATAAGAAGGATCTTAGCTGTTCTCCACTGCCCCACATTTCTATAGTATCACCATCTTTTGACATGGCAACTTTTCGGCAAAACGCCGCAGGTGCTTTTTCTCTGCCGTCATTCCATGAACCCTCTGGTCCAAAAATATTATGAAATCTGGCAACTCTTACATCTAATCCATAATTTCTTCTAAATGCAAAATATAGATGTTCACTAAATAATTTTTCCCACCCGTATTCACTATCAGGATTTGCTGGATGGGCTGTATCCTCTGCTGTGGTTATATTGTCAGGATCTACTTGATTACCTTTTGGATAAATACAAGCAGAAGAAGAATAGAACATTTTTTTAACATTTCTTTTATGACAAGCTTCTAAAACATTCAAATTAATCAATGCAGAATTATGCATAATATCAGCATCATTTTCACCTGTAAAGACGAAGCCGGCTCCACCCATATCTGCAGCAAGCTGATATACTTCATCAAAACCTTTGTCTACAACTCTTCTTACAACATCTTGCTCTCGTAAATCGCCGACAACAAAATCATCTGCTTCTGTAGGTGCAAACGGAGGATACTTTAAATCTACACCACGCACCCAAAATCCTTCATTTTTCAATCTTTTTACTAAATGTCCACCGATAAAACCACCTGCGCCACAAACTAAAGCTGTTTTTTTTGTTTTCATGATTTTTTTCCTTTTATTTTTTTTATTAATTTAATATTGTTAGTTCATTTTTGCGATAAATTTTACATCACATCTTATGTAATCATCTCTGTTTATGTTATACGGATGACAGGCAATTACTTTATATCCTCTTGAAAGCAGTTCGTTACATAAATTTGTGCCGATAAAACAGATACCACCTGCTACTAGAATTTTCATAGTTGCTCAAATTTAATTTATTAATTTTTCATTTTTTCTGAAATTTTATTTGCTAATTTTAACGGATTAAAAAGCCAATACAAAAATTTACTTTTTTTTCTAAGTTTATAGGCTTTTGTTGATAGGTGCAAAGATTTTATTTTTTTAGATATAAAAATATTATACCTAAAATTAGAATGTTCATTAAAATAATTCAACAATTCTATCATTTGATTATTGACAAACTCAGCATTTTTTCCAATTCTAACAGACAAGGATCCCTGATTTCTTCTATAGATAGACATTACTTTATCTATATAACCAATCTTACCTTTTACAGATAATAATAACTGCAATGCCCAATCTCCATTATAAATATCTTTAAACCAACCTGGCAAAGGCATAATATTTTCTTTCCTAAAAACCATACTTGCCGAAGGTATAAACCATTTTTCAATTACATCTTCAACTGTTGCAACTTCTTTTTGATCTTTTGAACAGAAATACTTAGGAGGAGTTGATTTATCTTCCCATAAAATAAGAGCATCATGAAAACAAAGAGAAAATTCGGGATTCGCCTCCAAAAAATCCACCTGCTTTTGCAATTTTAAAGGATCTATCCAATAGTCATCACCTTCACACATTGCGATATATTTACCTTTAGTACGAGGGAAGTTAAAAATTGCTGATCCTCTTCTTCCCTTTACCCATTGATTCTCCTTTTCATAAAGAGATTTGATTATCTCAGGGTATTTTCCTTCATATTCTCTGATAATCTCTTCTGTTCCATCTGTAGAGGCATCATCGTGGATAAGAATTTCTATAGGGAAGTTGGTTTTCTGCATTAGAAAACCATTAAGAGCATCTCTAATGTATTTCACATGATTAAATGTTATGCATGATATTGAAGCTAATGGCTCAGACATCTTGAAACCCTTTATCATAGGCTATTTTTTCAAAATCTTCTCTAATAACAGACATAGTTATTTGATTTTTAAATTTACTTGAATTCTGAAATCTATTTATAAAATTTTCGTCTTTTTTAAAACCGTTTTTTTTATAAGCTTTAATTGCAGCAATATTATTTTTATTTACAGTTAAATATATCCTTTTCAGACCATATTCGGAAAAACCTATTTTTAAAAGCTTATGTGTTGCAGATGATGCAATTCCCTTTCCCCAAAGTCTTTTATCACCAATAAAAATATGAAACTCAGCATCAATATCTGAAATTTTTAATAATTGTATATTACCAATATAATCATTTGTTCCGTTAATACAAATCGCAAAACGAATCTCATCATTATTAGATAAAACTTTTTCTAGCCACTGTTTTTCAATAATTGGTGTAACTTTGACATCAGGTTTTCTTCCTGTATATTTCCAAACTTCCGGATCATTTCTCCATTGGTATGATATAAAAGCATCTTCAGGTATTAATGCTCTTAAATAAATTTTCATTTTCTACCCTAATAAGTTATTAACAATTTCTCTCAGTTCATTAAGACCATATCTCTGATCAATTGGCAAAGGTAGTAAATACTTTGTCATCATATATTCTACTGAATCTCTTGCTACACAATCAAAAACACTTGACCAATAAGTTGGTATGTAGATTTTTTTATTAATTAACTTTTCTTTAAGTCCATCTTTCTTACATAAAAACGGATAAATCATTGGAGCATTTAAATCAGAAACTTCTATTTCCAATGAGTTCAAATCTTTTAATTGAGAATGCAGAAAAAGAAAATTTCTCTCTCTTTTCATTTTTGCTTTTCCATAATAAATCGAATCAAGTATTCTTTGCGTAAGTTTTGACATCTTTTTTATCGGTTTATTAATTAAATTGTAATTATTTTGTTGAAAATCTTTATATCCTTTTGTGGCAGATTCATCTATTCTTTTTAATAAATGTTCCATTCTAGAGTAGGATTCATCTATTTCAAATTCTTGCTCTAATATTTTATCTATAGAAAGATATCCACCATCAGCAACCCCAAAGAATTTTCTTGCAGAATAAAATGTATCTACTCCCTCTACCGGCAAATCATAAAACGCTTGGCTATTATCTACAATTATATTCTTATACTTTCCAGTTAATTTTCGAATACTATTATTCTTAATTCCAAAGTAGTTATTAACCAATATAGATTGTTTATCTTCTAATACTCTTTCAAATATCGGATCCAATTTTTCATCAATATGATAATACTCAAAATTAACATGGAGTTTTCTTAATGGTTCCAGTATTACTTCACAGGTAAAATAGGGTATAAATATTTTTTTATAATTTCGGATTCTTAGAATATATTCCAGACAGTTCCTTCCTGTATTAAGCCTTATCAGGTCAGGATAATATTCTTTTCCTTCATCTAATTCAAGCCCGAAGTACCCGCCGATTTCTATCATTTAACAACTACTTTCACGTATTTATTAATATTATTCATTATACTGTTCATTTCAATTCTGCTGTCAAATTTGAGTAATAAAATACCGACTGTATTATTTGAACCATTAAATGCAAAAATATCTTCTCCTATTTTTTTCATTATATCTTTTTTTAAAATATTTCTTTCGATAACTGTATCAATTTCTACCGAGTGATATTTTCCTTTTATCATTGAATGTATTACATAATAACTAAAGAATCCAAAATTTTCTTTTAATATAAATTTAGTATGTATTCCCAAGGCAATATCAACAGTTCCTTTTATCATATCAAAATTAGTTATTGATTCTATCAATAAGGGAATATGATTCCCACCATTTCTTGGTCCAACTTCCATTAAAAAAATATTTCCACTTTTATCAATCATCACTTCAATGTTTATTGCACCTTGTTTAAAACCTATACAAATAATAAGTCTCTGTAAGTTTTTTATTATCCTCTTTAATATATTATTATTAATAACTGTTGGAAATGTCGTTGCTACTGGAGTAAAATTTTTTTCGCGACAAGCGAACATATGATCTCCAAGAAATACTGAAACTATTTTGCCGTCTACTACAAATCCATCACCATGTATTTGAGATCCTGTTCTATTTATATACTCTTCAACAATAACTTTCTTTGACCTAGAAAATTTTAGCGCGTACAGAAAAGCTGTTTCAAATTCACTCTCATTACTAACTTTAGAAACCCCTTTACTACCAGATGAATCAGTCGGTTTTACCATTAATGGAAATCTGAATTTATCAAAATCCCATTTTACATCTGCAAAAGAATAATAGCTCTTAAAATAAGGGAAGTTGAATCCATTTTTCCGTAGAAATTCTCTATATAAATCCTTATTCGTCATGATATTTACAGATTTATAAGAATTTCCTGGCAATTTTAATTTTTCTGAAACATAAGCAGCCGTAGAGGCAGCTGGATCAGAAGCATAAGCCACAATACCATCAATATTAAGTTTCTTAGCTAATCCTAAAACAGCTTCTTTGTCAGTTGTGCTAATGTTATAGTATTCATCAGAAAATTTATGACCTGGATTATCAGGCAAATAATCAACAGTTACAACATAATATCCGGCATCTTTTGCATATTTAATAGCTGGTATTTGAAAATATGAACCACCTAACATAAGTATTTTTTTCATATTCATTATTTAATCTTAATATATGCAATTATTCTATCAATATCTTTAATTTCTAATTCTGAATAAATTGGCAAACAAAGCACTTGTTCAGCAATTTTATTTGCAATAGACAAATTACTCTCACAAGCTGAAGTATTTTCTTTATAAACTGGGAAATTGGAAATCAGGGGATAGAAATATCTCCGGGAATAGATATTATGAGTTTTTAATTTTTCGTATAATTCATCGCGAAACAATCCATATTTTTCTTTATCAATTAAAATCGGAAAGTAAGAATAATTATGTTTAACGTTGGGCTTAATTTTTAAATAAGTAATTCCCTCTATTTCGGCCAATCCTTTGCAATAATAATCTGCAATAACTTTTCTTTTTTGGATATTTTCTTCTACATACTTTAGCTGAAGCAAACCGAAGGCAGCTTGGAATTCATTCATTTTACCATTTGTGCCTACAGTAACAACTTTCGTTTCATCAGCAAAACCAAAATTTTTTAAGTAATCGATCTTCTGTTTCATCTCTTCATCATGGCAAATAATTGCTCCACCTTCTATAGTATTGAAAACTTTGGTGGCATGAAAACTTAGAATCGAGAGATCGCCCCAATTCAGAATGGAGTTTCCAGCTTTCTTTACATTAAAGGCATGAGCCGCATCGTAAATTACTTTTAAATTATTTATTTGGGCAATTGCCTGAATTTTTTCATTATCACAGGGATTTCCATAAACATGCACAGGAAGTATCGCTGATGTTTGAGGTGTAATTAATTCTTCGATTTTTGTGGGATCTAAATTATATGTTTGGGGATCAATATCACAGAAAATCGGTGTTGTTTTATTCCAAACAATTGAGTGCGTGGTGGCCACAAAGCTGAAAGGAGTAGTTATCACTTCGCCGGTAATATCCAAGGCTCGGAGAGCCACCATCAAAGCAATAGTGCCGTTATTAAAAAGGCAGATATGATTAACACCCAGAAATTCAGCTAACTCCTTTTCCAATTGTTGGTGAAATTGTCCGTTATTAGTCAGCCATTTCGAATCCCAAATTCTTTCAAGATAGGCTATAAATTCCTTTAATGGAGGAAGAAATGGCTGTGTGACAAGTATTGGTTTCTTTTTCATCTTAAAATCCCTTCGCCACAAAGGCACAAAGACACATAGTAAAAAATTAGAAACATGATGAATAAAATAAACTTAAATAGCATCTTCATTATCCTTTGCTTCCCTAATCTTTTGTCGGGGCATGTGTGTTGAGTATTGCCTTGGGTTTTAAGTTCATGTGTTTTTGACGATTAATAAATGAGAATACCCAAAAATATACAAATGCATATAATAACATTGTATTGGTGAACCAAAAAAAGTTGGCTAAAAATTGCTCACCAAAAATACTCGCCATTAAAGAGAATAGACATACACCCTCTATAAGTACATATTTATCCTTAGTATTTCTAATAATAATAAATAGTTTAATTGCTGGAAAAATCATTATCGCTAACAGGAAAATTACGCCAATAATACCAAACTTACGGTAAATATTAAACCATACCACATGATCAACCATATAAAAAGGGCAATCTGCGGTTATTCCTAAGTTTAACAATCCTTTACCCAAAACTGGTGTATTTTTTAGAGTTTCCAAAATGAATTTTACTTCAATAGCACTTGATCTGTTAATTACTTTATATATATCACCTTCTTGAATGGCTGAAGATGATTTAGTAAATCTACG